>QGNH01001445.1_pt1 | contig 18559 bp, 14 predicted proteins | sample 1735481 | NCBI WGS metagenome assembly QGNH01 (sample SAMN09239004, study PRJNA386568) | Viral metagenome, whole genome shotgun sequencing project.
TGGGCCAGGACTTGACCGTCACCGGCACCGCGCCGAATCTGACCGTGGCGCTCACGCAACGGCTGCCCGCACCCGGCGCCACGCTCAATGTGCTGACCAGCACCGGCGGCGCTTGGACCAGCAGCCCGCCGCTAAGCGCGCCGATAGGCACCGGCAACGAAGAATATGTGTGCAATGGGCACACCGTCTTAATCCCTGTAGGGGGCACCGCATTTGCCAGTTCCGCATATAGTGGTTACGACGCGGTGAATGCGTTCAACATGGACGGTTCTGGTGGCTCAAATTACGGCATGAATTTCGACGGCGGCACGGGGACGTGCTGGCTGAGCAATAATACCCTCCCGGTGACGTTAGGCTATCACCTGGCGTCGAGCGCGGTTGTGACCGGATATAAACTACTGCCCTACGGTAACCGGCCGCTCGTTAATACGCCATCGGCTTGGACGTTTGCGGCCAGTAACGATAGTACCAATGGCGCAGACGGAACATGGACAACGCTCGATACACAGAGTGGTCAATCAACCTGGTTGTCGGGACGACCGCGCAATTATTTTTTCACGAACACCACCAGTTACGCGTGGGTGCGATTCACATTCACGGCGACCGCCGGAGGCACAAATTACGCGAGTGTGCAGCAGGTGTTGTTTTGGGTTGGGCCATAGGTGCGTCCGATTGGTTGCGCGGGAACTAGGAGCAGGCAATGCCGAATGCTGCTGGCCCCTAGCACAGCCCCGGCGCGGATGACGGGGATTAGGCGGCAGGCGCGAACGGGCGGCTGGACGTGAACCAGCCATGAAGCGAAAGGACGGAAGCAATGCGGTACGTCAAAGGGGCAAGTAAGGTGGGCATTAAGATCGGCAACGCCGTGGTTGAACAGAGTGATGGGGGCACGAATAACCTAGTCTGTAAGGTGCTGACCGGCGACGTGACACTCTCTGCCGATTGCGCTGACTACCACGTCCTCGACGCCAACGGCGCGGATCGGACCATCACTCTGCCTCCAGTGTCGGCGCTTGAGCAGTCCGCTACTCGGGCCAAGCGGGCGATTACCTTCCGCAACGCCGGGGCCGGGAACAACCTGATTATCAAGAATGGCGCGACCACGGTGGACACTCTGGCGCCGGGCAACTCCTGCGTCTTCAAGTCCAGTAATACCAACTGGTATCTGGTGCTGGCCAGCCGCACAGCCATGTTCCTGCTGGCCTGCCTGTTGGTTCTGGGCGTCTGCGGGAAGACGCAGGCCGCCACGGCCTTCGCGCAAACGACCACGATCAACACGAATGAGAACATTCCGGTTGTGATCGCTCTGACCGGCGCCGACACCAATAGCAGCGCGCTGAGGTTCACCATCGTTACGGTCCCCGGGCACGGCACAGTGAATTGCGCGCCCAACACGACGTATGCACCGGGCCTCGCACTCAACTGCACGTACACGCCGAGTGCGAATTACTACGGCGCGGATTCGTTCAGCTTCGTGACCTACGACGGACTGACGACTTCTCTGCCGGCCAGCGTTGCGCTCAACGTGGTCTTTACCGGACAGAATACATTCCCCGGTATGACCGTTTCGGGCCGCACTCTGATTAACTCTTCCGGGGCCTGGACGGGCAGTCAAGGCGCGGTCTACTCAGTCGCCACAACCACTGGCACTGGGTCGGCACAGGTCTTCGCGCACGGTCTGGGTGGGACTCCTAGCATGTGTATTGTGGGGGCGCTGGGGTCGCCTGCCGGTACGGGTATCTGGTCGATCACGAAGAGCGTGGGGGCCACATCCATTACAGTCACGGCGACCAGTGGGGTGACCTACTCCATCAATGCGTTGAAGTAGCGAGAGCAGACAATTTAAGGGCATTGCGACGGGCCTGATCCGCCCCCGCAAGTTGACCAAAAGAGTGACGCCGTTCAGGGCTGAACACCTGGACGGCGTTTTCTTTTGGACTGAAAGGCAGGCGCAAGATGACGCAATCCGAATTGAAGAACCGGGTGTGGTGGAAGGTGACTCTGCCCGAACTGGGTAAGCCGCGCTGCTTCGGCAGCTTCGAGACTCGTTCTCAGGCGCGGGACTTTCAGAAACGCCTCGGGGTGAAGGTGGCGCATGTGGTCAGGATGGACCCATGCCCTTCGTGAGCAAAGCGCAGATGCGGCGACTCTGGAAAGAGAAGCCCGACGTGGCGAAAGAGTACGCCAGCCACATGACGCCTGAACAGATTGCGAAGTTGCCGGAACACGTGAAGCCCAAGGGAAAGAAGTGATGTGGAGACGAGACGAGGATCATCCTGCTTTTCGGTGGCCGCTGGCTGGCTGCCTCGTCGTGTTGTGTCTGGGCCTGGGGCTTATGGCTTCTGAGCGCTCACGACACGCGGCGGGTCTCTCGGGCCGGGCCACTGCGGCGGCGATGGAGAGCGACCGCGCAAAGCACGCCGCGGCAGAACGCGCTCGGTATCACGGCGTTAAGGCCGACGAGACCGGCCTGGCGGACAATTCCCCGGAAGCCGATGTCGAGCGGGCCAAGTGCCTGCGTGATCCGGTGTACTTCTACGACACGATCATTGCGGGTGAGACAGTCAACCGGCGCACTCGGGAGCGTACCACTCAGAGGCTGGGCAAGATCCACAAGTTGATGTTGGACTTCGCGCACTTTACCGAACTGGGGCCGGACTTTGAATCCAACTTCGGCCTGCGCAAGTGGCTGTCCGATCCAGACGAAGCGGGTATCTATCCTGAGCGCTGGCTGTATTTTTCGTCACTGCATCGCCCGCCTGAAATGCAGATTGGCGCGGACGGGCCGATCTCCCAGATGTTCCATACCAGTAAGACACCGTGGCAAGGCGTCGTAATCCGGGTGTGCGGCGCCGGGCTGACCAAGTGCGTGCTGATTCCCCGCGAGCATCTGAAGTCCACGGTCCTGACTGAAGTGGATACGCTGCATTCGATTCTACGCAACCCGTCGATCCGCGTCCTACTGGCCAGTCAGACCGGCACGATGGCTAAGCTCTTTATGGGGTCCATTCAGCGCAACTTCGAGAGCAACCCGCGCTTCAAGCGGCTCTGGGGCAACCTGGGTCCGCCCGCCAAGCGTGAATGCGAGTGGAATACTGAAATGATGACCGTGCGCCGGCCGTTTACCACCGACAAGGAGCCCACTCTATGGAGTGTGGGCCTGTCTGGCAATTCGACCGGCGGCCACTTCAACCGGATCATCGGCGACGATCTGGTGGGCAACAAGAACAACACGGACGTGGGCAAGAAAGCAGCCTGCACCTTCGCGGAATCACTCGAACCCCTCCGGGCCGAACCGGATGGCGAATTGCTGTACGTCGGCACGGTCTGGGCGGAAGACGATCCGCATTCCCTGTACGTGTCGCCTGACAACGAAATGTACCAGGACACAAGCTTCATGGTTGCCTCCGTCTTGGATGCGGATCAGAAGCCGCTCTGGGACGAGAACCTGACTCGCGAGTCCGTGGACCGGAAGATGCGGGCGATCCGGGACGAGTCGTTCCGCTTCGGGCAGTATTGGAACCAGTTGCGCGGGACATCGGCCAAGCCCTTTGATCCGTCCTGGATTGGACAGTACGAGGGCAAGCCGGAAGCCGCGGCGGTAAAGCAGAAGCTGGATATCTTCATCGCCGTCGATACCGCTTCTGGCAAGAAGAAGCAGGCAGGCAAGCTTGATCCGACCGGCGCTCTAGTGCTGGGACAAGTACCGGACAGGGAACGGTATTACGTTCTGGACGGCTTCAACGAGAAGTTGACCGCCGCTGAGATTGCAGTGGCCTGCGTGGATCTGTACCTGAAGTGGAAGGGCATCGCCGCGGAATACGGCGGGCAAGTCCGCTTCGGAGCCGAAGAAACCGCGTACACGACGTACCTGGAGCCGATCCTACGCTACGAAATGAAGGCGCGGGGCGTCGAGTCCAGTTTCACCGTGACGCCCCTGAAGCATGACAACGATTCAAAGTACCAGCGCATTGTGACTCTGGTGCAGCCCTATTCCGAAGGCAAGGTACTCTGGCCGGAGACGCTAAAGCGGCCCTGCGCCAAGCGCTTCAACCTGCCCGGGAACAAGGCCCCCATCGGCGCTCCCTACGATCTGCGCGCGCAACTGCAAGACGGTTTCACTCGTTACCCCGCCGTCGCGCACGAAGAGTTGCTGGACTGCAACGCCTACTGCTACGAAATGGCCAGCCCGCGCAAGCTGTATAAGACCAACGCGCGTCCAGTTCTGGTGAGCCAGCCGACCGGCAAGGGTGTCTATCGCCGGGATGGGCAAGTGGCGGCTGACAAAGAAGAGAATGCGATGGGCGGCTTCGACCGGCCCGGACGCTGGGTAATGGGGGTGCCGGAATGAGGAGAAAACAATGATTCTCTCCACGATCTCCGGCGGCCAAGCCCGCCAGCCCGCGCTCACCTTCGGCAATCAGCCTCTGGGTCTGCAACGCCAAGGGGCCGCTCAGAACTATTTTCAAGGCCAGCCCGATACGGGTATGACCGACGAGAACGCGGGCGCCGACGAACAGGACATCAAGGGCGAGCAAGACGATCTGCCCCCGATTGACCCGGAACAGTTACGCGATCCGGTCAAGCGCCAGCAGGTGGTGGACAAGTTGAACCACGTCTTCCTGGCGTACCAGAACTGGCGCAAATACGAGATTGAGCCCATCTGGACGGCCTGCTACCGCGCTTACATGGGCTTCAAGCCTGTGACCAGCCCCTACAAATGGGACTATGTAATCCGCGAGTCTTTCCGCCAGCTGGAGACGCTCAAGCCGATCATCAGCAAACAGTTCCTGTGGGGGGACGAACTATTCCGGTATGCCCCGCGCGACCCTGACTATGCGGACCATGCGTTGACCGCGACAAGTGCCGTCCACTACATGATCCGCGGTCAAGGCATCGACCTGGAACTGCAAAGCTGGCTTGACCTGGTGCTGATGTACGGAGTTAGCTACGCGACCTACGGGTGGCAATACTTCAAACGCTGGAAGCGGCGCTTGCAGTTGATGCACTATCCGGACGGTCAGGATTGGTGGATGCGCACTCAGGACGAACGCTTGATCGAAGCCCCGTTTGTGCAGACCCTGATTCCCCGCCAAGTCTACACTCATCCATACGTGGACGATCCGCGCAATTCGCCCGCGTGCTTCGTGACCGACGTGGTGACTCAAGCCGAACTGATGACCCTGATCCGCAACGGCTGGCTGGACCTGGAAGCCACAAAAGCGGGCGTTATGCAGGGCGGCAAGAACCCAGCGCTGGATGAACTCCTCCGCCAGCGTTGGGAGATTGCCTGGCGCGGGCAGGGGTCTTACGACTTCCTGGACAAAGCCGACAATGAGCAGCTTCACGTCCTGCGGACCTGTTGGACTTCAGACGGCTGGGAATACGTGATCCTGAACGACACAACGATGGTGGCTGGCCAGCGCCAGAAGTACCCCGAATACCCGATTGTGACTCTGCGCAATTACCCGCGCAAGGGAGAGCATTACGGGATGCCGGAGTTAATGGTGATCCTGGAAGAGCAGCGCCTGTTGAATGATTGGGTGACGGCGTGGGTCGAGAACGAGCGCTTCAAGACGATGGGCATGCACCTGGTTCCGGAAGAGGGCCGCACGTACTGGCTGGATGCGAAATTCCAGCCAGGCGGCGCGGTCTACATGCCTTCCGAGTTGATCGACCGCATCAAGCCCCTGGGCCATGACAACGCCGGTTCAATGGCTGGGGAGCGGGTGATTGAGTTTATCGATTCCCGGATGCAACTGGGCACCGGCATCAATAAAGAAATGACCGGGAGTTCCGACCAGCGTACCGCGACCGGCGTTTCGATGATGTCTCAATCCGGCAACCAGCGCCAGCAGCACAAGGTCGTGTTATGGACGCCGCACTTCCGCACGATCTACGGCCGCCTGTATGACCTCATGGCCACGCACCTGAGCGACGAGAAGGCCCTCAGGCTGGAAGGCGAAGACGGCAAGTACACCTTCACCCGCTACGGCCCGCAGGATTTCGAAGCCGAGATTGACGTGGAGATCGAACTGGCCAACACGATGGAGCCCAATGACCAGCGTGCTCAGCGCTTCATGAACCTCTACAAGATGATCGGCATGGACCCGCTGGTGAACCGGCAGGCGATCATCATGGAGACTCTGCGAGCGATGGGCATGAAGAAGCCCAAGCGCTTCCTGGACAATCCGAGCAATCATCAAGGCGACGCGCTGGCTGAGAATACCAATTTCCAGGCCACCGGCATTATCGGTGATCCCCGGCCCGACGAGAACCAGCAGGTGCACCTTCAGATTCACATGCCGCTGATGCAGCAGCCTGGATTCCAGCTTCTGCCCCTCGGACGGCAAGCCATGTTCGCCAAACACGTCCAAGACCACATGGCGCTTTTCCAAGCCATGCAGGCGATGCAGGCTCAATCGCAGATGGCCAGCACTCAGCCGGGCGGCGCTCCAGGCGCAAGTCCGGTGGGCGCGCAGGCCAATCAGCAGGCGGAGAACATGTTCGGGAACGCTCAAGCGGGCGCCAGTCAGCAAGGGGCTGAGGCGGGACCGCTGGCGGGAATGGGGATGGGGTTGTAATGGAACTCTCCGCATTCCCCCAGCAGCGCGAAGAAGGCGGCCTTGGACAGCAGTTCGAGGAAGCCGCCGCCGTTCACCAGACCGTGCGCCAGCAGGACGCCGAAGAGTTGCGCGCGATTGTCAACCGCGGCGAAAGTCTGCGCAGTCTGAACGCTCATCCGGGTTGGGTGGCGTTTCTGGAAGAAGTGCGGCGCGGTGAGACTGAATTGATGACCGCCTTGCGGGTGGCTCAGAATATCGAGACCGTCCGCTACGTGCAGGCGCAGCTGGCGAGCATCGCAAGGATTCTGGCCGTAGTCCCCGCGGGCGTGACGCAGGGCGAAGAGGCCGGCAGGAAGCTCAGAATAGAGGAGATTTAAGATGGCAGGCGAAGCAAACCCGAACGCGGAGACCGTTCTTCTTCCCAGTGGCCCCGCCATGCGCGAGGTGCCCTTTACGGTCAGCACGCCGGCGAGCCGGGCCGCGGAAAATGCCACACCCGCGCCAGAGGCTGCTCCAGCGGTGGAGGCCCCAGTTGTGCCGGACGCCCCGGTTGTGACACCCCCGGAAGCGGACGGAGTAGCGGCTACCGCGGCGCCCGTGGCTGCTCCAGTGGTTCCAGAAGCGGCCCCGCTCGTTGAGGTTGCACCCGAAGCCATTGAGCCCATCGAACCAATCGAGGGGACGGTTGCGGCGCCAACTGCGGTTGTGGCTGCTCCCGAGGTTCAGGCGCCGCAAGCCGCTCAACCCAGCCCCAATCAGTCCGAAACCGCCCGCATGGCCGCATGGGTGCAGCAGCAGATTCAGACCAACCCGGCGTTCCGGCTGCAGTTCATCCGGGACCATGCCGCCGATCCGAGCGTGGCCCCCTATCTGGCCGAGATCCCGGTGCTGGAAGCGCAACTGGCCAGTGGACGTGCGACCGCGCCGGTTGCTGCCGCTCCCGCTGCCATGCCCGAAGAGCAGTTGAAGACGAAGTACAACGAACTGTGTGCCGCGGGGAACTTCTACGAAGCGAACAAGTTGATGACACAGGCTCAGATTGCGTCTCAGGTGGCCCCTCGCTTCCAGACCATTGAGCAGCAACGCGCCGCCGATCAAGCCGCTCAGCAGGCCGCTCAGGCCAAGTCCGTTCAGGAGCAAGGCATGTCCCGGGAGCGCCAGTTGTGGAAGGACGCCAGCGCCCGCTATCCGAGTCTGATTCAGGCCAGCGATACCGGTTGGAAGTTCGGGGAGAAGGCGGACAAGGGCTTCCAGGAGACGTTCCTGCGCCTGGCGAAGGCTCAGCGCGGCGAGGTCCCGGTGACTCAGTTGGCTGACGACACTCTGAAGATTCTGGGCCGCTACAAAGCCCCGCCCGCCAAGCGCCAGACCGCGGCGGGCCGCCCGGCGATCATCAGCACGCCGACGCCGGCGACAAAGGAAGAAGTCAAAGCCAAGCCCGGTGAACGGTTGATCCGGTTCGACGTGAGCACGCCGGCCAGTCGCGCTGCGGAAAAGATGGGAAGGTAAGACCAGTTTGTAGGCAGGGGTTGAAGGACAAGGAAAAGGGAGGCGTAAGATGTTGTGGAATCGGATGATTGGTTCCGGCCCCCGGCTGTGCTTCAGCCCTGAAGCAATGGCCGGAGCGGCTGCGTTGGGAGGCGGCGGTACTGTGGCTGCCCCGGGTGTGGTCACGCAGGGGTACAAGACCTTAGCGGCGATTCCGGCGGAGCGGCGTATCCGCGACGTTGAGCCCATGATCAGCAAGGTCACGGTGGACACCGCGCCGATGACCTTTCTCATTGAGGAGTTCGGGCGCAACAAGACGGTGACTCAGCCGATGTACGAGCATCTGGAAAGCGACATTCGGCCCCTGTTCGTGACGGTCAACGGCGCGGTGGCCGATTCGACTGCCACGGCGATTGTTGTGGCGGCCGGCACGTCTGCGCGCGTGACGGTGGATATGGTCCTGCTCGTCCCGCGCACAGGCGAAATGATGCTGGTGACCAACGTGGTCATAGCCACGGAGACCTTGACCGTGCAGCGTAACTTCGGCCAGGATATCTCTTTGGCCGCGGCGATCCTTGATACCGAGGTGATCAACATCGTCGGTTCGGCCGCGATGGAAAACGACACGTCCAAGAACAGTGTCACGATGGAGCCGGGGTTCGGGAGCAATTACATCCAGAACTTCAAGACCCCCATCGGAATCTCTCGCCGGGCCAAACAGATCGAGTTGTACGGCGGCGACGAGTGGATGCGCGTGACTGATGACGCGCTGGAAGCTCACCATCGCATGCGGGAGCAGTCCTACATTTTCAACAACGGCATCCTGGCGCCGGACGCCAATGGCCGGTCAATGACGGCGGGCCTGGTGTACCTGATCCAGTCCAACGTGACGAACTTCAGCGCCGGGCTGGACGAAGACGGCCTGGAAGACTGGATCATCCAGTGGTTGCGGCGCAACCAAGGCCAGAAGAACCTGGTAGTTGTGGCCGGAGAGACGGCTCTGAAGGCGATCGCCCGCTTCGGGCGCGATTACCTGCGCACGTCGCTGGACGACACCCTCCTGGGCCTGAAGGTTGTCGAGTACCAGACCATGAATGGCCTGGTGAAGTTTGTTCCGCACGGGCTCCTGTCCCCCATCGGCACGTCGGTGAGCAACGCCAATGGTGGTTGGAGCGGGTACATGTTCGGCTTGAACCTGAGCAAGCTGGGCATTGCGACCTTCACGCCTCTGCGGAAGGAAGAGAACATCCAGGAGAACGATCGCGACGGTCGGAAAGATCAGTGGCTGTCGGACGAGGGCCTGATCATGCACGTGGAACGCTGCCATGCGTATGCCAAGTGCATCCTGCCCACGGACGGCTCGGCCACCTAACGTAGATCGGGTGAATAACCCGAGTTGGTAGGCGAGTTCAAAAAAGGGTACGTGTGCGGAAGCCCAACCGCCTCGCCGAAATTGGATGGTGTCCAATCAATCACCCAGCGCTGGCCCCGGAGAAGTTGACCGGGGCAGCGCCGTCGGAAAGCGTCAAGCACGCCACGGACAAGGAGAAGAGATCATGGCAGGCGAAGCGAAGTTGAAGGGTATCGACGCATTGCGCGAAGAGCAGAAGACGAAGACCGAGCCGGCCGATGCGGCGAAGGCTCTGGCGGCCCCCAAGCGGGTACTGCTGCTGTCCGTTGCGCCGTCCTACCACATTGCCAAGGTGGCGCGCTTCGAGCGGCACAAGGCGTATGTGCAGCCCGATCAGGTGGCGCGCATCCGGCAGATTTCAGGTTGCGGACAGGACTTCTTTGTCGCGTCCGACATCCGCGCCCTGCCCGAGAAGGACCGGCACGGCAAGATCGCGGGTCTGGCGCGGCGGTTCATACTGGCGGGCGCTCTGACCCGGGAGACTCCGCCGTTCACTGAAGGCGAGTTGATGCAGGCGTTGGGATACCGGTTCGTGGCGGCCGACGCGGAATAACGTCTAGATTTTAATCTAGACAAAAAACAGGGAAGGGGCTCGCATGAACTTCGGCGACTTGCAGGAACAGTGCTGGGTAGCTCTGGGTCTCTATGATTCCCAGTTCCGGCTTGACTGGCGCACGCAGATGATCCGGGACGCCATCAATACTTCGGTGGATGAAATCTGCAACGCCGCTCCCCAGTTGACGCGCCTGACTCGGGAAGGGTCGATCGCGGTCGTCTCCGGCACCGGCGATTACACTCTGGATGATTGGATGCGCCGGATGACCTCCGTGTGGCTGGAGGAGACCGGTGGCCGGATCGACCTGCCAACTCCGGCGCGTGCCGACCGGGAGGGGTGGCGCTCGGGCCAGGTGGGCAACCTGAATACGGCCGCGGGCGGGCAGTGGGCTTTGACCTTGCTGCCGAAGACCAGTGTAGCTCTGGCGTCTCTGACCGGCCCGACCACGGTGACTCAGGGTAGCACTGTGATTACCTGGGCAACCGCAGTGATCGGGACTCCCGCCGCAGTCGTGGGAAAGCTATTGCGCCTGAACGGTGAGGCTCAAGATTACCTGATTACCGCGGCCAGCAGCGACGGCACGAGCGTGACGTTGGACCGTCCGGTGGTGAGCCGCCGCAAGGGTATTGCGACGTTGGATTTAGGTAGCGACTATACCAGTCCGCTGGTGGAGATCAGCCCGCCGGGGCGTTGCCGGGTGCGCTTCCTGCCCGTGCCTCAAGCCAACGCCACTGTGTGGCATCGGTATGTGGTGACGCCTCGGCGGTTGCTGGCTGTGACGGACGTGCCAGCGGTGGATGATGACTTCCATCATCTGGTCTGGAAGGGCGCGCTGAAGTACATCAACGGGATCGACGCCGACGATGCGCGGTACGCTCGGTACGTGGCCGAGTTCATGGATACCCTGCAGCGCTTGAAACGCCAGGATGCCAATGATGGTCTGGCCAGCCACGATCAGCCTGCCATCATGACAAACCTGGAAGGTCCGAGCGTGGACCGGTTCGGCCGCACTGGACCGCAGGGCGCGCCGGGTGGATCGAACTGGCAGTAGTTTGCTTGGCCGTAAGCCGGGAGAGCCGGCGCCGGAAAGTTTGGATGCGGAGTGAAGCGTGGCAATCGCGTGGCAAGGGGCGCTCAATGCGGCGGGGACGGTTCCCGCGGTGGACCCGGTTATCCGCGGTTCAGCGTGGCCCTACACCTGCCTGACCTCGGGCCGGGATGCCGTGAATGGGGCGTCCAGCTTCGCTCAGGTTGTGGCTGAATGCCGCCGCTTGGCAACCCGGATTGGCCTGCCGCCTTTTGCCGTCCCTGACCTTCTGACCATGAACGCGGTCGGCGGCCATGTCTGCGGTAACTCCGTCCAGCCTTATGCCCGCGCTTTGGGTCGCGGTCGTCCGGACTCGAGCCTGCCCCTGCCGTCCCTCGGCGCCGGTTCGATCTTTGCGACGGCCGCTCAGATAGATTTCCTGCGCTGGGCCTGGGGCACCAAGACCGGCAAGGTCCGTCTCCCTCAGCTTCTGGCGAATGTGGGCACACCGGGCAACCCCGCTCAAGGCAGCGACGTGGCTCTGCTACGGGTGGCTCTGAACGATCTGGACAATCCTTCCGTGGTCGATGCGTCCCTGCTGGGCTGGTGGCCGCTGAATCAGGCGGGCGGGTCCAATGTGCTGGACTTCTCCGGGCATGGTTACGACGGCACCTGGATTGGACCGGCGGGCTGGGTGGCGAAACTGTTCGGCTCGGGACCGCAACTGGTGGGCTGGCAGCATCCGGGCAATTACATCAATTCGAACGCGGCGTATCCATTGGGCAGCTACATCTACGATTACCCTCATGCGGGCGTGCAGACCGCGGCCAATCCGAATCCACCCGGCCGCTATGTCTCCTATGTCAACCTGAACAGTTACGTGCAGGCCCCGTCCGTCCCGAACCCCACCAACGCTATCACTCTGGCGGCCTGGGTCACATGGGACGGGATTGCGCAAGGTCCGGGCGTCATCATGGGTGGCGCGACCGGATACGACTACACGATCTTCCTGTGGCTGCAAGACGCTCACGCACCGCAGCAATTCCCGATAAACAGCCTTTCCTTCATGGCGGGCGGAAACGGTTGCCACGTCACGGGCGGCTCTACCATATCGGGCGGCGCCGGACAATCCACGCTCTGGACGCCCGGAAATCCCGCTTCGTCTTTGCAGCCCAACATCCGCACGCACATTGCCGCGACCTGGGCGCACACTTCAGCCGGTGGCGATAACGTCCTGCGCATGTACATCAACGGCGTGGCGGTCCCGGTGGCTGCAAACACGACGAACACACCCGGCACAGTGCTGGCAACGGCACCAATGGCGGCGGGGAATTACGCCGTGCAGATTGGTTCACGCCTGAAGACCGTTCCGGGCCCGGGACTCATCAGCGGCGGGATGGTGCTGGAGGATGCGCGGGTCTACAGCCGGGCGCTGTCGGCCTCTGAGATTGGAGCGCTGGCAGCATAATGGACCTCGCCGCTCAAATCGTCGGTGAACCCAAAGCGACTCAGCCGGACGCTCCGCAGCGTGCCGCGCCGTCCGAAACGTTGCTGGCCAGCCACTTCCGCGGCCTGAACCGGGCAATCACTCCGCATGACCTGCAACCCAGCGAATCCCCGCGGGCTCTGGACTGCGGACTCTACACGCGCCGGCAGGGGATACTTGGGCCGCGACTGGGACGAGTGGCCGTGCATCAGGACGCAAACACCCTGGATGGTGTGGTGAGTTACATCACGCCTCAGGGAGTGCGGCAGCGGCTCTATACCGCGGCCGGTACCGTGACGCCCACGCAAGTCAACGCCGATCAGACCGAAACCGCGCTGACGCCGACTCAGGCAGTGACCAGCGGCAAGCGGATGCGCGGGCTGCAATTTCTGAATCATGCCATCCTGTTCAATGGCCGCGATCGGACTCAGACCTTTGACGGCGTGAGCTGGGCCCCGGCGGGCGTCCGAAACGCGACGATCCTAAACCCGTCTCAGACCAGTGGCGGACCATTGGTCGCGCCCGTGGCTGCTCCGGAGACGACGGCCCCGGCGGCATGGGTCGCGGCCACTCAGTACAAGATTGGTTCGACGGTTACGGACGGTACGAATTTCTACCAAGTCATTCAGATCAACACACCCGCGTCAGTCGCTCAGATTGCGGCCGGAGTGGGTCTGTCCGCACCCAGCGGTGCCGCTCCGGCGGTTGGCTGGAATACCACCATCGGCGCAACAACTCTGGACAATCAACTCACCTGGGTCTGCGTGACCGTGGCTGGCGGCGGATCAGGCCCGCTACTCGGAAAGTACCAGTACGCCTACGCTCTGGCGAACAGCAAGCGTCTGGACGTCCAGGGACGCCCCACGCACGGCGTGCCGTCTCCGTTCAGCGTGGTCGTCAACACCGTCCCCGCGCCCGTGGTGAATTCCGCTCAGATCGCCTGCGTTGTGGGTGCGGCGATGCTGTTCCAGGTGAACGCCTCAAATTCACCGCAGCAGTACCAGATTTCACAGATCCCCCCGGGCTTGAGTTTTGATCAGGATAACGGCATTCTGATGGGGACGCCCTCAGAGCCGATGACGTCCACCAACCTGATTATCACGGCCACGAACGATGCCGGGAGCAGCACGGCGACTCTGACGATTACCATTACCGCTCTGGCTGCCACAACCACGGCGGCGCCGAACATCACGAGTCCCGCGAATCTGACCGCGCGCGCCAGCACAGGGTTCACGTATCAGATCACGACGGACAATCCAGCCAACAGTTATGCGGCGGGCGGTCTGCCGAAGGGTTGTACGCTGAACGCGACCACGGGGCTGATCACCGGCAAGATCACAACGGCCGGCACGTACACGGTGACTCTGACCGCGACGGCCGGGACGGTTGCGGGTCCGGCTCTGACTCTGACGATTCTGGTTGTGGCCGCAGGCGATACGTTTATAGCAAGCGTCAGTCCGACTGCGGGCGCGCAGGCCGGCGGGGTGGCGCTGATGCTGGCCGGACAAAACCTGCACGGCAGCCTCACCAGCGAGTACCTCTTTGGTAATTCCAGTTGCGTTCTCGCATTAGAAGGCGGCGCTCCGACTGTGCTGCCCTTTGCGTTTCTGAAGTGGCAGGGCGCTCCGACCGGCGGCAGCTTCCAGTTGACGGTCGTGGGTCCGAACGCGACCTTCACCACGGCTTCGATTCCATACAATGCGTCCCCCGCGGTCATCGCGGCGGCCATTGTCACGGCCAGCGCCTTACAGGCGACTCAGGATTTTCTCTCGACCAACACAACGGCGGAGATGAAGGATGGCACTCCCGCCGGGGCGGCCGGGAACGATTGTGGCAGCGCGGCCAATACGACAGACGGCGCTGCGATTATCACGACTGTCCCGTACACGTCGATCACTCCCGATTACACCAACGGCGGGGCGGGCGGTATCACCGGCGGGTCGCTCACTCAGTACCCGTTCAATGCCCACCGGATATCCTCTACGAACGTCAAGATCGTCACGCCCGCGGTGGCCGGGACCGGCAACTGTGACGTGACGCTGCTATTCAACGGCGGCGGCGCGTACACCGCCACCCTGTACGGCGCATACGCTGCCACGGCGGGCAGCGCGGGCGCGCCAACGGCGACGGCGTTTAGCCCGGCGCAGACCGTCTGGCAGACGGCTCAGAACGTGATCATTACCGGGACGAACTTCGTGGCGATCAATCCGGTCCTAGTCACGATCGTACTGCCCGATGGCACGCAACCCACTCCGCAGACGGTGAATCCGAGCGACACGACACACCTGACCATCGCCATACCAAATACATGGCCCATCGGCACACTCAGCCTGACGCTAAAGGACACGGTAACGGGTATCTCCTCGATCGCGTACTATTACAGCCTCATTCCGATTACCCCGCCGGTGGATTCGACCGGCAGCAACATCACGGTCAGTCTGAGCCAGTTGATAATCGGGACGGACGATTACGGTTCCGGGGTCACGCCCGGTGCCGACACACTCATTCTTTACCGCACCCTTCAGGGTGTCTTTGGGACGTTCTACCAAGTTGCAGCGCTGCCTCTGACGCGCAGTGTGACCCCGGGTGTGACTTTTCACCTGGGCACGCTGGCGGATTACATTGATTCGATGCCGGACGATTACTTGCAGGCTCAGAACGCCATGTCTCTGAACTGTAATTACGCGCCGTCCTTTGAGATTGGGGCAGTCTACGCGGAGCGGGTGTTTGGGAGCGGATTCACGCCCATCGGCACTCCGGCGACCGCGATCAAACTCAACATCATATCGGGCGCCTGGGTGACTCCGGCAGTGGTGGCGATACCCAATGGAGTGGTGGGCGCGCTCCTGGCGGTGACAAAAGCCGATGGTTCACCAGACGCCAGCAGCCCCTACACCATCGTTGGATTGCAGACGGACAGCGGCGGCAATGTGACCGGCTTACAACTGGACGCGGCATACAATGGCGGGGCGGCGGCGAATGGGATCATTTATCGCAACCCGTGGGAGATTTACGTCTCTGAATGGTGCAATGAACAGGCTTGGGGGCCGGATGGCGAAGAGTTACGCTTCATCCTCAATGTACCCAATCACCAGGCCGTAACGGCTCTGAGCGCATTTGATGGCGCATTGTTGGTCTTTACCGCAACCGCAATGTACGCCATTACGTGTGCGGCGGGCGCGCAGGCCGATTTCAGCCAGTTCAGTATCACTCCAACGCCCGTAATTCGCTTCGGAACATTCTCGCAAGATTCAGTGATGACGATGGATGACGGCTGCTACTTCCTGAGCGAACAAGGGCCGATGTGCCTGCGCCGCGGCATCCTGGCCAGTATCGGCGGGGCCAGCAATGGCTTCCGCACAGTTGTACCACCGCAGATGTTCGAGGGCCTGAACACGGATTGGCTGGATGGTTTGACCGCCGCGCAACTGGCTCAATGCCGGGTCGGAGCCGATCAACGCGCGCTGTGGATTGCAGTCCCGCGGGTGACAGCGGACACGGAAGCCACGCGCATCTTCCGCCTGGACAAGTTGACTTCCTCTCCGGGCCGCGCCGATCTCGGTTCACTGCTTCAGACCGGCGGTTGGTGGGAAGAACGGTTTGCGCACGTCAACTGGTATTACCGCGATCAGGACAGTCAGATTGCATACATGGTCTCCGGCGCGAACATGCTCCGGCTGAACAGCGGGATTGTGGATGGGGTGGCGCCAGCGGTCTGTAGTACGGTGGTGGAGTGCGACGGCACCCCTTTTGGCGGCTGCGATGTCACTCTGATTAACATCGGGGGCGGGAGCTACCCATACGTAGGAGCTTACGCGCATTTTTTCAGCGGAATTGGAAACGTATACCTGGGCAGCCGGCGGATCACGGTGATGGGGTACACCAGCTACAACAGCGTGAACGTCACCCGCATTCAATGGAGCACGGGCGCGGCGACGGGACAGGGGGCTCTGAGTGTGCCCGTCGGTACTCTGGTCCAGATTGGTTCAATCCCCTGGTTCTGGCTGACACGGACGTTCTCCGAAGACTGCCACGCCAAGACCGACCTGGTGTACCGGATGGAGTTCGAGCGGGGCGATGCAGCGGCCCAAGTGACGGTCCTGCGCTTCATTGATTCGCAGTGCATCGACTTGGGTGTGCCCGACCTGGCTGTGCTGGATGGCTTCGGGGGCGCGCTCCTGGGCGTAACGACGGGCTTAAAGACCAAGCGCATTCCGGCGAACCTGCGCAACGGCGATTCGGCTTTGGGGATTTCAGTGGCAGGGCAAGTGGCGGGCATGAGCGGGCCGGCGGTCTTACGGCACATCACCGTGAAGAGCCGGATGGAAGAGGGGACCGAATAATGGCTTACGACTTCATGAATCCCAGCGCTCCCCCGTCTGCGCCCAACTTCGGAGCTCCTCAGTCGCAACCAACCAACCCGGCGGATTACTTCCTGGGGCCCGGGCAAAAGCAGCAACCCGGCCAGCATCTGGCGCACATGGGTGGGGCCAAGCTGGGTGAAATGAATTCGATGTATTCCGGCTGGAACTGGGCCAATCAACAGAACAGCCAGAATTACAACTGGGCGCGAAACTACGCTTTGCAGCAACAGCAGCAAAGCCAGAACAACCCCAACAATCAGGCCGCTCAGAACCTGATGAGTCAGTGGTTGTCGCATCCGAACCCGATCAACGATCAGACTCAGCAGGCGATGGTCAACCGGCAGGCGTCACAGTTGCAGGGCGCCAACGCCAACACGATGCAGAATGCCATGGGTGAAATGGGCAATGCGGGGCGGCTCGATCCGGGCAGCATGTTGGCGCTCCAGCAGCACCTTGGCCAGCAAGCCGGCGCGCAACTGGGGAACGCCAGCACGGGCTTGGACATCCAGCGCGCGCAGATGCAGAACACATCCATGAAGGATGCTCTGTCTCAGTGGCAGTCGATGCAGAATTCACAGGCTGGACAGAACGAGCAATACGCCGGGATGATGCTTGGCAACCTGCCGCAGTACCAGCCGTTCGATCCGTCCGGCACGTACAATTCGATGAACGCGGCGGCGCTGGCTCAGACGATGAAGCCCTCAGACCCGAGCATGTTGAGTCAGATACTGGGGCCGATGGCGTCTCTGGGCGGCGCGGGCCTGGGCGCGATGGGTAAGAGCGGCGGATGCTTCCTGACTACGGCCTGCGTTGAAGCGAAGGGGCTGCCCGATGACTGCCATGAATTGACGGTCCTGCGCGACCTGCGCGATGAAATGAAGAAGACCGAAGAGGGCGCGGCGCTCGTGAAGGAATACTACGAGATCGCCCCCCGGATCGTCGGGCGGATGACCACGGAAGAGGCGGCGGCGCTGTACGATGCTCTGGTAGAACCCTGCGTGTCGCTGATCGAGGCCGGCAAGAAGGAGGCGGCCGTGGCACATTACAAGAACGTCGTGGAGACGTTGCAGGCCATGCATTCAACAGGGAGAAGTGACGATGCCAGTCTACAAGATCGGTGATTACGGCGGGACGGCGGGCCTGGATCTGACCGCCAAGAACATCATGGATGCCGCTCGCCAACGGGCTCTGAATAAGCTCGAAGTGCAGAAGGGCGACGCGGCGCGTATCCAGCAGGGCGTGGAGTCTGGCGTCAAAGGCTGGCAGACCGGGCAGGCCATGCAGGATGCGCGGCAGAAGGCGTTGAACGAGAATGAGACTCAACGGCGCGGACAAGACGTTCAAGCGGAATGGCGCAAGGAACAGACCGCAGGCAGGTTGCAGTTGGGGCAGGAGCGCGAGCAAGATCGGGTGCGCTCGGAAGCCCAAAAGACCTCGGACTCAGACAAGAAGGCGCTCGAAAAGGCCGCGGAAGATAAGGAAGGCGCAAGCACTAACCTATTTAACACCCGTATGCGGATTCTGAGTGCGCGCCTCGGCGATGCTAAGGGGCTGGCGACTTCTCCTGACCCTCGCGCCAGACAGTTGGGTTCTCAAGCAGAGCAAGGTATCTTAGCGGAGCTTGGACAGCCGGCCGATTCAAAGCATTACCAGTTACCACA
>QGNH01001527.1_pt1 | contig 18555 bp, 16 predicted proteins | sample 1735481 | NCBI WGS metagenome assembly QGNH01 (sample SAMN09239004, study PRJNA386568) | Viral metagenome, whole genome shotgun sequencing project.
GAAGGTGGCGGGTGCGCTCGTGGGGACCGTGTTGAAGTCGGGGTCGGTAAAAAGGAACGTGTCATACTGCCCTTGGCACAGATTGAACAGCCCCACGAGGGCCTTTAGGTCCGACGGCGTAATGTCGTCGCGCAGGATGGAGTAAGTGAGTTCAAAGTGGACGAGCGGGAACAGCATGTAGCCCACCGTGGAGCGCTTGCCGGAGATCGCACGCTGCACCTCCGTGTGCCACACGTATGTGCGGGCGACGTCGAACGTCAGACCCGAGAGCGTCGGGTAGACCTGTGATGTCACCGCTGGTTCCGCGTGCCGCGGGAACGCGCGGTGTTCATGGCCCTGGAGATCGCGTTGCGGGAGGACTGCGAGGTGACGAAACGCTCGAACGATTTCGCGTCCATTGACGGACCAAAGTGGTAATGTGTGTCGCCGCCGGAACCAGTGCCACCACCCGAAGGGTTATCAATAATCCGTTCTTGGATACCCTTGGAAATTTGCCGCGGCAAAATCATTTCATCTTCGTGCACCATCGCCAGCTGATCGCGGTCGACCATCATGCCACCCTCTGCCGACGCCACCTTGCCAATCAGGGCCAAGACCGCTGCTTCCATGAGGGCCATGGCGGCAATCGCTCCAACCGGCCCAAGGAACGATGAAACTTGTGCCGCGGCACCCGATGCGGCCTTGGCCGAGTCGGTTTGTATGCCCGCCTTGGTTTCCGCGCCCTGAATTGCCAGCCCTTGCGTTGCGCTGGTGCGCATCAGACTTTGCTTGACCCTGTCGTAAATCTGGAATATGGCAACCTGCTGCTGTTGATTGTTGATATAGTTTTCGAGCATTGTATTCAACGACTTCGAAAAAATGTCTTTGACCATGGTGTCCATCATGGTCTTGAACGCTTTTTGGAAGGTCATCGTTCCGCTAATCATCCCCTGAAGAGCAGTCTCGAATGCCTGCTCCATCGGTCTTGTGATCTGCTGCCACTCCTGCAGAGTACGTTTTGCAGACGTATTGGTATACGTCTCGATTTGCTGGTTCAATTTTTGAATGGCTGCGAGTCTTTGTGCGTCGTTTTGCCGTAGTTTTTCTTCGTTGCCCTGAGCGGCGGCATCGAGAGAATCGTACATTTGGCTAGTGGTCAATTCTTGTGCCCGCGCAAGATTGATACTCATTTGTAACCATGTTTCATCGGATATTTGCTTTCTTTCTATTTCCGCGTCGAGATTTTTCTGGGCCTCGCCGTAACTAGAATCCAGTGATTTACCCGTGCTACGGGTTTCTTCTTCCTTCAATTTTTTCTTTGCCTCGGCTACTTTTTCCGCAACAGCGATTTCATCGGACGCCGCTTTTTCGTCGGTTTCGATAATTTTGGCATTGTCGTCGATGACCGCTTTTACGTTCCCGGCGTCCAGATTTCTTTTGCGCGCGTACGCAGCATCGTCGATAGTCTGCTTTGCCTTGATCATTTGAATTTCGGCGGCGAGATACTGGTCATTATCCAATTGACCATTACTTTTAGCGTTATCCAACAATTTTTTCGCTTCCTCAAAGGAGCGATCCTGAATCTCCCGAAGATTTTGTGACGAAGCCTCGGCCAGAGACGTCTGTTCTTGATAATGTTCTTTACTCGCATCAATAACTTTTCGGTATCCCTCCATCAATTTAGCTTGGTCTGTTTCGTACAATTCCGCGTTTTTCTTAGAATACTCGATGGCGAGATCCAATTTTTCTTGGCTACCATTTTTAGCCAGCGCCAATTGTTGCCCAACCAGATCCAATTCTACTTTCAACTGTTCTTTGGTTTTTTTGGTCATTGCATCCAGAGCATCGTCCCTGTTTGCCACATCTTGACCGGACTTGAATAATTCGTGCATTCCTTTTTGCAGAGGTGTAAGCGCAGCAACTGCTTCGTTGGCCGGTAGTTTAATGCCGATTAATTTTGCACTAAACCTAACAACTGATTCCCCCGCATCCCCTACAAGTCTGTCGAGATCCATAAAACTATCAATGAGCATTTGGATGCCCTTGAACACGTTAAAGTTCTCCCAAACCGAAACGAATATATCGCCGAACTCTTTGAACAATTGCATGGCCGAGACCATCGTAGGGGCAAATTCCGCGGCCATACGACCAGTAAAATTGCTGATGGTCAAAGATAGCTTCGACGACTCTTCGTGATAGGCGACAAGAGAGTCAATCTGCTCCTTGCTCAAACCGCCATATTCAGCCGTTGCGGCGTTAAGCGCAGTCTGACCTGCACGCATTTTCTCAAGAATTGGTCCAAAAGCTGCGGTAGAACGACCGAGCAAATGAAACATCGAATCAGTAGAACGACCGCTTTTTGCCATTGCCTCTAGTGCGTCGTAAACATTGAACGTCGGTTTTAGAATTTCCTCAAGAGAAAGCCCGACGTCCTCGAAAGCGAACCTGGCGGACTCACTTCCTTCCCGCGCTGACTCCAGGCGCATCTGCAATGTGCGTAAACCAATGTCGGCAACAGTGGAACTTTTTCCGACCTCAGCTGCTGCGGTGTAAATGTTTTGCAGCATGTCGGTACTGACTTCATAAAATTCCGACTGTTGTGCCAGGTGCTCGAACTTCTCGGAGACCTCGTCCATGATCTCCTTCAATTCGTTAAATTTTTCGTAAACTAAGGTAACACCTACTGCTTCACCGAACTCTGCAATGCCCGACATTATGTGTTCAAACATCTTCCCTATGTTGTCGCCGATTTCTTCTGTTTTTTCCCCAAGAGAATCCTGCAGTTTTTCGCTGACTTCGTCGAGTTTTTGCGACAAGTCGGAAATATCCGCCTGAATCTGGACAATAACTGCATCGCTAGACATTGCGGATAATTCCTACTGCGGGACTTCCTGCGTCAAGAATCGCGTTGGGCCCTTGAGTGAGGCCGCCGAGAATCCCCATGAGTTGACCGGCATCTGTAATATGTTGCGGAGACTGCGTCGGTTTAGCCCCGCGTTCACGTTTTTTGCCGATGCGCCGACCGGACATTCCCGATGCAACACCATGCACAAGAATGTGCGTAGGTGGATGCTCCGTCCAGTACTCGTAAAGCGCCATTAGCTGCGGCCATGTGAGTTTGTCCACATCGGACCATTTCCACCCAGTGACTGTGATTACGTGTGAGTAGATCCGCCCCCAATCTGGGGGCTCGTAGGGACCAACGTGGTTTCTCCTTCGCCTTCCGGCAGTGCACCTAGCACGGCGCGCAGCACTTTGCCTAAAGTGTCGGCGTCGATTAGCCGGGCCACTTGCTGTTCGGTCACCTGCTCGTTGCCGCGTTTTGCAGAGGCTGCGAACAGGCGAATCAGGCGGGAGAGCACATCCGGCGCAAACATGCTGCTGCCCTGCTTGACCAAGTTGATGTCTTCCTGCAACTCTTGCAGTTGCAGGAGGTCAAGCGGCCAGAACTTGATTTTGGTAACACCAAAATCGACTTCGACGTAACGCGGAACAATCGTACCCATAATTCAATAATCCTCGTTTGCTGTTGTAAAAACTTGCGCGTGTTGTCTCTCGGATGCGCGCGCCCCGGGCACATATGGTTTAGGTGCTCAGGATCAGGTCCATGACCTTGCCGGCGCTGTTGGCCTGCATCATGAAGTCGATGTCTGGGATGGTGAAGTCCTGGTTCTTGAAGTCGAACGACAGCTTCGACGCCATGGCACCGTAGATCTTGAACGAGGACGTCGTCCCGCCGGTCGCGTACGGAACGTGGTGCACGATCTGGAAGAGCGGCGCGGAGCCCATCGGGAACGCGTTGTTGTTGATCGCCTGGACGATCTGCGTCGGAGTCGTCGGAATCCAAGTGTACGCGACTGAGATACCGCCCGCGGCGTTCGCGGCCGTGTCGGAGGCGTTGAACGTCCACGTCCCCGTGCCCGTGTTCACGGAGTACTGACCGATCGCGGGTGCGGAGGCGACCTTCGTCAGAACGCCACCGGTCGCTGTGTAGACGACGCCGAGGTCGTAGTCGAAGGTGCCGGACGCCGTGTTCGCGAACGTGTACGCGTGCGACGTCGTTGTCCCGATCTCACGGTCCACGCCGACGCAGGGGGACGAACCGCCCGTCGTCGTGGTCGTTGGCAGCGCGCTGCCGTCGGAGCCGGGGCCGAAGAAGAAGGTATTCCAGGCGAGCGACGAGAATGAGCCGAACTTCGCCTTGCCGGAAAACTTCGCAGCACCGCGGCCGAGGGCCACGGCAAACTGCAGCTGCCCGTACAGTTCCTTCGTCGAGGAACTGATGTCGTAGCTGCAGTCCTGCAGTGTCCCCAAGAGCACGGGAGTCGGGGTCGGCGTGTAGGTGGTGACCTGACCAATTCCATAAAGGAATCCGCTACCAAAAGAAAACTGTGTTGCCTGTGTCGTCGACATCGAATAAAACTCCTATGCAACCATGATTTCGACCGGCATCCGCGCGATCGCCTGATTTTGGTTCAGAAACCCACCGTTCACTTCGCCTGCTCCTGAGAGCGCACAATACGTCACAAGACCGCCGAGTGTGTTCACGTAACCATTGTCCCCGAGAGGTCCGGCATTTACCCCAACCGGCGACAACGTGGCGTCAATCCCATCCATCAATTGTGCGAGCGCGGTGACGCCCTGCTCGATGCTGTCGACCCAGCGGACGTAGACCCACAGGCTGCACTTGATTACCCATTTGGTAGGCAGTCCTCGCTGATATTTTGCTTCCTCGGTTTCAGGGGAAATATAAATGGCTGGCTGTTGGTCCGCAGCTTCCCACATGACAAATCCGCGAGATACCACCTGGACATCGTAAGGGTCCACATTGACCAGAGCATTCTGCAATTCGCTCGTGAGGGCCGCGTAAATTGGATCACGACGCATGAAACACCCCGAGCACTGCTTTGCGCAGGGCCTGCATGATGTTTTCTTTGTTCTCGTCCATCGACGGCTTCAAAAACGCGCGCTGCGGGTACGTGGCGTTGTGACCGCGGACGATGCTATCACCAACTGCTTTCACTGCTGCTCGCACAGCGCCCTGCTTTGTAAGCAAGCGGATGCGCTGGTCTTTGGAATCGAACCCGGTGCGACGGATGTGCGGACGAATCCAAAACGTTCCGCCTTTTTCGTGAACGTACGCGTATGGAATGCCGGAAGTACCGATCTGTCCGATGATGTATTGCTCGGTCAACTCAGCGCTGCCAGTGACGGCACGCGATAAGTTTCCGCTGCGCCGATGCAACGGGCTACCGGAAAGTTTGTTTGCCCGAACATAGTCCGCTGTGCGTTGCATGGAATCCGCCATTGATTTCAGCAATGCAAGACGCGATCGACTCGCAGCACCCTTGTACTTTTCGAGTATCTCGTCTTTACCGATCACTGTGATTCCAACGTGCGGCATGATCAGCGCTGACCGAAAGGAACCACATTGCGATATGGCGCTAGCATCGCCATGATGTGCGAAGACATACCCCATGTGTCACGCGTGTCATACGACGTGGTTTCACCCGCCACAGCAACAGACTTCAATCCGACCCACTTGTTCGAGCGAAACATTTCCGCAGCGAACTGGTTTGCTGCCTGACTCAGCGCAGGTGGGATTGCCGACGGAACATACCCCGCGTTATAAACAACCGTCACCGGGTCACATCGCGCCAGGCCCTGAAACCGTAGTAACCGAGGCTCTTCGTCGTCCATCAAATATGCGCCGGCCTGATTGTTTTGAAACTGCTGCAGGGTCAGCACCGTCGCGGGAACAGTACCCATGGTGATGCTCGTGATCGAGTTCACCGGGAAATGCTTCAACGTGATGTCAAAATAGTAGCGCATCGACAGTCGTGTCGCCGTACGATCGAAGTACGACTCAGTGTAATCGTACGCGTTGCCCAAATTGTTCCGGTCGCACAAGCGACCAATCTGTGCAGACGCAGCGTTAATCAACTCTCCCAGAGTCGCATCGTCATTGGTGCCCGTGACCTGCATCCAAGCCTTCAGTGACCCCAGTGAGGTGAGTGGGTCGTACATCAAATTACTTGCGCGGCACCTTTAGCGTGCCATTACTCGACGCAGTCGACGTTTCACGGGCTGCTTTCGCAGCAGCGTGCGCGGTGTTGGTCTTCACGAGGTACGCGTCTAGGGCGTCGTGGGCCTTCTGCTGTGCGGTGAGCAGTTGCTCCAGTTGGCGCTCCGTCTGCTGCACGGCGTCGTCGACCGCGTTCGCCTGGTCCTGCAGCTGCTCCAGACCCGCGACCACCTCTCCGCCGTGCTGGCGCACGAGGTCGATCGCCAGAGCATCGGGGACCGTGAATCCACCGTCTTCGTCGGCCGCGACGATGCGGCCCTCGACGGAGATCTGCGTGTGCCCGCCGTTCAACTTGATCCTTCGCATCGCCATGTCTGTTCACCTTTGTGCGTTTTAAAAAATCCCCCGGGGTTACCGCCCCGGGGGTCAAAAACGCCCTGGCGTGGGGATGAACACGCGGGGCGTTTGGGGAGAGACTCCTGTGTCAGCCGTTGCCGATACCACTCAGGACCGCGAAAGCCGGCGGAAAGTAGTTCTGCAGAACGCTGTGCAGGTACACGCCGTACTCGTACCGGCGGGTGCGCAGCGGCCACTCGATCTGGTAGTAGTCGCGCAGCACGCGGTACTGCAGGACGTTCGACACGTTCGAGAGCGGGTACGGCAGCACGTCCGTGTAGAAGAGGATCGTGCCGGGCGGCATGTTCGGGTGCAGGTGGATCGGGATGTCCTTCGCTCCCGACATGCTGTACTTGTTCATGTAGCTCTTCACCATGTAACCGCCGGCCAGCACGCCCTGCTGACTCTCGAACACGAAGCGCGCGTTCGCCGAGCCTGCCGACGGTCCGACGAGCACCTTCTTCGAGATATTCGTCTGCTCCTGCGACGACACGTACATGTCGGTCGGTGACAACCGGTACACGTCCCAGAACCACTTCAGCACCGCGTCGATCTCCACGATGCCGCCGTTGCCGTCGGCCGTGAGGTATGACGGGACGAAGAGCCCGGTGGTGCCGGAGATCGTGCCGTTCGCCAACTGCGTCCACGGGGCGGGCGACGTCGGGGAGCCCAGCGTCGAGGACGCGTACAGCGTGCCCTGGTAGCCCGTCAACGCGCACATGGTCAGAATGCCGTCGAAGATGTTGACGTTCTGCGACGTGTCGATCGCGGAGCCGATTGCGTTGCCCGTGGTGCCGTTGATCGGGATCTGCGCAGCCGTCTGCGTGCCGGTCGCGAGCGCCGCAATCGAGTAGTAGGGAACGTTGGTGATCGCGCCCAGCACCTCAAGGCCCGTGCCCGCGGAGCCCGCGTACCAGTACCACGCATACGCCACTGCGCCCGGGACCGTCGCGACGGTCGCGTTGATCACGAGGGACGCAGCGCACGCGATCGTGGCGGGGGCGGAGACCTTGCAGCAGCCGCCGTTGTAGGTGAGGGTGGAGGAGCCGTCGGCCGTCGTGAACACCGACTGACCGGGCAGGCCGCCCGACACCGTCGCGCGCAGGTAGCCGTCGAGCGTCAGCGCCACACAGCGCACGGAGTAAGTCGTGGTGTTGGTCAGCGGCGTGCCCGTCGGGGTCGCGTACACGGGCGTGGCCGCGGAGGTGAGCGATGGGGTCGGAGTGACAGTCACGAGTGGCGCCGTGCCGACGCCGCCCAGAGTGTACAATTCCTCCTGAATCATGACCGCCCAGAGCAGGTTGCGCACGGAGAGCGCCTTCGCGTCGTCGAAGCCCTGCGCCGCGAGGTCGGAGCCGAACGTGACGTTGTCTTCCAGGCCGATCTGCTTGTACGCCGCGATGAAGTCGCGGGTGCTCGTGGTCACGACCGCGTTGCGGTAGCCGTCAGCAATCGCGCCGCCGACGTTGGTCGTGTTGATGCCAACCACGCCGCGCCAGTTTGCCTGGATGCCGCCCTTGCCGGACACGCGTGGGATCTTGTTCCGCAGCGGCGTGATCACGGGGAACAACGACTTCGCACCGAGTTCGAGGTCGTAGTACGAAATGCCAGAGGTCGCAGAGCCCGGGTAGCCCCAGCCGGAGCCCGAGCCGCCCGCGCCCGTGGTGGCGTCCTTGAACAGTTGGTCGGGGTTGGCGCGCGCCCACTCCGCGAACTGCTGGAAGAGAATCGTGTTATCCATCTAGCTTCAACTCCTAAAAGTAGAGACTTGCGTTCGTGACTTCGGGATCAGTTCGACGGGATGTCAAACGGCGACAGGCGAAACTCGGGACGCGAACGGATCGCCTTGATCAGCGTCAGCGTGTCGTTGTCGCCCACCATGCGACCCGTCGGCTTACCGCGATGGTCGAGTTCCGGCTGCCAGGCGTCGCCGCGCGGTGCGGAGTTCACGTACTGGACCGGGTCGACGCTCTTCTTGAGCGCTTCGATGTCAGTCATCTTTGCGACCGTTCCGTCTTTGCTCACTGCCATCAGTGCTGGCGGAATACGCGGGTCTTTCACGTTACCTCCGATGTTCATCTGCGAGAGAGCCGCAGCGACGCCCGCGGCAACGGCCTTGGCGAGGTCTTCCGAGGAGAAGCCCGCAGCCTTTGCAGCACGCTTTGCGGCCTTCTTCGCCTTGCGCGCCTTTGCCGCCATCTCCATCTCTTTCCGCACCTGCTCCTCGTCGTCGTCATCGTCGTCGTCGTCTTCCGAATCGTCGTCCTCGTCATCGTCCATGTCGTCCTCGTCGCGCGCCGAGGACTTCTGCGGGAACGGGTTCACGCCCTTGCGTGGCTTGCCCTTTGCCGTGCGCACGGCGCCCGTGTCTTTCGCCTCCATCTCCGCGTCTGTGGCGTTGTCCGACTCAGGCTCCAGGGTGGGGTTCGTCACGGCCGCGCCGCGCTTGTTGCCCTCCGTCGCGATCGTGTCTGCCTTCTCCACTCGTGATGCCATTTGCGTCGTCTCCTGATCAAGTGATTGAACATTGCCGGTCGATTTTGCGACGCCCGGGGCGCAGCCCGCACCCAGTTCGCACGTCGCATCATGAATTGATTGAATGGTTGCGAGATCCTTCTTCGAGTTGCGCGCGCCGCGCTTCGCGAGCGCCTCTGCATCCGCGTCGGCCTCGATTCCGAGTAGTTGTGTGCGCAGGGCCTTGGCGAGAGGGCCGATGTCTTCTGAATACACACCTGGATTCATACCCGCCGCCTTCCCCCAGCCGTTGACGATGTCTTCTGCCGTGTCACCATCGGCCATCTCTTTCGACTCCTCTTGCGCCATGTCGGCAAGTACTGACAACAGTTTGGATGCAGCGTCACGAAGTTCTTCGGGAACCTTGGAATTGTCCCCCTCAACTTTCCGTTCCTGAAAAGCTGAATGTACAATTAGGTGCAATTGCGCGATTAGCTGTGCGAGTGAAGCAACGTCAAAAACACCTTTCACAACGGCGCCGGATTTCAGAGAATCCGCGTGACGGTCCCAAAACTTTTTCAAATCAAAATTAACATCCGACTTTTTTGCCCAGCCATCGGGTAGCAAATGCGAAGCACCGAGTGCTTTTGCACGGCCGATGATATGCGCTTTGGCTTTGGCCTTATCCTTGGCACGGCCATGAGCCAGAATTGCGTTCTTCAGATCGGCGGCCGTTTTGATCGGGAACGAACCATCCGGTAATGCGGCACCACCACTGGCCGCGGCGATACGCGCCCTAGCGGAAAATTTGCGCTTTTTGGCAGAGTTCTCGAACCCATCGTCCGAACCATCTTCGGTTTCAAGTCCACGCATGGGACTCGTGGGCTCGCCGGGGGTTTGATCTTCATGGTCGTCTTTATTTACGCTCTTTGCCGCGCGTTCCAATTCCTCGTCTTCACGGTCGATCACATCATCCGCATCTGTACCTTCGTCTTCCTCAGAATCGTTTTCGCCCGAATCACGGTCGTTTTCGAAGTCTTCTTCCTCCTGCTCCATGATGCCGTCGTCAGTGCGACCTTTCGATTTCTTGGTCTTTTTGCGCCGTGGTGAACCTTCTTGGTTATAGATCTGAACACCCGTGGTCGCAGATGCTGGCTTACCCCAACCGGCACCGGAACCTGCGGCGCCAGTCGTGGCATCTTTGGCAAGAGTTAACGAACCATCGGTCAGTTCGAGGATGCTCTTGATAAACGGCCGCTGCTCGATCGAGCCGTCCCGCTTGTGCAGGGAAAAAAACTTGGCCGTGGGAATGCACGGACGATCAACGATAGAAATTTCCGACGGTACGGCCGTGTAGCGGTTGACCATCTTGCCGTTGATGGCCTCCGGCCATTTCTTGGCATATCGGCCACCGATACTGAACCCGGTGTGCACGCCCTCCACGCATTTGCGCCATTCGTTGTCATCGACAATCTTGGCAGACACGTCAATGGCTTTCTCGTTGTCGAGGAACTGGATATCGGTCAACTTGCCGGCGGCCACGTTACCGTGCATGGATCGCACGTTACCGAGAGACTGCCCACCCGAATCGGCATGAACTTCGGCAGACCACTTCATGAACTCGGGCTTCGACGATGTATAGTCGAACAGTTCGTTGTCCCGGTCGACGACTTCTTGAGCCGCACGGCCAGTGACTGTACGAGTCTCCTCGTCCACCTTGTAGATCCGCGCAAAGATCGGGGTCATGTTCCCAATTTTACACGAGTGCCTAAAGTGGCCCCATCAAGGCGAATGGACCAGAAGACAAATCAGACCTGAAGTGCGACCGGACTCCGATGATTACCCGTGCGCAGCCACTGTTTGAACCGTCCCCAAGTCAGCCGCGTGACATGCCCCAGCTTCCAGCCCTGTTGGTACGAGCCCAAATACGCCGCAGTCGCCGCTTCTTGCGTCGGGAATCCGATCAATACTTTGTGTTCGTCGAACACGACAGAATCGCCCGCGTGCTGCATCTGGTCGACAATGTACACGTCGCCATCCCACGCGTCATCGGTGCCGTCCGCAACGAACACGTCCACGTGGTCACCGTCACTGCCTACAGTGCGCTTGATATAGCCATAATGTGCTTTCAACGTTTCCCATTCTGGTTTGCGGCGTGATCCCGAAGGATTTTCGATAGTGATGTCAACTCCGCCCACGCGCAAGTGCCCCATTCGATAATTACCCGCGTGCTTTTGACGGTCAGACGGTTCGGGTAAATCGTTCTTAAGGGAAGTGGCCGATTCATGGGCATCAGGGTCAATCGCGCGTTTGGCAACGTCTGGTTTGCACAAAACAACCATAAACACCCGCATAAACCCGCCCTTAGTCAACTCGGTCTTGGCTATCCACTCCGGTTTAATCGTTCCCTGGTAGCGAAGAGCGCGTTCGTCAAACTCGTCGGCGACAAATTTTTTGGCGACATTTTTCGGAATGTGAAGTTCAAGGATAGCCGCCCCCGCACCAGGGTGTAGTTGCTTGGCAAATTTTGTATAGCTTTCTGCGACTTCCTTGCTCTTCGCCAAAAACACACTGGGAGGTCTATTAAACATCTCTTTCAACCTCTCCGCCGGAATGGGCAACACTTTCTCGTTCTGCTTCAACCAGTCATCCCCGCCACCATGATGCCCGGGGACGAGCCCTTCTTTCTTGATCTTCTCGACCACTTGTGCGGAAGTACCGTGCCAGAAGGTAGCGTACTTTGCAGCATGTTCAAGTTTAGTGTCTGCTTTTAGGCCGGTGCTGGGTTTGTCGTACGAATCCATGCTATCAACTTCGGGAGTGCTCCCACCGTCACCCCATTTACCGTCCGGGGCGCGAGGCTGATCCGGGGAGTACTTTGCAATTTTTGATGCGGATCGGGCAATGATCGTCGCTTCATTGCGTAACCGTTCCGCCATGTCCTTGTGCAACTGCGCAATCTTCATGTGCAGCGCCGTTGCTTTCGCGTTCTTTGGCGCATAGTGCGCTGCCGCCTGCTGATGCCAGTCAGATGCACGCTGATGGTATCCGGCACGTTGCCAGCGAGATGCCTGCCCAGCGCACGCGGCACGCGTGTACGCCTGCGCGTTACCCGACACACGCTGATCGTTTTGGTTTAAATTTTCTCCTGCCGCTGTTAACGCATCGTCGGCCATGCGCGTGATCTTTTCACACGCTGCAATCTCGTCTGGGGACATCTCATTTTGTTCGTACAGGTCGTTGGTGCCGGTGCCACCTCCCGTGTTGACACCGTCCTCGTAAGCCGTAGTCTTGACCAGCTTCCCAAGACCCTCAGTCCATGTCCATGACGGCATTAGCCCGGTCTTTTGGTCCGCAAAATGCGTTTCTGACGATCCGGCCGTTCTATTTTTCTCTCCGTACGGGCCAAAATTAACCCACGAGTTCTGCCCACGAGTCTCGGATGTCATCGCCTGCGCAGCTAGCGGCGAGAACATTGACACATGCGAACGCCACGCGTTTTCTTCACCATCGGCACGGAACCCGACACCCTGTTTCACATGCCCAAAGTAATCGTGCACCACACGAAATAGGTCATTCACTGTGGCCGGCTGACCACTAATCATTCTGCCGCTGTCTGCCAGCAACGGATTGTTCGACACATCCATCGGTGAACTGCCAAATCCGTCTTTGGTACTGAACACCCACATATGATTATTGTTGCGCACATCTTCGGTCATGAGGCGCGGTGACGCCGCGTACGGATCACCGTTCTTCTGGAAATTGATAAACTCTACTTTGAGACCGGATGCGGCAACTGCATCGTATTGCGCCGTGACTTCTTTGGTCAGGGCCTCATACGCGGCCTTGACTTGTGGGTCTTGCGGCGCGTGCTCCATCGAGTCATACGCAGCCGCGATCCGAGTAGCACGTTCCGGGTCAACTTTGGCATACGTTGTCGGTGGGTTGTACGGTAACCCGGCCGACTTCATGTACGCTTGAGCGACGCGCTCCGCAGGTTGCCAATGACTCGGGGTTACTGGCTGTGCTTGACCGGGGATGGTGACGGGTTTGGTAGGGAGCCCGTCGAGGTCTTTGCCAGGGCCTGAATCCGGCCCACGTGCGTCCGCCAATACCCCAGCGCTTCCTGAAAACTCTCCTCGTCCTGGTAATCCTGCCGCTGCGGGGCTGGTGGTAGATTGTTGGTCATTGCCGCCTCCACTGGTGAATCGACCATGGTCGTCTCTGGCCTGATCGTCGGAATACTTTGTTAATCCGCGATTCCCTGCTTCGCCCGATGCGCTTTCAGATTCCGAAGTTCCTGTTCGGTAATCGGTCGACCTTTGATCGACTCGAATATGCGAATCACGTTCTCCAGGGTGCCCGCTTCGTTGCCTTTGGTCAGGGTATGATCGAGCACCTTTGGTAACTGTGATTCCACCGCGCAACTCCGGCAGCACATCGTGTGACTGCATGTCTTTGAATGAGAAGTACGCGATCTGCTGCTTTTGCTGCGCGATCGTCGTCGCCTCTTCCGGGGTGTTTGCCCGGATCGAGACATCAATAAACACCTTGCCGGTGCCCTCTTTATCGTACCACGTCCCGAGATAGTGGTCCGATTGAGTCAACAAATCCTGATTGTTATGAACATAGTCGCTGATTTGCTCTGGTGTCAAGGACTCCGCATCCAAAACCTTTGCCCGGTCAGGATACGGACTCACCATATAGGCATCATCGCCCGGGTGCGGGGAAGAATGAGTCGTTGGCTGGTAACTGACGCCACCATCGCGCCTGGTCGCCGCGACGATTTCGGCATATCCCATGCCCCCGCCCCCGGTCCAGCGGCCGTGATCGTCCCGTTCTTCGGAGGTGACGTCTTTAGCGAGTTTTTCAGCGCCGTCTGGGTATACCCCAGCCCAATCGCACAAGCAGTTCACATGGCCTGGAGGAAAATCGTAGTCCGGGTCGTCCACGAACGTATCGTCCATGTCCACTTCACCCGCATCCGCGGCATCCGAACACCAGCAATCTTCGTCGGGGTCATGGTCATCGGACAACATCCAAATCTTTTTCTCCGCCCCCGCTTCTTTTGCCACATCGACCCGCCCAAGGCTGTGCGCCATGGCGAGTTCATTGTGCGCAATAACCTGGCTGCGGTTGTCCCCGAAGGAGTAGCTATTATTGAGTTCTTCAGCGAGTTCTGGTTTTGACCAGCCCTCACTGATTGCATCTTCAATTGTCCCGCGCACATGATCGCGGGTTGTGTTCTGAAGTCCGGTAATCAGGTCTGCACTGTGCTCTTTAGAATACTTACGTGCACCCTCGTCAACCAATTCGAACATGGATCGGTCGGTATTGCCCGCGGTGGCAATTTCTTGGTATCCGGCATCCGTGAACGCCTCGCGCATGGCATCGGACAGTGTGCCCTCGATCGTGGCCCAATCCGCATCGAGAATGGCGTCGAGAATGTCGTCCACCGACGACGCTTCCACCGTTGTCCCATCGGGGGTTGTGACACTAACTGAGCGACGTGCCTTGGCTAACTCACGGGCGCGTTTGAGTCGTTTCCAAGCATGGTCGGCGATGTCATTTGACAGATCGTGAAGCTGCCGCGACAAGTCTTGCGCGAGAGGCTTCACTTTTCGACGAACGTATTGTGCCAGCGGGGTATCCGTGCCACGCTTTGCGAAAGGTGTGCGCACTCCCTGCGCCGCCTCCTTTATGTGCGTGTGGCGACTGCACCATCAAGTCACCAGCTTTCCAGATAAACCGCTCAACTTTTTCGTGTAACCGCCCAACGTGGTCCCAGACCGCATGAGATTTACTCATGACCGGTTCCATGGTGATATGGCGGACATTGCCTTCGTGAACCACCGACGTGATCTTGAATGAAGTACCGCGCGGCAAAATCACTTCTTCAAACTCAGTGAAGTTGGGTGTCATCGCAACTGCGTGCATTCCTTGCGGGCACCGAATCTGCGCTACTGTTAGAAATGAATCCTTAACTGTGCTTCCTAACGGAGCAGCAATAGACTTTTCAACTGAGGTTGAAATAAAACCATTGTCACGAACAGTCTTACCCACCAATTCATCTTCAGAACCGACTCCGAATACTTTTTGCCAGTTGTTGATACCACGGTACAAATTCATGTTTTCTGGAAGTTGTGAATGAGACAACGCAGAGTCAAGTCCTGCGACAACCTCAGCCGTTGACAAATATCCCCTTTGTGTTCCATCTGATGTTGAGAGAGGGTTTGATTCCTCGATCAGAGGTTTTCCTTCACGTAAGGGTGTATTGATGTCGTGGTAATAGCCGGCATCACCATAATTTAAGAGCGCGTGAGTTTCGGATTCGGACAACGACCCGGGAGGTGTAATGGCGTCACCGATGCGGTTACTTTCGGCATACACGTGATCGCCGATTTCACCAGGATGATCTGCGTCCTCGTCCTGCATGTAGCCATAAGGAGTTGTAGACTGCTCTCTTTGGGATTGTTCCTCGTCTAATCGTCGCGATGCATCGAGATTGACTTCGCGGTACCCCTGTTCATCGGTAGCGCTGACTGGCTCCCCGCCACTGCCGAAACGGCCGTGAGCATCGCGAGGCTGGTCCTCGCTGTACTTAACCAACGGATTCTTTTTCTTGGTCGACGACTGCTTTTCGTCTTTAGCCGGGGGTTGCATCTGACCAGCTTTAAGTGGCTTCGCACCCGCCTGACCGGCCTTCTGATCCTTGCCCGGCTGCTGCCGGCCTTTCTGCGGTGGCTGTTTGTCGGGCGCAGGGGGTTGCCTCTTGCTTTGTGGCCCCTTCTGCGGCTGCTGGTCTTTACCGGGCGGAAATTGACCCTTGTCCGGTGGGTTTTTCCCTGGCGGGCCATTTTCTGTGGGTTTAGAACTGTCGGGAGGTGGCTGACCATCGTCTCCCGGTGGCATGCTGCCATCATCTCCAGACGGCTGCGGCGGCTGCGGCGCATATTTGCCGTCAATGATGTCCTGAATCATGATCGGGCCGGTCGGCAAGTAAATCATGGCGCCAATGCCATAAGGATCAAGACCGTCACGCTGGCGTAAATCATCCAGTGACCGTTGACCATTGCGCAGCATGGTGTCGTCGATCGTCGCCTGCGTCGACGGGTCGTTCTCCTGCTCCATCGACCACTTGAACTCAACGCCTTTCATCTTGAGGCCGTTCTTGATGACGTCGTCCATCACCGATTTGATGAACGTCAGCTGCGGCCCCAGCCCCTCGTCGCGCGCCTGCTCCTGCGCCGTGAACGCGGTCGCGCGGTTCTGCTCCTTGATGAACGGCGTCGGGGCGATGCCGAAGTTGAAGCACAGGATGCGGATCAGCCACTCGTCGAACTCCGCCTTGAGCAGCGACTCCGCGGGGCGGAACTCGTGGATGTTCGCCGCGGAATCCTTTGGCAAGAACCACAGCCTGCGCCGCGCCGCAGTGTCGCCCGCGAGCAGCGCGTCGAATGTGTTCTGCAGCGTGATGATCTGCTGCATGTTCCAGTTCTCGGGCACGCCCGCGATCGCGGCCGGCACATTGCCCTCGGAGAAGAACTGCAGCTGCGACGCCTGCCGGCGCAGACCGATGTTGATCGTGATCAGGACCTGTTCGACCTTCGACAGTCCGTAGATCGCGTCGGAGCGCGGGTTCGACATGTAGTAGAGCAGTTCGTCGCGGCGGAAGTCCGCGGTGGGGATGCCGTGCAGGACTTGCTGGTACGCGGGGAACGGCGGCTCGGGGCGCCGCCCCGACTCGTCAATGACGATCTTGATCGTCGCGGGGTCGATGTACTCCAGCCGCACGAGTTTCTTCCCCTCGTACACGGGCCAGATCGTGATCGCGTCGATGACCAGCAGGTCCTCCATCAACACGCGCAGCCAGGTGTTCCACGGCGTGCGGCCGTCGGGGAACTTCAGGAACTCCTGCGCCGCCTTCGCGTTCGAGTTGAGTTCGTCGTTGGGCGACATGCCGCCCGTCTTTACCTCGTCCGACGGGACGATCGACCAGTCGAAGTTCGAGATCTGGTCTTTGCGCTTCTCAATGAGGATGCGCATGATGTCGTAGTAGCGCGCGAAGTTGCGCAGCGTCCAGAAGTCGATGCCGGAGTCGCGCCGCGGCTTGGTCGAGATGTTGTAACCGGCGATGTAGTCGAAGCGGCGCCCGGCCGTTTGCGGCTGCTGCGGCAGCAACGGCAGCTGGGGCGAGAACCAGCCCCCGGTGAGCCCGTACGTCACCGTCTGCGTGAGGCGCTTCGCGAACGACACGGGCACGATCGCCCGCGGGTCGGGTTTAGGCACCGTACGCGCTCGCCGCCGTCGTCACCCAGGTGAGCACGTCGTTCAGGGCGACCACGCTCTGCGGCGTGAGCACACCGTTCGAGGCCGACGCGAGTTCCGTCTGGACCACGGCCGTGATCGCCGCGGTCAGCGTCTGCGCGGCCAGCAGGTCCGCGGGCGGCAGATTGAGGGCGACAATCTTCTTGTTGAGCGCCTGTTCGAGCAGCGACAGCACGGCCGTCGACCCGGTGTCCAGGGCCTCCAGCTGCAACGCCACCGCCTTGATGCGCGCCGCGCGCGCGGTCCACACGGCGCGGTCCGACGTGCCCTGCTGCACGGCAACGCCGACGGCCGCGAACACCGCGGCCTGTTCGAACGGCTGCGCCCCCGGCGTGAGCACGCGGGCGAGGGTCGCGCAGCCCGCGATCGACGCGAGCAGGAACCCGATCAGGAAAAGACGTGCGTTGTTCGTACTCACTTGCGACCTCCGTCTGGGAAGAAGTAACCCGCGGCCACGACGCACAGCGTCGCGATGGCCCCCGCGGTGGCGCTCGATATCGTCACGTGTGCCGTCTGCTCGATCACCGCCACGATGATCTGCGCCAGCGCACCTCCTAACACGCCACCACCGATGGTGGACGTGGTCGGTGACCAGCCGGAGGGCGCGGGCGGTGGCGGTACGGGCGTAGGTGTGCTCATTTCAAGGAATCTCCTCTCTCACAAGAACTGACGAATGATGCGGGCAGTGACAAACAGTCCCATCGCAAGGGACAGCAGCGCGACCCGCCGGTCTGTGGACTGCGGTAGGAACGGGTTCAGTAGTAGGATCACGGCGGAGGTCGTGAGCAGGCAGAACCGCAGCACGACGAAGTCGCCCGCAGCGACGACGCACGCGTTCACGGGCCCTCCCCGACGCGGCGCGCGACGAGCAGACGCAGGTCGGTCAACTTGTCCGACACGTCCTCCAGCTTGCGGAACATCTCCTCGCGGAAACGCTGGTTCTCGCCGTGCTTCTTCTCCATGCTCTCGAAAGTCTCTTTAAACAACTGGTCCACCCGCCTATGCTCGTTCTCCCGCAACGTATCGTTGCGCGTGCGTTCGTCGTCGCGATACTGCTGGGACTCTTTCATGTCGACCTTGCCCGAAATGCGCGACTCAAGCCGCATGAACCACCCGATCAGGGCAAGTACGAATACGCCGATGCTGGCCCAGTTGTCCGGTATTTCGGCGTTCATTTCGACCCTCTGTTACAGCCATTTTACGCCCTTCACCTAAGTGGCCCCGACAGCGTCCGACCACTCCGGTGTCTTCTCCCCGCCGCGCACCGGGTCGCAGAGCACCGGCATCCGGTACGTCATGCCGTACAGGTAGTGCGTCACCCAGAGCGCCTGTTGTGGCTTCTCGAACGGGAACGCCTCGGTGAAGGCGTACTC
>QGNH01000815.1_pt1 | contig 18551 bp, 18 predicted proteins | sample 1735481 | NCBI WGS metagenome assembly QGNH01 (sample SAMN09239004, study PRJNA386568) | Viral metagenome, whole genome shotgun sequencing project.
ATGCGTGCGTGTGGGGCGCGCTCGCCGGGCAGGGACACGGCTACCTGACCGCGCACCGGCTCGCTCTCTCGCCTTTCGGGCAGCAGGCGCGCATGGTCGCGAAGGACGGGAAAACGACGAGCTATTGGCTCCACTACATCGAGCTCGTCAAGATCGTCGGGAGCGGCTTCCGCGTGCTCTGATGAGTCGCGTGACCGACGTGGATCGAGGCTACGGCGCGCTCCTCAAGCGAGCTCAGGAGCTTCAGCCGAAGCGCGGCGTGCGCGTCGGTCTTCTCGCGGCCGCGGCCTCGAAGGCATATCCGAACGGCCGCACGGTTCTCGAGGTCGGCATCTGGAACGAGTTCGGGACGAGCCGGATCCCGCCGCGACCCTTTCTCCGAAGTTGGTTCGATACGCATCGCGTGGAAGCCGTCGCGCTCGAGACGCGGCTCACGAGGCAGGTGCTCGAGGGCAAGCTGTCCTCCCGTCAGGCGCTCGTGCGATTCGGACTCTGGGCCGTCCGCTCGCTCCGCGAATCGACGCCGGGCACCCCTCCGCCCAATGCCGATTCGACCCTGCGAAGAAAGGCGACCAGGAGCACGGAGACGCTGCGTGACTACGGGCTCCTGCTTGCGAATTTGACCTACGAGATCGCGCTATGACCGCCGTTGCGCCGCCCGTTCCGCTCATCCGCATGTCGCGAATCCCGCGCGAGGCAATCCGGAATCTCATTACGACGCTCTCGATCTGCGACTACGCGCCCGAGGGCTGGTCGGTCATCTATCAGGTCGAGCCGCAGCCGTTCGAGGGCCTACGAAATGACACGCTGGGCGCGTGGATCGAGCTTTCGATCGGAGCTTTCCGGAGCGTCGGGGAGGACGACTATCGACAGACATTCGATGCAACGACGGGCGCCTACCTCTCCGTCTTCTATGGCCTTCGCGTCTTCACGCTGACGATCGACGCGCGGAGCTTCGCCCCTGAGATCCCAGCGTGGGACGTCCTCGAGTCGATCCGGTTGCAGCTCAACAACCGCCGGAGCCTGACGGTCAACTCGCTCCTGCAGCCCGCAAATCTCGCGTGGGTGCGGACACATCCAACGGTCTCGCTGAACTACGCCGAGAAGGGTGACATCGATAACCGAATGATCTGGCGTTCGACGATGGACGTAGAGCTGTCGTGGATGAGCGCTGCGCAGGTGGTCGACGATTCGGGAGCGATCATCGAGACCGTTGGGCAGTCGCAGATCAATGCGCCGCCTGGCTCCAACGACGTCGGGGCCACCATCCTCGAACCAGACGGGACGCCGGTGACGTGAGGGCCACTATCCTCAATTCGTGAGCCAATCCATGCGCGGGCCCTCCTGATGGCCACCCGAATCGGAGACCCGTTGCCCGCGCCGAAGCCGGGCGCTGCACGGGAGGCGGGAGCGAGAGCCGCGAAGGCGATCGAGGTTGCAAAGCTCCGCGAGGCGGACGCGATTCGACGAAAGAAGCTCCGCGACGACGCGGCGGGGCTCGCCGAGCATAAGCGCGAGACACGAGAGGGCTAACGCGTGGCGTCCCTCAACACGATCATCAACGTCAACATCCTCGTCTCGGCGACGTCGCCCTCGAGCGCGAACTTCGGCATCCCGATGGTCGCTGCCTACCACACGCACTATGCGAGCCTCATTCGCTACTACAGCTCGCTCGCCGGCATGGTCTCCGATGGCTTCGCGGTCACGGAGCCGGCATACCTCGCGGCAGCCGAGATCCTGGATCAGAACCCCACGGTCACGCAGTTCGCGATCGGCCGTCGCGCGCTTCCGTACACGCAGATCCTGCACCTCGTCTGCAGCTCAACGAGCACCCTCGACGCCTATACCTTCGCGATCGTCGGATCGCTCGGCGTCACGACCCTGGTTTCGGTCCCATCGACCGGCGTTGCGGCGACGGATGCGACCTCGATTGCGGCGGCGATCAATGCGATCACCCCGGCTCACGTCGGGACCGCGTCGACGACGAGTGCGACGGTGATCATCACGCAAGCCGTCGGCAAGCTCAACTCGATCGCAAACTGGATGACGGTCGGAGCGCTCGGCGCACCCATCCTCGCGCTGTCGGACGTGACCGCCGATCCGGGCATCGAGACCGACCTCGCGGCGATCTATGCGGTCGACCAGGGCTGGTACGGGCTCGCTCTCGATAGCAATTCGCTCGCCGAAATCGAGTCCGCATGCGCCTGGACCGAAGCGAACGGCCCGCACGTTTTCTGTTGGAACAATTCGGACGCGGCCGACATCGCCTCGGGCGCATCGGTCTTCACGGCGCTGAAGACGCTCGACTACGAGCGCGACATGGGCCAGTTCAATGGCTCGTCGCTGCTCTCCTACGGAGGCGCTGCGATCCTCGGTGTCATCCTGCCGCAGACTCCGGGCTCCTATACTGCGGCATTCAAGCAGGAGATCGGCGTTCCCGCGGACCCGGCATCTGTACTGACCTCGAATGCCGTCACGAACCTCACGGCTGCGAACGGCAATTATTACACGATCTTCAAAAACGTCCCCTCGCTCATCTCCGGGATCACGCCGTCGGGCACCTTCCTCGACACGACGATCTTCATCGATTGGCTCAAGGACGCAGTCCAGACGGCCTTCTACGCGCAGCTCGTGGCGAACGCGAAGATCGCATACACGGATCTCGGCGTCGGAATCCTCGTCAACGCCCTCAAAGGCGTGCTCGGCCAGGGCGTTCAGAATGGCGGCCTCGCGGGCACGCCTGCCCCGACTGTTTCCGCGCCGCTCGTCGCGACCATTCCACTCGCGAATGTCGCCGCGCGCAATGTCCCGAATATCAGCTTCACCGCGACCTTGGCCGGGGCGATCCAGTCGGTGACGATCAACGGGACTGTGGTGCTCCCGTGACGCGCGGCCCGGAGCAGACGTCATGAGCGTCGAGACCAATCCCGCTACGAAAAACTGGGATCTATCGCAGCTCCTCATGGTGTTCATGGGGATCGGCGTATCGACCGGCTTCGACGAGAACGAGGTCCTCGAGATGGAGCCCGAGGCGGAAACGTTCGGGCACAAGGTGGGCGCGGACGGCGAGGTCGTGCGCTACCGGATCAACAATCGCGTGAACAAAGGCACTCTGAAGCTGATGCAGAGCTCGATCGCCAACTCGCTTTTTTCCGCGCTCGCGAACCTCGACCAGAACGCGTCCGGTGGCGCGGGGATCGGTCCATTCCTCATCCAGGATCTGAATGGAACCAGCATCTTCGCCGGTACGGCGTGCTGGATCTCCAAGCGCCCGAAGCGGACCTTTGGAAATGCGCCCACCGTTCGCGAGTGGGAGCTGACCATGGTGCTCACGCTCGAAAACGACGGCAACAACTAGGTCGCGCGGGGGGTCCGAATGGGTTTCGCTCCTACCCTTCGATCATGTTCAAGACCGAAGAGCGCGTCATTGGCGCCTCGACCTATATGGTATCTCAGCTCGGCGCGATCGCTGGGCGCGCAGCGTTTCTGCGACTCGTCAAGGCGCTCGGGCCCGCACTCGGCGGCCTTGTGTCGGCGGGCGGCAAGCTCCGTGGCGACATCGACTTCGGCGACCTGATCTCTCGCGTCCAGCTGAGCGAGGGAGACCTGTCCTACTTTTGCGATCTCTTCGCGCAAAAGACCTTCGTGAAGCTCGAGGACGGGAAGATGCCGCGGCTCGATAACGTCTTTGATGCGCATTTCGCCGGCAAATACATGGATCTCGTCCAGTGGCTCGCCTTCTGCGTGAAGGTGAATTTTGCCGATTTTTTCGGCGATCTCGGGCAAAGCGGCCCAGCGCCGCCGTCAAAGCCAGCCGTCACGGCGCCAAGCTAGTCGAGGTCGCGATCCCGGAGCATATCGACTGGTATGTGTGGCGCGTCCTATCCGATCCCAGGGTGCACGTGAGACTCCGGGACCTCGAGACGGACTGGTCGATCGACGACCTGCAGGACGCGCATGACGCCCTGGACGTGCGTGACGAGCTCGCGATGGCCGCGAACGCGCCCGAGGCTCGATAGGCCATGCCGGACTCGACCGGGGCTCTGCGATCGGTCCTCGCGTATTTCGGTGTCGAGGTCGACACGACGAAGCTCGATAAGGCGAACGCCAAGCTCGACGGGCTCATTGCCCAGGCGGAGCTCGCGGCCGTCGCTGTCGCGGAGGCGTTCGCGATCAAGGAGATTGCCGAGGCCGCGGCGGGGCTCTTCCACTTCGTCGACGCGCAGGTCCAGGCCGCGACGCACGTCCAGGATCTCGCCGACAGGCTGGGCGTCACGGCGACGAACCTGAAGGCTTTCTCGATGATCGCGGCGAACACGGGCCTCGACCTCGATGCCGCCGGGCACGCGCTAGGACGATTTCAGGTCATTCTTGGCAAGCTCGAGGACGGAAGCGGAGGCGCAGCGAAGGCGCTCGCCGCGGTGGGCCTTCACCTCCAACCGAAAAATAAAGGGCTCTTCGACTCGCTTGAGGACGTCGCGGATCAACTCTCCAAGATCCCCGATCAAAACGAGAAGGCCGCGGCGGCGATGGCCCTCTTCGGGCGGCAGTGGCGCGTGCTCTTGCCCGTCCTCGCGCAGAGCAAGGAGGCGTTCGTGGCGCAGCTCCGCGAGGCCAAGGGACTCTCGGACGTGCTCGGAGACGAGTATTACGCCGCAGCAAAGAGGGCGCGCGGAGAGACGCAAAAGCTCGGCTTCGTGTGGGAGGCCATCGAGGGCAAGGTTGCGAGCGCGCTCCTCCCCGCATTCACCTGGATCATCGCGAAGGCGACCGTCATCGCGAGGTGGATGCTCGATATCGCAGCCAAGACGCACGCGCTTTCGCACGCCTTTCAGATCGCGGCCGTCGTCGCGGGCGGAGCCCTGGCGACCGCGATCGTCACCCTGGCCGCGTCCTTCTGGTCGCTTCTCTGGCCGATCGCGGCGATCGCCGCGGCGCTCGTGGCTCTCTATCTCACGTTCGATGACGTGGCGACGTTTCTCGAGGGGGGCGACTCCCTCATCGGCCGCGCCATTGACAGGCTCTTTGGCGAGGGCGCCCACAAGGAGCTCCTCGACCAACTCAAGACCACGTTTCGCGAGCTGAGGGACGCGTGGACGGACGTGGTCAACGCATTTCGCACCGGCGAGGACATCCACTGGGACAAGATCACGGACGGGGTCAAGCTCTTGGCCGGAGTGGTCGCCATTGCGATCCCGCCGCTTGGAGTGATGGCCGGGGCCATCTGGGCCGTCGTGCGCGCCTATCAGGCGCTTCATGGGATCAATGTCCCATCGATCGCGCCGAGCACGGGCGCTCCGCCCCCCGGGATCGATCTCTCGCTCATCGATCGAAAAAACGTCGTTGAAGAGCCTGGTAATCATGCGCGGTTCCACAATGAGGGGGGCGCGACGGGATCGATAGCACGACCCGCATCGACGGCGCCCGGCCAGCTCGATCTCACCGGCATCGATCGCAGGGGGGCAAAAGAGACGGGGCGGGGCGCGAGATTCAGCAACGAGGGAGGTGGAGGCGCCTCGATCGCCCGGCCGGAAGCCCCCAAGGGACCCGGACTGGACCTTCTTGGGCTCGGCGCTTCGCCGAATGTGCTGGTCCTGCCGCCAAGCAGCGCCGGGAAGGGCGGCCCTGCGCCCGTCATCCATCAGGACATTCGCACAAATGTGGTCGTGCATGGCGCCGGCAATGACCCTGCGGCGCATTCGGACGCCACATTCTCGGCCGTCGCCACGGGCGTCGAGAAGGCGAACAGCAACGCCCTTCAGTCGATCCCGGGTAACTGATGCTCTCTCCCCTGACCTCGAACGGCGTGCAGACGTCGGTCTATGGCCATGCGGCTTACCTGCAGTGGCAGAACGCCGCCGGGCAGACGGTGAGCTTCTTTCCTGACCTCGTGATCTCGGAAAATTGGTCGAACGACGCGAAGGCGACGGAGCATCCCGTGGAGCAGGGCAGCAACGTCATCGACCATGTGCGCGTCGACCTTGCGAAATGCACGCTCAAGATCTTCGCGACGAACGAGCCGATCGGGGTCTCCGCCACGGGCGCCGATCCTGGAGGCCCGCAGTCAACGGCGATCGGGCCGTTCCCCGAACCGTCCACCAGCGCGGGCGTTGCGAGCTCGGTGACGGCGCAGGTTTGGAACGATCAGCAGCTCCTTCGCGGCGCCTTCCTGGCAGCGGGCGATCTTGCGGCGACGGCAGCGGCCGCGGCGCTGGGCAACGGCATCGGCGGGGCCATCGCGGGGGAGGCCACCATCCTCGGGCTCGGCGCGCTCGAGACGCTCCTGACGCCCTATGCGGAATCCGTCCAGGTACCGGTGACGCTCCAGGATACATCGCCGACGACGATCGTTTCCGCGTCCGCCCAGGTCCAGTCGTTTCCGAGCGGCGCGACGATCGGCGGCAGTGGAGGGACCGACTTCGTCACCGACCAGATCGCGACGCTGCTGTTCATCAAGAATTTCCCTCCGCCGTCCGCGATCGCCGTCTTCGGCTCCAAGCAGACCATGAGCTCGATGGTCATCGAGACGCTCTCCTACTCGCGCGACGAGGGGACCGGAACGGGCGCGGAGATCACGATCGGACTCAAGGAGTTTCGCATCGTGAGCACGATGACGGTGCCCGTTCCTGCGCTCCCCAGCGGGGCGCCGGCAGTTGCGAAGGGAAATCAGAATCCGCAGACCGCGCCTCCGCAAACGCAGCTCCGTAGCCTGGAGGTCGCAATCGGGCAGTATGCCGGCCTCGTCGGGCCAACGCCCGCCCTTCCTACCCCCCCTCCGGCGCCATGACCATTCAGATCTTTCCGACCGGGAACGCCCCGTTTTATACGCAGACCTCGACGCTCGAGGGGACGAACTACCTTTTCTCGTTCCAGTATGCGAGCCGCGAGGACGATTGGTACATGTCGATCGCCGACGCCAACGGCGTGGACATCGTCAACGGCATCAAGATCATCTGCAACAATTGGCTGCTTTTCAAGTGCGTCGACCCGCGTCGTCCCCCGGGGCAGTTTCTTTGCCAGAGCTCGACGAGCGATCTCGCTCCGCCCGGACTCAATGATCTTGTGCCCTCCACGGGCCGGTGCGCGCTCTACTATTTTACGAGCGACATCATCGCGCAGATCCTCGCGGGGACGATCTCTCAGTACCAGGCGTCGCTGGCCAGCAACACGGCGAGCGGGACCGGGAGCACGTACGGCCAATGACGATGACGAGCGCGCCGCCGACGGTTCCGCTCTCGAGCATCGTCGAGGAGGGGATCCCGGTCTTCGATCGATCCTCGACCGTGATCGTCGGACCGATTCAGATCCAGAACGTCGGCTCGACGCAAGGGCTCGACGTCTCTTTCCGGATCAAACGCGGGCTCAAGGCGAAGGAGCGGAACACGTGCGACCTCAAGATCTGGAACCTCTCGCAGAATTCCCTCGCGCAGCTCGCGAGCTCGGCACAGGCGACGGGTTCAACATACTCGCCTCCCAAGGGCTATCCGAACGTCGCCGGCAAGCCCGTGACGGTGATCCCCGTGCAGATCGATGCCGGCTATGTCGGTCACACGAGTACGCTCTTTCTGGGCGAGCTCGCGAGCGCTCAGACGGTCACGTCCGGCGCCGATTTCGTGACGGAGCTCAACTCGGGCGACAGCCAGACGGGGCTTGTCCTGCAGCGCATCAACGTAAACGTGCAGCCCGGAACGTCACCCGTGACCGTTGCCAAGCAGCTCATGAGCCAGATGGGTTTCGCCGGCCTTGGAAACTTCGCGGCCGTGCAGTCACTTTTTACGAGCGCGCCGGGAGCCTCGAGCCTCTACCAGCGCGGCGGCATCCTGAAGGGGAACGCCGCATTTCGACTGCAGAGCCTCTGCGCGAGCGTGGGCGTCGAGTTCTCGATCCAGAATGGACAGCCACAGTTCCTCGCGCTCGGACAACCGCTTGCGGGCGAGGCTTACCTGCTGTCGCCGACCACGGGCCTCGTCGGAACGCCGACATGCGACAACGAGGGGATCATGAACTGCACGGCATTCCTCGTGCCCGGACTCGTGCCCGGCGCTCCGATCAATGTGCAGAGCGCCTTCGTGAACGGGCTTTTCCGGATCCTTTCGGTGGAATACGTCGGCGAAACGAACGGGCAGCCCTGGTATGCGAAACTGCAGGCGGGATCTCTCGGGGTCGCGCCGTGAGAACGCAGATCACGCTCGGCAATCTCCTTTCCGCGGTCGTGGAGGCGGAGCGGAACGCGCAGTATCATTTGATGCCGGGCGTCGTGTCCGCCTATCACCCAGGGAGCGCCAGTAGCCCGGCAGCCGTGGACGTCCAGCCCGCGGTCAATGATGTCCGGATCGTCTCCGCCACCGGAGTGCGCTTCTCGGAGCCCTGGCCCGTGATCCCACAGGTGCCCATCCTTTTTTTGAGCTGCGGTCCATACCTGGTCGCAGCGCCCATGTCGGCTGGCGACAAGGTCGTGCTCCTGGGCTTCGACCTTGACCCGACCGCTCATCAGCAGACGGGGCAGACCGCGGACCCTCCCGACGTCACGAGGCATGCGGGCGCCTATTGGTGCGCGATCCCAGGCGATATCACGACGCCCGGGGCCTTCGCGGACGGACCGGCCATCGCGAACGGCCTTACGCTCGGCGCCAAGGGGAGCGCGGCACAGATCCGGTTTACGACATCGACGATCAGTCTGGGCGCGAACCCTACCGATTTCGTCGCGCTCGCAAGCCTCGTCCAGGGCGAGCTCACCAAGATCGCCACGGCATTCACCTCTTTCGTTCCCGGGACGGGCGGGGCGAGCTTCACGGCTCCCTACACGAGCCCGGGGAACGTCGCCTCCAGCCTCATCAAGGCACAATAAGCCTACCCTCCCTCCTGTGGCGCCCTCCGGATCTCCCCTGAGCACTCTGCCGCTTTCGACGCTGCCGAACGGCAGCGGGCCACCGCCGAGCCCGGCAGCGCGGCTCCCGGCGGCGATCCAGGCGGGAGTCAATGCGGGCTCGCCGTTCCCGTTCCCGAACCCCTCAGGCACGAGCTTCGGACGATGAGCACGCTTGCACGCGACGGCTATGACCTCGCGATCCCCATCGCGATCGAGACCGACCCTCCGACGTGTGCGGCCATCAAGATCCAGGACCAGTTCTGGCTGGGACGCGGCGAGTGGTTCCTCAATATCATCGAGGGCGTCCCCTACATTCCCACTATTCTCGGACGGAAGAATCCGAACATCGCGTCGATTCGCGCCATTTTTCAGGAGATCATCCTGCAGACGCCCGGGATCGCGAGCCTGAAGGAGCTTCAGGTCAACTACGATCCGATCGGGCGAACGTTTTCGTATGCCTTCGCGGCGTTCGACAACGCGGGCGCGCTGATTACCGGCGGCGATACCCCGTTCCTCGTCGCCACGCCGAATCAGGGGCCATAGTGCCTACCTACGGCGCGAGCCCCGCGGGCTATACCGCGAAGCCTGTCCAGGCGATCCTCGGGGACATCGAGAACGCACAGCTCGCGACGATGGACGCCGCGATCGATCTTTCGCCGACGGGACCGCAGGGGCAGTCCAACGGCATCCTCGCGAACGCGCTCGGCGACCTGTGGCAGCTTCTCGGCGTCGCCTTCAACTCGAACAGCCGGCAGGCAGCGGAGGGATCGCAGCTCGATAACATTGGCAACGAAGTCGGTCCGTGCCCGCGCGCCGGCTCGACGTTCACGCAAGTCTTCGTCGATCTGACTTTCTCGAGCTCGAGCCCGCCCGGCAGCCCTTATGCGCCCGGCACCCTCGTCGCGAACGTCGCCGGCAACGCGGGCCTGACCTTCTCGAATTTCGCAACGGTCACGGTGACGGCCACGGCTGTGAACGGCGTGCTTTTCCAGGCGCAGACGATCGGCTCGACCCCGACGATCAACCCGGGCGCGCTCAGCGTCATCACGTCGCCGGTGAGCGGGTGGACGGGAGTAAACAATCCGCTGTCGCAGTCGCAGCTGGGCGCGGCCGTCGAGCCCGACGCGATCTATGCCGCTCGACAGCAGGTGCAGATCGCTGCGCAGGGGACCTGCAATCCTCCCGCGACCGTCGCCGCGGTGTATGCGCTTGCCGCGGCGCAGAGCCCGCCGATTACCGCCTTCGTCAACCTCGTCGAAAATGACACGTCGTTTCCCGACGTCGTGTCGTCGAGCCTGACGCTTCCGCCTCATTCGTTCGCGCTCATCGTCTATGACGTGACCGGCTTCTTCGGATCCAACGCCCATCCGCAAGCGCTCATGGCCCCGCTCATATGGGGCAACAAGCCGGTGGGGATCCAGAGCTTCGCGAATCTCTCGGCCGGCGGCGTCGTCGTGAGCTTCACCGATCCAGTGCTCGGCGCGCAGACGGTTTACTACACGGTCCCCGGCGTCGCGCCCCTGTTCGTCTCAGCCATGATCGCGATCCGCCCCGGCTTCACGTGGGCGTCTGTCAGCGCAGCGATTCCTCTCGCGCTTCTCGCTGCGTCGGTCGCTCCCACGCCCCCGGGCGGCATTCCGCCGAACGGGCAACTCCTGCCCGGCACCCCGGTGATCGGCAGCCAGCTCGAGGCGGTCATCATGAGCGTGCCCGGAGTCGCCGACGTGCAGGCGCTCTCCTTCGGATTCTCGGCCGCTCCGGTAAACACCGCACCGCTTCCGGTCTCGCCGACAAGCATCGCCACGATCGTGCCGGCGAACGTCGTGCTTACGCAGGGGACGTTTCCCTAGTGCTCCCCACCGTCAACAACACCGTTGTCGCTCAGGGCCTTGGGCACTTCACGAGCGAGTACGTTCAGGCGAACGCGCCGCAGCTCAACGCGCTCACCGCATCCTACCTTTCGGAGTGCCAGGCCCTCGAAACAGCGATATGGGGGGTCATCACGCAGAGGCAGCTCGCGAACCTTGCGGCGCAGACGTACCCCGCGACGAACGTACTGATCGACACGGTCGGGAACCTCATCGGACAAGCGCGGCTCGCATTCAGCGACACGGGCTACCTCCTGATGATCGCGCTCCGGATCCAGATCAATCGGTCATGGGGCACGACCCCGCAATGGAGCCGATTCGCAGCGACGCTTCTCTCGTTTCTCGGCGGGTCATCTGCGGACTACATCGAGGGCGACGCCGCGTTCCGGCTCTCGCTCTATGACCTCACGCTCCCAAACGAGGGCGGCCTAGATCCGATCGCCGCTATCTGCGGCATCCTCGCGGACGCGGTGCCCAATGGCGTCGGTGGCCAGCTTGCATACTCGACCTGGGCCGACGGAAACGATTTTTCGTTCACGTCTCGGGCAGACACGGCCGCGGGCGAGGCCGGCTTTGGCTCACGCTATTCGGCGGGGACCGGCGGCCTGCTCATCGCACTTCAAGGGATGGTGTAACCCATGGGAAATCCGACGCAGCTCTTCACGTGGACGTCCACGGGCAATTACCCCGCCGGCCCCAACCCATGGAACGGGCAGCCGCTTGCGCTCGCGCCGATCAACACCTTCTACACGCCGGACACGAAGCTGCCGGCCGAAGAGATCAACTACGTCTACGGCCAGCTCATTCAGAAGGACATTGCGCAGCTTTACGCGAACGGGCCGATTGCCGTTGCGAGCTACGCGGCCCTCAAGGCGTTGCCGATACCGAGCTTCAACCCTATCGCGATCTACTCGGACAGTTCCGGCTTCGTCTGGACCTACTACTACTCGACGATCTCGACGGTGCCGGACAATTCGATCGTCGCCGGGCAGTCCACCGTCACAAGCGTCCAGCCGACAGCGGTGAGCTCCGGGCCGGGCCGATGGCGACTTGCAGGGGGGCCGCTCTTCGATGCGATCGGCAACGGTGAACAGAATTTTTCGGGCGGCGCTCCGTCGGTCGGTCCGGTCACCGGTGGCGGCGTCCTGCATCAGCCGTTCCTGCTCTCTTCGGCGACCTATTCGCTTCTCTTCCCGACCGCCGGTTCATTCCCCGTCCTCGTCGCGAACGACATCATCGATCTCGAGGGCACCGTCGATATCGTGCTTGGCCTGCAGGCCTCGCAGGGGCCCTTCGGATTTCCGCAAGTGCAGCTCACAAAGGGGGGCGCGGCGATCGGCAACGTGATCGGTCAGGCCCCCTCTCAGGCGGGCCCTCCCCTCGGGGGCACCTCGACGGCGCAGACGTTCACGGTCCCGATCCGCGCGCAGTATTTCGTGACGAGCGCGGACGTGTCCTCCGGCAACGTGGCCTTCCAGGCGCTCTTGACCACCGACATCGTCAACGGGTCGTTCCAAGCCACCCTGCAATCGCTCTGCGTTCGGATCCGTCGGCAGTAAGCTTCGGAGGGCGCCCGAAATACCTATCCGTCGATCGTGCTCGTTGACTCGACCGGACGCCCCCTCTCGCCCATATTTTCAGGCTCAATCCGCGCGGGCGACGTGCGGCTCGACGAAGAGGGCGTCTTGCGAGACATGGGCGGGCGCCCAGTGTTAGAGCCGCCCCCGGGCGATCCGCTCCTGACGGCCGAACGGATGGACTCCTTCGTGGGGGGACTGAGCGGGTACGGCTGGCCTGGACACAAGGGGTCTACGTTTCAAAATCAGAGCACGGGCGTCGGGACGCTGCGGGACAAGACCACCTACGGCGCATATTGGGCTCCGTGGCGGATCATGGACTCGGAGCTCCTTGCCATGTTCAACGGCAACGCCCTGGCCGCGCGCATCGTCAAGGACGCGCCAGCCGAAATGTTCCGCCGCGGATGGGAGGTCCGCTCGAGCGATCTCAGCTCGGACGATCTCAAGAGGCTCGACAAAAAGGCGGCCGCGCTCCGGCTCAACGAGATCATGCTCGAGGGCACAATTTGGGGCCGACTCTTCGGCGGCGCGCTCAACCTGATCGGCGCGGAAGACGGCCAGAATCCCGACATGCCGCTCGACACGAAGCGCATCCGGACGATCCATTACGCAAACGTCGTCGACCGACGATTCGTGTGGGTGCAGCGCTATTACAGCGACGTCCTCAGTCCGAAGTACGGTCTCCCCGAGATCTATCTTGTTACGAACGTCGTGAGCAGCGGCGGGGCGTGGGGAGGCGCGAGCTCGGCGCCGCTCCCGGGCAATCGGCTCGCGGCAGTCTCCGTGCATGAGTCACGAACGATTCGGTACGACGGTGCGGAGACGGACGTGCTCACGCGACAGCAGCTCGCGGGATGGACATGGCCCGTCCTGCAGCGCTGTTACGACGTCCTGCGCCGATTCGAGGGTGCGCAAAATTCGGTGGACAACCTTCTCAGCGACGCGAGCCAGGCCGTCTACAAGGTCAAAGATCTTGTCAAGATGATCGCGCAGAATCAGAAGGAGAGCGTCATCTCGAGGATGCAGCTCGTCGACTTTTCGCGCTCGAGCCTGCGCGCGATCATGGTCGACGCCGAAGCGGAGGATTTCAAGCGAGAGCCGACGACGTTCACCGGGATCCCCGAGCTCATCGATCGACAGAAGCAGCTCGTCGCGATGTGCGCCGAGGAGCCCGTCACTCGCCTCTTCGGCCAATCGCCTGCCGGGCTCAACGCGACCGGAGAAAGCGACGTGCGGCTCTGGCTCGATCAGATCCGCTCGAAGCAGGAGAACGAGCTCGGGCCAAAGATCAACCTCCTTTACCGGCTCATGGGGCTCGCGGCAGATTCGGGCATCAAGGTCGACGACGACACGGAATTCAAGACGATCTTCCGCCCGCTATGGGAGCCGACGGAGATGGAGTCGGCCGACCGCGGACTCAAGATCGCGCAGCGGGATCAGATCCTGATCGCCGAGAAGGTCATCACGCCAGACGAGGCAAAGCTCGGCCTGTTCGGATCGGGCCGAATGAGCGATTGGATCGACGTCGATGCCGCGGCGCTCAGCAAAGCGATCGAGGCGGCGCCGCGCACGTTCACGTCGGCGCCAGCCCCCGAGGGAGCGCTCGTCAATGCGGCGCAGCAAGGGGAGTCGCAATCGCCCGTCGTGCCGCTCCCCCTTCCCGGCGCGGTCGATCTGCAGGGCGCGGCGAGGAACCGTGGGGCCGAGTCGCCGCAGAGGCGCGATCGGATCGATGAGCGGCGCGCGGACCATCTCGGGATCGAGAGGGACCCGCGCTACGACTCGGCGTCCATCGCGCTCGCGGTGCATCACCAGATGTCCGAGGACTACCCGGAAGACCTCCTAGGGTGGGTCGAGAGCGCGCAGTGGAAGGGGCCGATCAGGATCCCGCTCGCCAAGATCGACTTCACCGATTCGGAGAAATGGAGCGCATCGCACGATCCGGTGCACGTCGGGGTGATGAAGACGCGAATTGAGCAGGGGCTAGAGAAGCCGCTCATTCTCGTTCGAGAGCCAGGATCGAAGCTCCTCTTCATCGTAGACGGCCACCATCGCGCGCTTGCCTACAGGGAGCTCGACAAGAACGCACGCGGCTACATCGCTCGCGTGCCGACCGACAAAGGCCCGTGGTCGGCGCTCCATAGTCAGCAGAAGGAGGGCCTCTACGGATCGTCGCAGAAAAACGATTCCGACGATCAGCCGCGAGTTCCGGCGCCGAAATAGGCGCCTGGGCCGCCGGCCTCGCGAACGTTGGTCATCGCGAGATCGAGATCGCGCGCGAAATCCTCGCCCGAGAGGAGCCAGCACGCGAGGCTCAGGCTCGGCGCGAAATCGCAGTGCCGCCCGTCGCTCGTCTGCGGCAGGAATGGCACCGTGCGACCCGCACTGATCCGACGACGGACGCCCTTCAGGTCGCGGACGACGGCCGGCATGTTGGGGAGGCTGAGACGACCTTGGCGAAGGAGCGCATCGACCGAGCGGTAGACGCCGACTTTTTCCTCGCCTCGAAAGGTGTAGGCGTTGAGCGCAACGCCGAGCTTGGAGGCGATCGACGTGAGTGGGTCGATCGCGAAGTGATCGCAATTTACGCCGACGACGCCGTAGGGCTTGACGAGCGCCTTGATGTTCTCGAGCACGGCGCCGGGATCGAGCGGGCTCTGTCTCGAGCCGACCCATTCGATCGCGAGCGAGATCTCGATCTTGGCGACCTGATCGTAGCGGTCGCGCACGTCGCGAGCGATCACGAGGGTCCAGGCGTTGCCCCGCATGCCGGCGTCCATGGCGGCGAGATAGCGGCTTCCGTCTTGCGGCAGGACATCTCCGGGCTCCGCGCGCACGGCTCGATCAATCAGCAGCCCTTCGTAAAACGCCGAGTCCGCGTCGATCCACTCGGCGTCATACTCCCTCGCGGCGACGTCCGGCTTCTCGCGGCGGATCGCCTCGAGGTCGGCGGGAGGAAAGTGTGGGTTCATCGCCAGCGTCGGGGCGCGAACCACGACTACCCGACCGGGCCGTCCCCAATGGGAGGCATAGAGCTGGTAAAGGAGCCCCGTCGGCCCGTAGGGTGACGAGACGATCCATCCCTGCGCGCCGGGGAGAAGACGCGTTTCCGCCGCTTCGAGGATCTCCTCCGCGTTGACGGCTGCGCCCGTCGAGCTCTCTCCGAAGAGCGCGGCCTCGTCGAGCACGAACCCCGCGAGCCAGCCGGAGCGCATCGAGAGGCCCCCCGAGTCCGCGGCGCCGATCGAGATCTGGATCTGACGGCCATCGGAGCGCGCGAGATGGAGCTGCGGATACGGCGAGAATTTGGGATCGCCCGCCATGCAGCTCCGGAGGCCGGGGGACTCGTCGATCGCCCCCAAGATATGCGCGAACGTTTGATGGGCGTTTTCGCTCTTCGGGCAGATGATCCGGATGCGTGGGACGATGTGCGGCTTGAGGCTCGTGAGGTCGACGGTCATCGCGCGCGTGACCTGAGCCATCGACGCGATAAGGCTCTTGCCCGAGCGGATGCCGGCGATCACCACGACGAGACGAGGGGTCTCGGTGCCTACGAGCGATCGGGCGCACCCGAAATAGAGCCCGATCTCTTCGTCGGTAAGGATGTCGCCAACCGGGAGGCCATCCGCGGCGCGACAGATCGCGCGCTGAAGAGATGATGGCTCGGTGCCGAAGGCGACTTCCAGGACCTGCTCGAGACGTCCACGGCGGAGGATCTCGCGCTCCACCGACAGAAGCGCATTCTCCGGAGTGAGGTCGCCGAACGGCGATTCAGGCGCTGGCACTGAGGCGATACCGAGTGGCGCGCGCTTTTCCGGACTGAGCGATCAGCTTGGATCGGCGGAGCTTTCGGATCTCGCCGTAGACGACCGACGGGTCCTCTTCGGTCTCCTGCGCGATCGCCGGGATCCGCGCGTTGGGGTGATCGCGGAGAAACGCGACGATCCGGTTACTGAGATGGTCCTGGTTTAGCCGAAGGATCGGAATGGGGCGCGGGAGGTCGGCCGTCACGGGCGAGAGACTCTGGAGCCCCACCGACCGGGCCTGTTCCTCGAGCGCGCCCCGCTCCTTCTGAAGCTCGGCGATCCGCGCATCGAGCTTTGCGACATGGGATCGCACGTCCTCGATCGCGCGCTGAAGGGCGGCGATCGGACTCGGAGGCTTGGGATCGGGCATCACGGGGGCTTTCTGTCGAGAGGAGAGGACGCGATCGGAGAATCGGAGAAGGCGCTTGGCGGGCTCGCGATCTTCTGCGGCGATGAGCTGGTCGAGCGCATCGAGCCCCTCCGTAGAGACGGAGGTGCGCACGGCGAATCTGCCCATTTCGTTGTCCTCGTCGAATGAGCGCACGTCAAGGGAGCCGACGATCTTCGGGCGAAGGGGCGCCTCCTGAAATGCCTTCCACGACCCGTTCAGTTCCTCAGGCGTCGGCTCGCGACCCTCGCGCGACCAGATGAGCTCGATCGTCCGCTGCGCCCGCGCATCGAGTCCGGCCTGGCGAGGGATCTTGATGCCATTGCCATACTCGGCCTGCTTCTGCAGCTCATTGCGGATCCACTTGATCGCGTAGGGACGGAGGGGCCCCTTCATGGGATCGATACGGCGGAGAGCTTCGAGGAAGCCTACGCGCGCGCCCTGCATGGCATCCTCGCGCTCGAGTTCCGCGATCGGGCCGCGGCGTGAGAAGCTCTGTACGACCCGGCCGAGAAACGGCTCTGCGCATCGAAGGAGAGCAATGCTCGCGGCGGCCTTCTTCGCTCGACTCTTTGCGCGAGCAAATACCGCGTAGAGCTCGTCCATCTGCGCGTCTTCGGCGTCGTGCATGGACACAAAGCGTACCACGGCTCGCATTTCCTATCCTCAAGGCATGCGTGCGCTCCGATATGACGTCTTCCGACTCGACGGAATCCAGCGGACGCCCCAAGGCGGGATTCGGCTTCCCGCGACGCTCACGCGAACGGGCGTCTTCGAATACCGGCGCGCCGACGGCTCGGTCTCGCGCGAGCTGCGGCATCCCGACGACGTTTTTCACGCCGACGCGATCGAGTCTTTCGCGAATGCGCCGCTGACGGTCGGCCACGTCCCGGCAGTCAATCCGGACAATTGGGGAGCTGTCGCGGTCGGGCATGTCGTAGGGACGCCCAAGCGTGACGGCACTTTCCTCGCGGCCGAATGCTCGATCAATCGTCGCGACGCGATCCAACAGGTGGAGGGCGGCAAACTCAAGGAGCTCTCGTGCGGTTATGAGGTCGAGCTCGACCCGACGAGCGGCGAATACGAGGGGCAGAAATACGACGCAATCCAGCGCAAAATTCAGGGCAACCATGTCGCGCTCCTGCCTGAGGGATGGGGACGCGCGGGGCCCGACGTGAAACTCCGAACGGACTCGCAAGATCATTTCCCGGGCGGCATGGCGTGGCGATTGGACGCGGGCGTTCCGCGTGAACCCTATCCGGTTGTTGTGAGCACAACTCCCGTGACGCCCCCCGCAGCGGTCGTGCCCCCGGCCGCACCCGCAGCGGATGCACTTCTCGGTCGAATCGACAGCCTCACTGCAGCGAACGCCGAGCTGCAAAAGAAGGTCGACGGGCTCCCCGCGCAGACCGAGGCGGCTGCCGCGGCGCGGGCGGCACTGCTCTCGCGGGTGACGCCGCTGATGCCGAAAGGCGCGAAGGATCAAGCCTGGCGCGCGGACGGCAAGACGGACGGTCAGATCGTTCGCGAGGCGCTCATTGTACTCCGGCCTGAGATCAGACTGGACGGCAAGAGCGACGACTATGTGACGGGCGCGTTCGAAGAGGCGCTTCGATCGGTCGAGACGAGTCGCGCGAATGCGGGAGCGATTCAGATGCCGCTCCACCCGGGCCTCCGTCGTGACGAGAGCGGGGACCTCGACGTCATGGAGCAGAAAAACCAGGCGGCGAAGAAGAAAAGCCAGGACGCCTGGAAAACCCCAATCAAGGGCGCACTCACGCGGGATGGAGTTCGACGGTAATGCCCCAAACCCATTACAACCTCGAGCCGCCGATCGCGGTCCCCGGCATGCGGTTCTCTCCCGCCCCGTCGGACGTCATCGAGTCGCGGCCCGCCCTCGTGGCGTGTCCCTTCGGCGTCGCGGTCGAGATCGCACTCGTCAACGGTATCGAGTACGTACAGCCGCTGCAGGACGCGGGCACAACCACGACGTTCCTGCCGAAACTCTACGGCGGCGTGATCTTCGACCCCGCGCGTGAACAG
>QGNH01001535.1_pt1 | contig 18546 bp, 14 predicted proteins | sample 1735481 | NCBI WGS metagenome assembly QGNH01 (sample SAMN09239004, study PRJNA386568) | Viral metagenome, whole genome shotgun sequencing project.
GCGCCGTTCATGTTGTCTATGATTTGCTTTGTTCTATTCGTCATTTGCTTTTGCTTTCTGTTAAGTTTTTGTTTCTACCGACACCTATACATTAGCATACCAGGGCGGGATGTAAAGGGATTATTGTAATTATTTTAAAGATATATTTATGCGTGATTTCCACGCCTGGCATTGAAATTGCTAAACTAAGTGGAGTTTAATAATATATAGTAACTAGGAAAAATTTTCCTACTAAGTGGTAAATAGCAGCTAAGACCCCTGGATTAAAGGTAAAAATACTAAGTCGTCCTTAGTGACTAAGCCCCCCGGTCCTAATTTTCAATCTCAGCATAAAATCAAACCAAAACTAATTATATATTAACTTCTATATCTTTTTTTTAGAAATCCCAAGAAGAGACAAGACTTTCCTACATTCATTAGGGTAAAAATCTGGGAACGGGTTCTAAATTTAAAACTAAACTAATTAATATATCTCTCTAAGAATTTTAAGAATCTAATAGAGAAACAGTATATTACTCTAGTGATGAGGGTCAAAATTGGGCAGGACATTAATAAAATCAAAACTAATTTTAATATCTTAAATACTCTTACTTTCTTTGCTTAATTCCTTTAGGGGCAAAATTGGACAACATATCAATAATTTAAAACAAAATTAATTTTCTTACATATCTTTTATAGCTTTTTGTAAAATCTCAGGCTAAAGCACTATCTTCATAAATTCATTCGGCCAAAAATATCCAAGCAGGTTCTAAATTTCAAAGTAAATCCCTTCTAAATGTGTAATCTAAAATAGAAAATTATGTATATCACCGGCACATTTGAGGACTTTACCCAAAGACTGCATCAGTTACCCACGGGGCAAAACGACCTCAATACATTTATGCAGGAGGCTAGCGGTTATTCCGGCCTAATTTCCAAAGGCTTGTTAATTAAATGGAACGCCGAATTGGGAAAAAGAGCCTCCTCCATATGTCAGAGTCAAGAATATTATCTTACCACAGGAATTGTTATTACGACTAGTGGTTAATTTTACTTTGAACTAGCTTGCCCGATGGCCTTTAAAATATTGGCCGCCTCATAGATTTTGGGATTTCCTTCACGAATAAATAACACGTATTCAATCCTTTCCTCATAATTTTCTTTCACAAATTTAAAAATATCTTCCATCTTCCTAAAAACCGCCCAATCTATACTTATGGCATTGTAGTCAAGGTGCGGCTCCTTGTAGGCATTTTCAGTCAAAGCTTTTCTAGGACTTTTTGGGTTAGAAATAAAAATATGATTCCAAAGTATACATACATTTTCATCTCTATGGTAAAACCCCTTATACCTATGAATATTATCCCTGAAAGCTTCTAGGGCCTTGTCTAAACCCTTCTCTCGAATGACAAATGAACTGGTGGGATGATGTTTAATTAAGAGGGTTTGGCATTGGATGAAGAAGTCAATTTTTTGATCTTGAGTAAGTGATTGGAATAAATTAGACATAATATTGTGTGTAACCTATAATATTATAAGATAAATTATGAATATACCCAATCAAAAATTTTGTCATAACTGTGGGATGCAGACAATGATTAATGCGAAATTTTGTCAGGGATGTGGTTCGTCCTTAACTTCTATTGATTCTAAGCCCCCTGTCCAACCACAAGCCCAAGCTACTTTTGTACCTAGGGCTATGGATGCTAATGGAGAAAATGACGACGATGATGATCGTACAATCGCGGCTGATCGTATCCAATCCTTGTCCCAGCTTAATCTCCGAATGAATGGCCTAGAAGTGGACTTGGGAATACCCATCAATAACAGAGAAACGGTGGCTAGTGTTGCGGCACAGGGACAGCAATTGCAGGGATATAAACCGACACCCCGACCCACACCGCCACCGATGGATTCAAAAGCATTTATCGTCCAAATGCAACATGACGGGGGCACTCAAAGCTGGGACCCAAAGTTAGGTCACTAATCCCAGCATGAAAAAAGTCGAGCTTAGTTTTGAGGATTGTTATGAAGTAATCCATAGGGAGATTCTGAAAAGAAAATCCAAATGGACCCTTACAGCTATTGCTTCAATAGAATTTGCTGATGTAGTTCAGATTATTCTTTTGCATATTTGGAAGAAATGGCCATTATACGACCAGACAAAACCTCTACTACCTTGGTTATCGGTGATTATAATGAACCAAATCCGTAATCTTGTTCGTAACAACTATACTAATTTTTCTCGCCCATGCCTCCGATGCGGCGCGGCGGTAGATCAAAACGACTGTAGAATTTATGGAGAGCAGTGTAATACTTGCCCGCTATATGAGTATTGGACCCGTAACAAACAGTCTGCGACACACATCAAACTTGCTCTACCAATTGAAAACCACACTGATGAAGTCTATAAAATGCCAGATAATAATACTGGGGATATTGAAAACGGAGAAGAAAAGCTTCGCGTGATTATGAAGAAAATTTTAAAACCCATGGAATATAAGGTGTATGAATGTCTTTATATTAAGCATCAGAGTGAGGATGTTGTTGCAAAAGGCTTGGGTTTTATTTCAAATGAAGGCAGAAAACCAGGATACCGACAATTACTAAATTTAGATCAGTCTATAAAAATCAAAGCAAAAAAGTATATTGAAGAATATGGGATAGAATAATATGGAAGACATCGTACTTACCCCAGAACAAGAAAAACAGATTTTAGATTTTTGGAATCGTGATCCCGCCAATCCGCCTGGAATCAAAGAACTAACCAAGGCTATCTTCCCGGAGGGTAACTTTGACGGAAGGAGTGCCCAGGGAAGAAGCATTAAACAGACATTATCTAAACTTAATCTCCGTGCCCGCGCAACATCAGATTATTCTAGTAAAACCGCTATTATACAGTTGACTGATGAACAGAAGGCGTTCGTGACTAATAACGTATCAACCATGAACGCTCTTGAAATTACTAAAATGATTTTCAAGAATCCAGAGCTAACTAATCTTAACGCTGAAACCAGGGTGGTGAATGATTTTATTAAGACCCTTAGCACTACTGTCATCTATAATCAACAGGCTAATGAGGAGATTCCAGAGGGACAATACGTGCCGCCGAATACGTTTGATAAGGCTTTGAAGGTAGTTAATAAGTATGTAAACTTTGTTCTCGACAAAGACAAACTTACTTCCAATCAGAAGAAAGGGATTGAGGCGTTAATTAATTATCTTCATATTTATAGATTTATAAGACAAATGAACAGTTTTGAACATATTGAAGATAGAAATTCTTTTGAAGATGCTTTTGTTCGTTATACATTTGACAAATGGGATTTAACTCAGGAAGAAATTGACCAATATATTGAATTGGCTAATACTACCGTTCAAGGCATTAAAACATATAACCGTAAAAATTTGCTCGAAGACAGATTGGCGGACCAAACGGGAACCGACGAAGAAAGAATGAAAGTTTCTATGGGTCTAGTGGAAGCTATCGGTAAAGCCGCGACCGAGTACGACGCATGTAAAAAACGCGAACAGAAATTGCTTGAAGACCTTAAAGAAAAACGTAGCGTCCGCCTTTCTAAGCTAATGAAGGAAAATGCTTCTATCTTAAATTTAGTTCAGGCATGGAGAAGTGAGGAATGGAGGGTAAAATTAATTAAGTTAGGAGAATTGGAACAGGCTTCTGTAGCTAAAGAATTCGAACGTATCATGTCAATGGAGGACGTAAAGGCGAAATTGCTTGGCTTAGATAAAGCATCTATTCTACTAGGATAAATTATGGTTTGTAAAATTTGTTCAAAAGAATTCCCCGGTGATGCCGAATTCCATAAGCATCTGAGGTCCCACAAGATTACTCAATGTGAATATTTTCAGAAATTTCATCCTAGGTTTGATTTGTTTGACAAGAGTATTATTAAATTTAAGAATAAAGACTACTATTTCAATACCTCATTTAACTCAAGGGGTAATTTGAAGCGTTGGTTGTCGTCCGCGCCGCCGGAAGTTGGTCAGAAATACGTGCGCGATTATCTGACAATACGCAAAGAGAAAAAGGGGTTGGTTTACGCGCCGAGCCAGATAGAATTGAGAACGATGCCATTGCCGGGGCTAAAATATATTAAAGAACATTTTGGGGATGATAAGCAGTTTTTCTTGGATATAGGTTTGAAACCAAGATTTACCCAAGAGTTTTTGGATGAGAGTTTATTTACTGATATTTCTAATAAGGTCATCTTCACTGATAGCCGCGAGCAATGCCCACTAGAATTTGATAACACCACTAGAACCAAGGGTATGAAATACGGTGACTACCGAATCGCGGGGTCACACATAAGAATAGAGCGTAAATCCGTGGCTGACATGTGGGGGACCTTGAGCGGTGGGTTTGAACGATTCAACAGGGAAATTATCCGCGCCAAAGAAGACGGGGCTTACCTAGTCATTTTGGTTGAAGGTCCTTTTGATGAATTGGAAAAATTTCCTTTACAGGCCCAAGTAAGGAATAAAATTAAAATAGGCATTGAATACATCAATCATAATATAAGAGACTTATTACAAAAACATCAAAACATACAAATCCTATTCACCAAAAACCGAGAAGAAGCTAGCAGGATTATCCAGAAAATCTTTAGCGCGGGAGAGCAGGTGAAGAATGTTGATCTTCAATATAATATGGACATAAATAAGCTATGATTTATTCGCCGCCACAATATAAAACTTCAGTTGAAGACGTTAATAAAACTCTACTGGATTTAAAAGGAGAACTTGAAGATGATGTAGCAAGAATTACTCTTATTAAATTTCTATATCGTAATCTTGGCTTTACAGTACAAATGCTTACCGGGATTATCCTAGACCCAGATCAGATTATTACTTTGAAAGGAATGCTCCAAAGTAATTACACTCTCTGTATCTGGAGCCGTGGCGGCGGGAAGACTTTTTTGTGTGCAGTATATTGTATTTTACAGACCATTTTTTTCCCTAATTCCAACATTATTGTGTGCGGACCTGTTTTTAGAAGTTCTCGATTTATCTTTAACAAAATTATAGAGCTGGCTGAAGGTAAAGATGCCGCGTTGTTAATGCAAGCCTTGGGGACAGTAGCCAGAAGAAATGATGAATTTAAAGTATCAATCAATGGCGGTGGTATCGTTTCTATTCCACTGTCCGGGGACCGTGTTAGAGGGTACAGAGCGAACATCCTCGTGGTGGACGAAATGTTACAAATGAGTCAAGAAATTATTGAACGTGTTTTGATGCCCTTCTTAGTGGTTCCACAAAATCTTACAGAAAGACAAATTATCCGAGCTAAGGAAGACGAGTTAATTAAGCGTGGCGTCCTCAAAGAAGAAGAACGAATGCAATTCCCAAACAACGCAAAATTTATCGGCCTCTCCTCGGCGAGTTTTCAATGTGAGTATCTCTTCAAGAAGTATGAGGAATATGTTTCGCAGATTTACTCTCCCGATTTAAAAGAAGATGGTCCAAGATACTTTATCAGTCAATTAGCATGGAGTGCTTTTCCTGAACATAGAATGGATAAAGAAATCATTCGTCTAGCTCAAAGTGATGAATCTAATACTGCTTCATTTAAGAGAGAATATTGTTCTATCTTTACAGATGACAGTGACTCTTATTTTTCTCTAACTAAAATGCTGGCCTGCACAGTACCTAATGGTGAATCGCCAACTCTTCTCCTACAGGGGGACAAAGGTAAACGATATATTATGGGAATTGATCCTAATGCCTCAAACTCCGATTCATCAGACAATTTCGCTATTTGTGTTATTGAACTTGACGACGACAAAATCAAGGAAGGCAAGGTAGGCGGGACCGTCGTACATAATTATGCCAAAGCCGGTGAGGATCTGAAAAGTCATGTTGGTTATTTTTATTATTTGTGGACTCATTTTAACATTGAGCTAATTATTATTGACAATTCTGGAAGCACCTTCTTTGAAGTTTGTAATCAAAGCGAATTATTCAGGAAAGCAAATTTGGAAATCAAACTAATGGAATTTTCTGCCGAAAAAGAGGGAGCCGAGTTAGAGCAACAATTAAAAGCCGCCAGAAGAAATTTTAATAAGCAAATTAATCGTGTTGCCTTTACACAAGTTTTTACTGCCGATGCTATCCGTAAAATGAATGAGCATTTGCAAGGTTGCATAGATTACAAGAAAATATGGTTCGGTTCGCCGATGAAAGCAAGTGAAGCCTCTTTTAATCAAGCCGCCGCCACGCAGATTCCAAAAGATTTAGTTGGGGAAGATAGTATCGGCGACCTCATTGATACACAAGAAGTATTGATTAAACAGGTACGCTATGAAAGTGCCGCTATCGAAGTTAAGACTACAGCTAAAGGAACACAAAGCTTCGACCTTCCGCAGGCTTTTCGCCGGAATTTAAGTAGTTCAAGGGTAAGAAAAGACAGTTATACAGCTTTGTTGCTTGCTTGTTGGTGTATGAAACAGTACGTAGATATTTTTAACGTTCCGATAGACAATAATTCGACCTTTGAACCTATGTTACTTTAGTGTAATTTTATATATGAGCATTCGATGGACCAAGGAGCAGGAAGATTTTTTAAGGGTAAATTATCCTATATATGGGGGCAAATATTGTGCTAAGATTTTAGGAATAGACTGGAGAAAAATTAATACAAAAGTACAACGTCTTGGTCTTAAAACATTATATAGTCTGACCCTCAAAGTGTGCAGAAAATGTAATACTCCCAAAACACATCAAGAATTCCCAAAAGATAAAACCGGTAAATTTGGTATTTCTGCTTGGTGTAAATCTTGTTATTACAAACATAACGCCGAATATCAAAAAAATCCTAAAAATAAAGAAAAGCTGCATATTATGCAAAAAAAGCAGCGTAATTTATATAAAAATAATCTCAATTATGTAATAAAACAAAGATTACGACATAGAATGTGGACGGTACTAAAAGGCAATCCCAAGGCGGGCCATACCTTAGAGTTATTGGGATGTTCTATACAACAATTTAAATCGCATCTCGCATTACGATTTCAAGTAGGAATGACTTGGGAAAATTATGGAAAATATGGTTGGCACATAGACCATATTCGTCCGTGCTCATCGTTTGATTTGTCTCAACCCGAGGAACAGAGAAAATGTTTCCACTATACGAATTTACAACCTCTATGGGCTAAAGATAATTTATCAAAGAAAGATAAATGGGATAAAATTAATTATGCCGCAAGATAGTTCCATCCGCCTTCGCCAATTAAATCAGGCAGAACTTAGTGGTTTTGTTTCTGGTATATTTTCTTTACTTTCTCAGCCCACTGTCCCTACTGGAAACATCGTTCCTTCCAATTCTGGAGTAAGCACAATTGGTTCCCCGGCCTATCCTTATTTTGGGGGTTATTTTAATCAAGTTAATTTACCTAGTGGAAGTGGCATCAATTTTGGTAATACTTCATTTACCGCTTACACGTTGGGTGGTTTCGCGTGTGTTAATGTCGGCGGGGTGACAATATCTTCTGACCTAAATGGCGCAATTTATATTCAAGGACCGAGTGGGGTAGCTGGTCCAAGTGGCGTCGCGGGACCAAGTGGTTTTTCTGGTATTAGCGTGACAGGGATTTCCTATAATACCGATTCTTATATTCTCTCTTTTGATCTTTCAAACAATACCACAAAAACATTCAATTTTCAAGGGCTTAGTGGTTCTACTGGGGTTTCAGTTACAGGGTTTTATCAAAGTGGGAATTACATTTATCCTCAATTTTCTGATTTTCAGGGAATTGGTAAGGGGATTGAATTATTGGCGGGTCCGGCGGGACCACCCGGAAGCATTAGTCTATTTTTTCAACAAGCTAGTAATGTAGGTTCGGAATTTCCCAGCGGTAATATAACCATAAATCCCTATTACTACTCCGCTCCCGAGCCGCCGATTTCTTTAATGTACGGAATGAGTTATACGATGGATGTTAGTGGTTTAAATACTCACCAAATCACATCAGAAGATTTATTAATCTTATCTCAATCTGGATTGTTTTCCGGACAAGCGTTGCCGTTTTCTGTAGGAAGTAATACTAATTATTTTGAATTTTCTGGACAAACCGGGTACTGGAGAATGGCATTTTTTACCGGAAATTTGGCTACAGGATTTTATAATTCTGTTTCTAATCCTGCTATTTTTATAGAAGATAATAATACTCAAGTTTATCAAAATTCTTTAGTAAACAATATATATAGAACCAAGATCTCTTTTACTTCTAATTTTACTGCCCCAAGCCATTGCAAGTATGGACTGATGACCTATACTTTAGGAGGAAATGATACAACCCATGATGCAATTATTTCTTCACCACAGACAGGATATTGTTATGTATTGGGTGATGTTTATTTCTCTTCAGGTGTCGGTCCCGTTGGACCAACGGGTGGTCGGGGGCCTATAGGTCCTTCAGGTAATCCTGGCTTGATGGGTTATACTGGACCTCCAGGGAATCAAGGCTTAAGTGTAGTTTCCTATAATCAACAATCAATTGGTCCTAATAGTTTTCAATTACAATTTATTTTTAGTGATAGTTCTGTGGGACCGTGGATTTCCCTACCGTCTGGTGGGCCTTCCGGCAGCAATGGGGCAGTAGGTCCAGTTGGTTCTTTAAGTAATTATTTTTCAGGAGTTTATTCCAGCAGTGTCAGTTACATTACAAATTCTGTAGTGACTTCTTCGGGATCGAGTTACATCAATACCGGAACTCTAACTGTAGGTGTTGACCCACCAGCTTCGCCTTGGCAGATGTTGGCTCAAGTAGGTGGAATTGGTCCTACCGGGATTAGCGGTTTTGCGGATCACTATTATGCAAGTTTTAGTGTTGTGTCTGGTTATCCCACGGGTGTAGGCACCTATGTAGCTGGAATCACTGGAATTTCTTTGAATGGGGTTAGTGTGAGTGGCACTGGTTGTAAGTTTACCACTGGTGATAATGTTAGTTTTCAAAATTCAGGATTAATAGGTTTGGCATATTCACCTTTTCAATCCATTTTGGTTTCCACTAATAGTCATACAGGAAGTTACTTTTATGCTACTATAAATTCTTATGTCAGTCAAAGCGGAATTTTGAGTTTCAATGTTAATACGGGACTATCTAATCTGACGGGTTTACTGAATATTACCATAGATTCAAACCATAATATTCTTTGGAGTGGTTATGGGAATGCTGTAATGAATCTAGGGGCTAATATAGTTAGCGGAGCCGTTGGTCCTCAAGGTCCCATCGGTCAGCAAGGTGTTCCAGGAGCAATCTCCATTCTCCGTTGTTCTCCGACTTATACCGGGAATTACAATACAGGATACAACTTTATTCTTGAAACAACAGGCCGAAATATTACAGGTGGTTCGGGAATTGATGTATTTGACATCCTGATTACGGGAATAGATACTTATGGAAGTTTACCAGAGGTGAATATTACTTTTGATTGGACGTATTTTAACACTGGTCAAAGTGTCATTGTAAAAGTAAGAAACAGTGGCGTTACGAATGGGAATTTAGAACCTTCGTTATTCTACTGGGATGAAAGTGTTAAGTGGCCAGGTGGGATTGTAACCTGCCCCAACAGCGGCCAATCTTATATTTATACTTTACTACGTTTTGTTGATGCGACTTATGGTACATATTCAAACAGTTACTTCTAAAATTTTGTTACTTGCAAAAATAATTATAAATTCTCTCAACTTGTTCACTAAATTTTTGCTGAGACATCTTATTTTTAACCAAAAGACAGGAAGAACAACAAGGAACACAATTTTCTTTGATATAACCAAGATTTGGGTCTATTCTACTTAGGCTGTTTAATCTAATTTCTGAATCTGTGATTTGAATTTCTTTTCCTTTCTTCCAACGGACATCTTTATAGACGAGAGAAAACGGCACCCCACAATAATGACAATTTTTGGAAGCCATCTCTTGAAAATCTTCCTCGGATAGAATAGAGGATTTTGGTATTTTAGTGCAGTAGGCCCTCTTCCAAAGTACTTTGGTTCTATCATCCATTCTGGTGCTTCTTGGGGTAAATTTATTTCCTTTGGTTTGTTTATTATTATTTATGTTCATAATCATATTATAGGAGTTTACACTATAAATATCCAAAGAATATCATCATTTAGTGTAATTCCCTCTATAATAATTTATGCCTAAAACGAAGAAAACATTACCCGCTATCCAAATTAATGGTGCCCAAAGCACGGGGTCCCTTGAAACCAAGAAGGTTTCTACAAAAAAGTCCAAGGATTTCTTGCCGGTGATGGTAGCCGAAGCAAGTGAACGAGGTGGCATGGGTGAGTCTGGTATGCGTCGAAACGTGGCTGGAAGTATAGAACGTACGAATCGTTTTATTAATATAGAAGAGGGAATTACTCCATTTAGAAATTCAAATGCAATTTACGAAGGTAGCACCGTGGACGTGAGGGACGCGGTCATCCTTTGTCAGAAAGCCTATTGGGGAGTTGCATTATTCCGCAATATTATTGACTTAATGACAGAATTTTCAATTGATGATATACTTTACAGGGGAGGCAGTAAAAAATCCAGGACTTTCTTTGAAGCATTATTCAACAAGATTGGTATTTGGGATTTGCAGGATAAATTTTATAGAGAATACTATAGAAGTGGAAATGTTTTCATCTACCGATTCGATGCCACGGTTAAGCCTTCTGATATAGAAAAAATTATTCAAAGTTTAGCGTCTTATCCGAAAAAAGAAATAGGCAATCCCGTGATGGAACAGAACGGACCTTTGGGCGCACCGGGATTACCTGATCCCGAAAGTCATCTGGGTTATCCAACAGGTTTCCCCAAGAATAAGAAAAATGCCATTGACAACAACCCTCTTCTTCAAGAAGGAGATATTAAATTGTTAATTGAACCAATGAAAATGCCAGCGAGGTATATTATTTTGAATCCTGCCGACATCAATATGCTCGGCACGGCTAATTTCTCCTATGGAATCTACTACAAAATTCTAACAGAATATGAAGTATCAAGACTAAGGAATCTCCAAACAGAAGAAGATATTGAAGTCTATAATTCTCTTCCTAAATTTACTCAAGATCAAATCCGCGCCGGTGTTCGTAGTGTTTACATTCCTCTTGACACAAAGAAGGTAAAAATTGTCTTCTACAAAAAACAAGATTATGAACCTTTTAGCGTACCAATGGGATACGGCGTGATGGAAGACATTAGTGCCAAAATCGAGATGCGTCGTATTGATATGGCTGTTTGTAGGACCATGCAACAAATCGTCTTGTTGGTGACCGCCGGTGCCGAGCCGGAAAAAGGAGGTATTAACCAGAAAAATCTCGAAACCTTGCAGAAAATTTTTAGTAATCAATCTGTGGGCCGTGTTTTGGTTGCCGATTATACCACCAAGGTTTCTTTCGTCATCCCGGCCATCGCGGATCTTCTTGACCCGGCAAAGTATGAGGTGATTGACAGAGATATTAATATCGGTCTAAACAACGTTTTCTTGGGTGGTGAAAAGTTTGCCAATCAACAAAAGAAGGTGGAAGTTTTTGTTAAGAGACTCCAACAGGCTAAAAAAGCCTTTTTAGAGAACTTTTTGATTCCTGAGATCAAGAGAATTTCCAAGTCGTTGAACTTCAAGAATTATCCTACGCCGTACTACAACGAAGACCAATTCAAAGACGACGTGAGTTACTCGAAGGTATATACGCAACTCGCCTCTTTAGGTATTTTAACTCCCCCACAAGTAGTTGAAGCCATAGAAAATAATAGGCTTCCAGAGAGTGACGAAATGGAGGGTGCGCAGGAAGAATTTAAAGAAGCCCGCGATAAGGGCCTGTACCAGCCGTTAGTTCCTTTGCCCCAGCAACAAAAAGATGATGGTCCCTCTGGTAAACCTAATGGGGCCGGTCGTCCGTCAGGTTCTACAGGTATCCCACAAGGAGGAATCAAGAAAATTACTCCGATGGGTTCTAAAGCGAGTATCGAAGCACCTATGTTATTTAGTGTGATGAAACTCAAGGATAACATGATTTTAGCACAGGAAGTTGAAAAGGATGTTTGTACTTTCTTGAAGAAAAAATACAAAACAAAAAAACTCAGTGATTTGCAGTCGTCTGTCGCCTCGGACATTACTACTACAATTATGTGTAACGAAGAAAATAGTAAATGGAAAGAATCTATCTCTAAATATTGTGAAAATCCTATTGATACGAACCAGAAACGTGTCAATGCTATTTTGCAAGTAGGGGCGACTCACCAAGTTGATAATTTTATTTCGTCATTACTTTTTGCGAGCCAAAAGGAGGCTTAATGTCCTTTGGCACCTTCACACTTTTTTCCTTCTTTCAGCAACCCAATACGGGCGTAGTCCCAATCGGCGGGGTGAGTAACATCGTAGATTCTGGTGTTATAGCTGATTTTAATTATTCTTTTCCATACGGCGGGACGGCGACCCCCATAGAAATTACTCAGGGTGGTGCCGGTGCATATCGTTTAGAGCTTTATTCTGACTATAATGCTGTTGGGACAAGCGGCCTCCATTATGCCACGGCAAACGAAGTAATTTCCGGTCAATTAACCGATGGCAACGTCCATAATGAAAATATAGTTTTAGGAATTTCTGGATCTTTTTACCCAATGGACAGCGGACAAACAATGTCTGTTTTGGTTCTTTCGGGTTCTATTAATCAATCACCTACCGATATTCAAAATAATTTTCTTCTTCTCAGTGGTGCGATTAATGGTCTTCAGCCTGATTTTACCTGCCCAAGTGTGATTCTTTCTGGACTATTAGTTAATGCCGGTCCTGATTTTTCTAAAATTAATTGTATATTTTCTGGAAATTTTATGGCAGGGAATGTGAATAATGTTGGTATTAGTATGAATTTTAGGGGGAGTTTTGTCCCTGTTTATTCTGATATGACAAAAATTACCTATGGTTTTACAGGATTTTCAAGTATGCTGAATGTGACTATAAATTACTTAAATTTTGAGGATGGGTGTAATATAACTTATGGATTTACAGGTTTTTTGAGTACTAAAGGATCATAATTAAATGAAAGGCAACATAAATTGTGCGGTTAAGGGGAGCTATAAAGTAGATTTAAAGAAAGATGGCCAAATTGTTGAATCTACTGATTGGTTTGATAATGTAATTACCAACACAGGATTGACTTATCCATTTACTTATTCATTTGCACATTGTCCAATGTTTCTTTCTTTGGGAACTATCTCAAGCGCAGCTACTGGCGCTACAGGAATTAGCGGGGCAATAACCTCTATCCCCGTTTATGATCCTACTACTGGATACTATAATCAATCTGGTCAATATTTGGGGTGGCAGTATTACGAAATGGGTGGTGCTATTAATTCCTCTAGTTTTACTACAGCGGGAACCGCTTGTGGCACGAAATTTACTCAACAAGGTCTAAATTTTTACAGGGCTTGGACAATACCTAGCGGAGCAAAGGAAAATGGCGCAGTGGTCGCCGGTGGTGGAATAACTATTCAGACTTTTATGGTATCCCCATCTTCCCCTGCAAATGGAAATACTACTGGAATTTGTGCGTTTAGTATTGTTGATAGACAGGTAAATATTCCGTCTGGTTATACCGCTACTATTACTTATCAACTAAGTTTAAATTTTCAAAACTATACAGGATTTACTTTCTTTTCGGGGATAAGTGGGGCCGGTACTAATGGATATTTTTATACAGGAAATGCAGCTACTGGAACCGCTGGTTCTGAAGTAAGTTTATTAAGTGGGTGGAGTAATCTTAGCGGTATTTATCGTTTGATTATTCCTGGTCTGCAATTTGTTGATGGTATGGGCGCGTGTGTTATCCCGATCTGGGGCGACCAGATGGAGCCTTTATACGCTAACTGTCCAGATTTTAGTGTTTATTTATCACCCGATTATTCACAATTTGCCGTAAGTCAATTTGGTTCTAGCGGCATTTCTGAATTAAGCGCTTATAATTCTAACGGTTTACCGGCGAACTATACACAACTAGTAAGTGTTATGGGTGGTGATTTTGATATTACTAGCACACAAGAAAACCTTGGTTTTCCTTCTAATCCAGAATCTTATTTTAATTCTGGAGACTCTACCTCGGTGGGACCAGCTTCAAATTCTAATATTACTTTGCCAAGTGATATTCATTTGGGACAAGACTCCGCTTCTAACCCTGGCTACTTGCTTCCAATCAATAATTATTCCGGCAATCCACTGACTTCTTTTACTTATGAATCTAAGGGATTTGTTTCCCCATTACAATCTCAAGTGCCTATTGCTTTTGCGACACCAGGATCTTCTAGGTTTGATTATGTAAATTATGTAAATTATGGTCAAAAGGCAATTTATTCTACACCCATGAGAAGACTCCCCTGCTCTGGAATTCCTAGTTCAAGAAGCCAAAGTGTCACCAAAAAGGCTTCTTTTTCTCCTATACAAAGTATGGGTTATAATAGTAGATATGGCTCTATGACTTTTGGTTTTAATACCACTCCTGGTGTTTCTATTGGGAGTTTAAATTTTTTGCCTTATGTGGACTTTCTATTCTTTGATACTTATGGCCGTGGGGCCGATATGCCTCATTATCGTTTAATCCCTGATATTTATTTGACTAATAGAGGGAACGGGGTAGGGAGAATAAGGTTTGATATAACTGGTTCGAATGGCCTGAATATTTCTTCTTCTAACAGATTTAGTGCTGCCTATGGGTTTATGGGGCCAGGGGTTGACCCTACTAATCCGTCAACGGCTTCTGGCCTAGATGTTTTGAATAATACCCTTATTAATTCAAGTCCTACTACTCCTTCTGGATATATTTTTCCAGGACAGGTATTAAATCCATCCGTGGCTGGTAACGAAACGTATAACGGTGGAACTGGTTGGGGCGCGGTTTATGGAGTGGTCGCTTCAAATGGTTTTTATAATTATCCATTTGACACATGTTTAATTGATGATAAGGTTTGGAGTGGAAGTAATTTTATTGGATTTACAGGAAATAACGGGACTGGGGTGACACCAAATCCAACCGGAGATTATACCTTGCTTTATTGGCCGGTTAAAGGTTCTGGATTGGGTTTGAAGATTAGTGATATAGCATATTATTCGCCTATGGGAACCTTAGTTAGTGACCCAACAGATTATTTTGCAGGTGGAAACTATTCGATTATAAATGATATTCAATATGAAGGAGTGGGTTATAGTGGTCCATCATTTACCATTAATTTAAGTCCATATATCGGTACTAGTTATATAAACATTGCCTCGAATGGCTTGCAGCAGGGTACTTCCCTAACCACAAGTCAAATCACAAGTGAAAATGGAGGGGGGCCTTTAGCTTTATCTTTTTTTCTTAATCCATCTTTTACTGGAAATTCAAATTTAATCTCAACCAGTTCAAACAGCTTGCTTGTCGGTTCGGGAAATATCTTTTCTGGAACAGTCAATAATTTTTCTGGTATTTTGAATCATTTTACAGGATTGTTATATCAATATTTTACTGGTATTATTTCTGGATTTAATTTAATGAGTGGAGCTAATCCAGGTGCCTTTTTAGTAGGTAGCGGTAATTACTTATCAGGGATTTCATTTTATGAAATAATTGGTACTGGGAACAATGTTTATGGTACTGGAATCTCCCCGTCTACAAATTTTACAGGACAAAATATTAGTGGGACTTGGAGCAGTATTTCTGGTTTAATTAGTGGGGCATTTACTGGAAGTATTACTGCTTTTTATGGAACGGGATCATTCTTTTCTGGCGTTATGGGTGATGTAGGAGGATGCAATAGTATTACAGTATCAGCGAATTATCTTTCTGGAACATTTAGTGGGTTTAATGGTACTGGCGCGTCTATTGTTGGTCAAGGAAATAATATAAATGGAACCATAAATAATTTCTCTGGACAGTTTATTGATTATGCCGCCCCTTCGTTTAACATCCCTATTCTAACGGGGGCTTTGCCAGATGGAACAGCTATTTTTTCTGGGTTTAATGCTTCACCAACTAATCTAGGATATTTAGCTAATTTTACCCCAAGCAATTTTGCTAATTATATAGGTAATCCAGTTGTCGGACTATTAAGTGGTAATAATTTATATTTACGAATTAATTCTGGAAATATCGGGGCTTATTTGAATATCTCAAATTACAGTCAAGGAGGGACAGGATATACACTAGTTCCCTCTCAGCTTTCTCAGTTTATAAAGCCTTCTGGTATTATTCGTCACGTAGAAAACTATAATACAAATGGAACAATTACCGGCAATAGACTCCTTCCAAATTACGCCTATCCAAACAATCAACAAATTGATTACTACCAACCTGTTACGGGCGGATCTTATCCCGGCATGAGTATGCAAAATGGCATGGATGTCTTTTTCACGTTTGGCTGGTCGGGGGCTTAAGATGAATGGTAACAATTTAAAAATCCAAGGCCAATTCAAATTTGACCTTTATACCCCACAGGGAGAATTGATAAAATCCTCGGAATATACCGATAACTTTATCACTAATACTGGGGTGACGTATCCTTGGAATTTTGCGTTTGCAGATTGTTTCAGATTTCTCACTATAGGCACGGGAACGGGATTAAATTACACGACTTATCCCGTCACCACGGGTTTACAATATGCTCTACCACAATATTCCTATATCGGTAGTAGATCCGCTTGGAATAGTGGACTGAATGCTACTTATTATGGTCAGCCAAACAATATCGGGGCGGGGTGTGGATATGTCAATAATCCAAGTGGGGTGAGTTTAATTAGGCAATGGAATCTTCCTGATAACACCGGCGGTGTGTTTGCTACAGACCAAACTTTCAATGAATTTATGGTCAGCCCCGGCAGACCTTATATAACAGGTATAGGTGGTGTAAATCTTTGTTCCTGTAACGATACGGACGGAACAAATCATGGTTTAGATTGTTCGTCAACTCCCGAATATTATGCGTGGCTGACCGGCCAATGTTTCATGTATAATAACCGTCAAGTAAGACTTGGCATGTGCGATGCTGATTTGGCTTTTGCCAGGGTAGTATATCCATTTTCGGCTCCTGGCGGTACTATTTTAACTGTCACTTATAAATTAGATATTATTGTTGATACTGGGATACATTTTACCAGTCTTATTGCTAGTAGCCAGGTCGGTGGGACTAATAATTGGCAATCTCCATCTAATACCTATAGCTCTATAACTCAGCCCGGTGTAATGTTGATAAATGATGGCACTATTTATAACTCATCTGCTCCCAATGGTTCCCGTCTTCAACATTTTGATTATAATGTCGGTGACGGTAGAACTTATATTTTTCAAAACGAATACGGAGAATCTTTTGTGCCGCCATTGGGTGCGCCGTTAGAACCCTCTAATCTCTTTCTGCAAGGTGGTCCTCCAGGTAATAGAAATATGGTTATCTATTTGTCAGATGACAATACTCAATTTCTAGTTAATTCAAACGGTGGTGCTTTTACTAATACAGGCAACTATGCACCGTGGAATATTTGGACGGATAATAATATAAACATTATTTATTCTTATGGACAAATCGTATCTAGTGGCGGAAATTCTTATCAATATCAAGGTATTAATCCTTCAAGTGGAAATTATTTGTTTAACGGTTTTCCCTGGGTGAATATTGGTACAATGAATGTAATCTATCCATTTACAAGTGGTGTTATGCCGTTCAGAAACGATAATAACGCTTCTATTGTGGATAACAATTACTGGTCGGCGGGGATGAATTACAACATTAGAACTAATTCTGGCCATTTTCCATCGGGAGATGATATAACTCAACAAACTGCGGGTCATGGAACTACCTTTTTATCTGTTGAAGCTCAAACCCCAACTTTCCAATCTAATAGTAGTAGAAGCGCCCAGGTCAATTATAGTTATGAATTTCCAAATTATCAGTCTCCCCCTAATCAACTATATGTAAAAAGTTTTGTAGCCGCTTATGTTGATGCCGCCGTAGGACAGGGATTTGGAATGGGAGATGGGGTAAATTTAGTGCCATTTTTTGATGCTGTGTTTTCTGGGCAATCTGAAAATGCAGACAATGCTTTTCTACCACAATTAATTTCCGGGGATATTATTGATGAAGACACTGTCGGAGTTTGGGTCACACAATATCCAGAACCAGACTATAACTATTTGGACGGAACTTTCAGCGCCGCGCCTTATCCTATTTTCAACATGGTATTGGGATGGAGTGTGCCATGTGGGGGAGCAGTAGGATGTTAGAAGACATTTAGGAGTTCTTTGGATAAACCCAATTCCAAGATTTTTTGATTATAGGCTTTGGCAGCTTCGATTTCGGTAGCATAAGACCCAATATGATAGTGTTGTGTGTTATAAATAAAACTAGCGTGATATGGCCTCTTTGAATTTTTAGCGATAAAATAAACTCCAAAATATTTACCTTTTTTGTTGTATTTCTTCTGTTCTGAAAAGGCTTGGATAAATTCAAGATATAGTTTATACTTTCTTTCCATGTAAATTTTAGAATCCTTATATATAAAATTCAAAAAGTCAACAGTATTAACTCTTTTGGT
>QGNH01001536.1_pt1 | contig 18546 bp, 16 predicted proteins | sample 1735481 | NCBI WGS metagenome assembly QGNH01 (sample SAMN09239004, study PRJNA386568) | Viral metagenome, whole genome shotgun sequencing project.
TTTCCCGCCAGCGCCTGTGCCATGGTCTTTGCAGAATTTATTCCATTCCTTGCTTCAAATTCTTGCACGTTGCGATAAGGGGCGACACGAGCGGAAAAGGTAATTTCTCCCGGTGGGGGAATGGTAGTTGGGGCAGAATAGTCAACAGGACGAGGCGGAGTTCTTATCGGCCTCGGAGTTGAAGAAGGTGGGGGGGTTTCGTCTGGACGGGTTCTCGCGGCCATCCGGGCATCGGAAACCGAACGAGGGGCTTGTGCTTCTCGGTTAAGACCAAGCGCCGATTGCATTTGGGTTATGAGTGGAACAGAATTTTGTGAAGCAGCCCTGTTTCTTATTCTCCCCGCCGAAAGGTAAGAAAGTGTTGGAGGGGGAGGAACGGAGGCAGGAGGGGGCAAAGCCGACAATCTCTCCCTGGCCTCATTCGCCCTTTGTTCCATTGCCTCTCTTGGATCGGGGACTAGAAGTCTGTGCATTCTCGCATACACCGCGCTTTGATCCGTCATGGCAACAGGAATGGCCGAGAATCCATCATCCCGCATCGCCGCGAAAGTATGGCGGTTGGCTGTTGGAATGGCCGCTCTCCCACTTCCTGTATTAACGTATCCAAAAGCCGGGGCCTCGATCGGGGTATTTGGATCGACTGTTCTCAATTGTTCCTGCGCCACTTGCAACCGGCGATCTGGCACTCCAGATGGAACGTAAGTCAAAGGTGAACCGGCTTGCCATGCCTGATCCATCGCCTGAGGATCAACCCAATGAATTGTATAGTTTCGATTGGCTAACTCGGTCGGAACCGAGACATTTGTCGCCACGACATGTTCACGGATTTGTCGCGCCAGGGTCTGCGCAAGCGCCTCCGCCGCCGGCGTAGCCTCTCGGGCCACATTCCTGATCCCCGGCGGAGCCGGAATAATTCCAAGCGAGTTGATCCCAGCCCCGATGTAGTCCTTTCGATCCCAATCCCTCTTGGCCTCATTGGCCGAGAGGGCATTTGAGAGTCCAGGAACAAGCCCCGCGGCGGTTTGGGTTCTCTGCGAGAACGAGTTCTCCCGATCAGCTTCTTCGCTACCTCTCGTCGGCTCTGAATCATCGCCGGTTAGTCCTGCTCGAACTCGATGAAGTAAGTCTGCTCCCATCTGGCCGATTTGCTCCGACCAGCTGGGCTCCGCCGGACGGGCCTCGGGTTCGGAGATCTTGGGAGGAAAGGAGATTGGGGCTTGCGCCGAACCCAAATCACCGAAGGGATTTGGTTTAGGAGAATTATCATACTCCAGCGAAGCCCCTAGAGCATTATCTTCCATTTTCTCCTCCTTGGATCAAATATCTCTTTCCAGAAGGTTTATGATCCAGGTACCACTTTCCGTCAGTGCCCTTGTGGGCGTTTTCGAGTGGAGGGATCCCCTGGGTCTCGGTTCCTATCGCCGCGGCCTTCGCCGCGGAAGGAACGATTTTTCCTCCATGAGTTACAAGGTGGCTAAGTCCATGTGCAACCATGGGAATTGCGGCGGGAATAAACTTGTTCGCGAAGCCCAGGGTCCCTGTCGGATCAACTAGCCCCATTGCATGTGTCGCAACGGCCGAGACCGGTTCACCGAGATGCGACCAAAGGAGGGTCCGAACACCATGAAGGATCGATTTCTCAGTCTTTCCGACCGTCGTGGATTTAATCCCCTCGATCTTATTCCGAATGTCTTCGACCGATCTTCTAGTCTCTTCCGCCTTTGTTTCCGCGGCGATTCTAGCCCTTGCCCTCTCAACAGAGGAATTCCTATTAGCTCTCTTTGCCGCCAAGATCGCCGCGTCGCGACTTGCCTGAATTGACTCTACCGTGTTCTGATGAGCTCGATTGGCATCGGAGATCAATTTTTGCATCGTGGTTACATTGGCCTCGTGCGTCGCTTGCGCCGATTGTCGTTGAGCAATAAACGGTGCGTCGGAAATCTTTGGAGCATCTTGAGCCCTAGTGGCTAGCGCCCGTTCGATCTCAGCCCGTTCGGCTTGATCGGGCACCAGGGCCACCTTGGCTCCCGGAGTCAACTTAGTCCACAATTCTGGTTCGGACTCGAGCCGATGAAGAACATGTCCGGCGAGGATATCGACCAGAGGCGACGTTCCTGGCTGAGCCCGAAGCGCACTCAAGGTCTCCCCGGTCGTCTTGCCTTCGTTGAGCAAGTTTGCAACAACCTTCCCGGTTTTGGGATCATTCCAACTTTTTTCTGGCCCGTGGATTATCTCTTTGAGAGGTCCTTCGGCGAAACTTCGAATTTGCGAGCTAACTCTGTTCGCTTCGGCAAATTGGGCTTCAACCCCATGCACCGTTGTGGCTTCGCGGAGGTCTTCCGAAATCGCTTGGTAGAGGGAGCGAAGATTGGCTTCGTTTAGAGTTTTGAACATCTCCGATTGAGGATTCTCGAGTTGATCGCCGAGCCAGGAACGAAAGTTCTTCGATTCTTCCCAGGTGGGAATGGGGGGCGGAATCGGATCGGCTGGAAGCCCCATGGCATGGGCGATCACTTGGTCTCGTTCCGAGAGCTCGGCGGGCTCGCGAAGATATTTCGTCGCGCTTTTCAACCTTGCACCGATGTTCGGCGCAAGCCGATCGAACAAAGGTTGCAGATTTCCAAATTTAGAAGAAAGAAAATGCGCTCTGGCGATGAAATTATCCAGCGGGGTTTCTTGCCCGCTCATAACCGAGTTTACCGGGTCCCAGACTCTAAGTTCCGTCGCCGGAATACTTTCGGAACGAAAAGTCCGGGCGGTGGATTGGATTCGGGCTCCGGTGGAGTCGGGATCGGGAGTTGCGTTTCGGTTGTTTCCCAGTTGACGTAGGCTATCTCCCGCCTGAGCTTTGTTGCCTTCGGTGATATTCTCAAGCGCCCCTTGCGCAACTTGTTTTCCGGTATCGATTTGTTCGAGTTCAGATTTCAACCAATCATTCGAGCCTGAGATATGTTCCTTGGCCCCCGAAATCACCGAATCCCGCAAGACATTGGAGGAATCGATTGTAGCTTTCGCCGCCGCCTTCTGCTCCTGGGACAAGGACTCAAATTGAGCATCATCGGCAACTTTGGCTTCAAAATGTGGACTCTTGAGATCATTTTGCGCCGCCTTGGTCGCACTTGCAGTTTCCTGCGCCGCCGCAAGTTGTTTGTTGAGCTCGGATAGCTTGGCCGCGTTAGCCTGTTTATTCGCGGCATCGGAAAGAAAACTTGCTCCTTTTCCCCCTCCGAGCCCACCGACGATTGCACCAAGCACAGGAGCCCAAACCGAGTCCGGCGAAATCATATGGCCGATCTCGCCGCCAAGACCGGCGGAGAGACCGGAAGTGATATCGGCGACAGCGCCCGCCATTTTTATCGGTGCCAAAGCAGCGCCGCCAGCCATAAAAGGCAGCGTTCCGCCAAGACCACGGCCAGCAGCACCGATTAGTTGCTCAGTCGTTCCTGTTGGTTTTATGGTATCGATGCCGAGATCGTGTGACCATTGATCTACTTTTTCTTGACCCGGAAGCACTTCAAGATCTGAAGGAAGTGGACTATCTTTTGCTCTCAATCCACTCTTCTGCAGTCCCCAATTGACAAAATCAGCCGCGGTTCGAGGCAGCGCGGCGGTGGAGAGCACTCCTTGTGCAGCTTGTTGGCCGAAATAACCAAGTGTGTGCGCGGAAGGTTGAAAGTAGGAAAGGAAATCTCCCGGAGGGCTTGACGGACTTGCGCTCGGGCTCGGTTCCGTTTTCTTGAATTCTTCCTGAGCCTGGAGAAATTCCGGGTCAATTCCCGTTGGACTTGCGATCTTTGCACTCTCTTCCGCTTTCCTTGCCTGTTCGGCTTGGAGAAATTCGGGATCAATTGCCTGAGTTTCCGCCATCAATTAAATCCCAGTTCAGTCTTGATCTTCATTGCTTCGTTAGGCTTCACCCATCCGTGGCGAACGGCGTTTACTAGCGAAGCCTTGTCTGGAAATTGCGCCACGCCATCTTTCTCGATTAGGCCAAATTTGGCCAGGGCCTGTCTGGCATACTCAGTTGCCGGATGCTCTTTGTTGAAAAGAAGTTCCGCCTGCTGAATATCCCCGCCGTTCACCTTTCTTTGGTAGTCTACCACGGCACGCTCGTCCATCGCACGTTGAAAAAGCGCCATCATCGCGGTGTTGACCAATTTTCCCCCAAGATAAGTATTTTCAATCGAAGGGACTGATCTCATTGAACTCTGGATCGTCGTCGCTGCTTCTCTTTGTTGACCCAGGCTCTGTGCCACCATATCAAGCGCCGCTGGCATTGTATTCTTCGCAAAAGATTCCCAAGAGGCAATGTTTTGCGCGTCGAACGGCAGCGGCTGCTTGGTAATCTCGGCGAATTTCTGCGCAAAGGAAGCGAGAGAATTTCGAAGATCCCCGAGCGGGCCAGAGCTTTGCCAACCCGCTGGGTCTTTGTTCAGCCGATCCATGTCGGCGTCCATCTGCACCGCTCGGGCCATTCCGTCCTGAGCATGGGCGAATTTCTCCGCTCCATCGGACTGGAATCTTTCCAGGGCCTTCGAAGCCCCTTCCTTGTCCACAGGATTCAACATGGCTTGGCCGGCGGAATTCAGCGGATGGGTGATGTAGGCAGTTGGGTCGGAGATCAGCGGTTTGCCGTCGCCGGCCAAGTCTTTCGGGGGCGGAAATTGCTGAAGAACCTTTTGTACCGCATTGGGATTTTGGGTTCCGATATTTGGTCCTGAGACCGCAGGGAATTCTGTTCCTGTCGAAGTGTCTCTTTGGGGGCCGAGGCCTTTGGGGATTTCTGGACCAGCAAGAGTAACACCACCTCCTTTTTGCACCGGAGCCTGCACATACGGCTGATACCCTGTTGGAGTTTCTTGCATTCCAGGTTTTCCAAGAATAGCCTGCACTGTCTCAGGGCTTACTTGATGTGTAAGCCCCCAATTTATAATTTGATTCTTAATATAATCCCCTCGTGCCGTCGGTGCATCTGGTGTGTTATCGGGAGCTCCATTTGTCCAACTCTTCACCACATCTTGCATCGCCCCCATGGTCTGCGCACGAATATGTGGAGGTAGTTGTGCCGCACCACCACTGATTGCCGCTGCGATTGTCTTTTCGTCGCCGGAATCGGCAGCGGCAGCAGCCGCCTTCAACACTGTTTCAAATCCTGACTGTGTTCCTTTGAGGCTTTCGTTTTCGTATTGTTGCGTTGTCAAAAGTCCCTGTCGAACTTGATTTGCCCATTCTCCGATGTAAGGAGCCAAATCTGGATTTGCATAAGCGGATTTGAGCCCGTCTTCCGCCGTTTTTGCATTCGCCATGGTCTGACCAAAAATGGTCCTTGCGTTGAGTTCCTTTTGCAGCAGACCAAGCCCTAACTGACTTTTTTGAATATCTAGCCCTTGTTGCTGTTGTTGCAGCGCTCTGGACTGGAGATCCATAACCGAGTTAGCGAGGCCTAGCGGGTTCGTGGTGAGTCCTGGCGAATACTCGCCTTGTGGAACAGTTAAATCGGTGTTGAAAGGCATCGGAACAAAGACCTACGGAACAAAGACCTACGGAACAAACGGGTTTGGAGAACCTTGTGGAGCCGGACTTGATTCTGGCCCCTGAGCCCCCCTTAACGCCACTCGCCCCCTGGCCTGATCGGCGAGATGATGAGCAAGGAGAACCTTAGTTGCGGTTGTTCCCAGTTGATGCGCTGTTTGAGCGTGAGCCTGCCCGACCTGGTCCTCGAGTCCCTTGAGCTGCTGTTCATGGTCCGCAAGCCAGGAGGCGAGCGCCCCGCCGGACTCGGGCATCGGGGGAGATCCCGATTGCGGATTACCGGCCATGAGAGCAATGAGACCTTCGGGGGCTAAGCCAGACGAAACCAACTTTCCCATCTCTTCGATCACATCGTCCCCGGTGACGGCCTCGCCCATGGAGCTGAGTTTGTCCAGCCCGGCCCGAAGGAGTCCGGTTTGCTTCGCCGCCTGATCGATTTTGTCAAATTGAGCCCGGGCCTGACCGTGTTGGGCTTCGAGATGATCGATGAGGGGGTGCGACGAGCCTTGGAAAGTAGACGAGGGCGAAGCCAGAGCCCCCTGAGGCGGCATCATCGGATTCGGCTGGGCTCCAGGTCCCATTGCACCTTGAGGATCAAGCATGGAGGGTTCTTTCTTAAACTGTCGGAACGGCTTGGGAACCGGCACCGCCGATTACTGGAGCAAAAGCATTTCCGCTTCCTTGATTTCCAAAAAGGTTGCTCACCGCGTTAAGCCCAATGGCGTTTGAGAGTGCATTTGTGCCCGAGGTCAACGAATTTCCAACCGCAGTGGCCGAGCCAATTGTTCCAGCGGCCGAGGCCGCGGCGCTGCCGGTTTGGAGATTCGAAATCGAATTAGCCGCATTTTGCCCCAGCGTTCCGGTCTGCGCTGCAGCATTCTCCCCGATTCCTGCGGCCCCTGAAAGCATTCCATAGATTTGTTGATTTTGGCCAAGGTAGTTTTGAAATTCCTGTTGCCAATTGGAGAATTGCTGTTGGTAGGTAGTGGAGGCTAAGCCGGTTGCGTAGTTGATCCCACTTTTGAGCGCAGCACCGCCTGGTTGGCTCCCTGCAAGGCCGTTCTGCGTCGCAAGAAGCCCCTGAGACTTTGAGAATTGATAACCGGGAGTAGCCTCCAGATTCGCTTGTGTCGGGGCAAATGTAGTCGATTCCGGTGCCGTGAGGCCAGGAAGAGCGCTCGAAAGAGCATTTGCCGCGCCGACCCCGGTGTTGACGAAAGGCTGAAGTCTTGCGGTGTTCTGGTTATAAATACTCTGTTGCAACGCCGTGGCCTGATTGGCCGCTGTGGCCTGCGTCGCCGCCGCAGACTTACTAGCATTGGCACCGATAACCCCGGAGGCAATGCTTCCAACGGCCCCTAACCCAGCTGCTGCTGCAATTGCTAACGAAGGCATGGGCTGAGTTCCTTTCGAAAGAGCTTACCGTGCGGAAGCGCGCCGAGGCGACGGGCTAGAGCACCCACCGAAGGTTCTTCGTTTTCTTGCCACCAGACTTCGGAAATTCCTTTGGGGCCAAGAAGGTCGAGAGCATGACGCTGGAGTCGAAGACCCAGGCCAGGAAAGCTCTTATCGGCGAAGAAAGGACCGAAGACTGCGCGGAACTGACGAGTTGAATCGAGGGAAGGTGAGAGGATTGTGAAGAGGTAGCCGAAGGTTCGGCCGTTGGATCGGGCCACGGAAACAATCAGGTTGCCCTGGGTCTCAAGAGTTTGATAAAGGGCCAGGTTCTTGGTTTCAAACCCTTCGGGTTTTTCGCCTTGAAGGCCAAGATGGCGAACCACGGCTGGGCGAGAAGAAAGAAGAAAAGAATCAAAGGACTCTTCTTGAATGGAGATGGAATCCAGGTTTCGCCGTGGCCGAAGCAAACCAAGTTCTTCCGCTTTGGCCTGAATCAGCAACTTTTTAATCCCCTTTTCATTCGAAATGAAATATTTGGTCAGAAATGACACCGAGACCTGAATATTCTGGCCTTGCATTCTCTCCGCCCATTCGAGATCAAATGGAATATCAAGGGCGGCGGACCAAAGTTTCCTCAGCCCCCCTTCACTCTTCAGTTCCTCGACCTCAACCCGAACAACTTTGTTCCTTTTTTCTACCTGGTCCAACTTCCTTTGCCAGGATTCGATTAACCAAAGCGGAACGGGGAGACCAACACGGGTGAGTGAACTGAAAATATCCTCGCTCTTTCTCCGAATGGTAATTAGACGGAGATCTGGTTTAAGATGTTTCGCCAATCTCCAATGACCCATAGCCCCGGTTTCAACCGTTCCAACGTGATCCATCGAGAACCATGCCCGAATATCATCAATCGAACGGGCAAAAAGCAATTGTTCATGACCACAGTGCCAATCTTGATAGGACAAGAATTTCGAAATCCAACTTGTTCTGGACCTCGGAGCGGCAAGGATCAAGAAAGGCGTGCTCATGGTGTTCTTGCCAACGAGTTGGTTACTAAGTTCCACCAATATTGTTTGCTTCCGCTCGGAGCACTTGTAGGTAGCCCGTCTAACCAGGACTCGATTCCCGCAGGCAGATCGGAACTCGTGACCGCGTTCGCACCCGCTTGGGCAAAATAATTATACCAGTTGAAGGTGAAGATCCCGGTGGAGGGGTCTACCACAGGAGAGTCAGAATGAGGAAAGCCTTGATCCGCCATGGGCTTTAGCGCGCCACCACAACCGGTTCGAACCAGGCGCCGTTCAGCGCCGCTTTGCCGCCGAAGGACCAGGAAAGCTCGAACAAAGGATATCTCGCAAGGCCAAGCGGTGGCCACTTCGGCTGTGCATGGTACTCGCCCAACTCGCCGGCACTTTGCATCAGAGTTGTCCTCCAAGTTCGGCCACGATCGGTTGAGTACGAAAGGGAAATCTGCGGCGGAAGACCGTTGGGGTTTTGAGGTCCATTTCCACATTCGAAATCGGCCACGAATTCAAAAGTCTGCACCGCATGGCCATCGGTGGGAATGTGAGCTCGGCCGTAAGGGCCGCTTGGTCCCTTCGGGTCCTTGTAGCCTTCTTTAACCTGGGAAAACGTTCTAACGAACGAAACCGGACCAGAGATCCCTCCAACATCATCGAAGAAATAGTTCGGATCGAGCGAATAGAGATCCCCGGTCTCCCAATCCATGGTGAGATCCTGGCCTTGAAGAAAACAGTGGGAAATAGCCCGTTCTCTGTGAAGAATCCCGGTATTGGGATCAGTCCAACCACGTTGATGCCATGCGTACTCGGGATCCTTAATCGAATAATCGTAGACCCAGGTTTGGTCTCCCTGGATGAAGGTTAAGACGTAGAAGATATGACCGCCCTGGGTATAAGTATAGGCCTCTGCGTCCGAGATATCAATTCCCCCGGCCCTCATTTGGTCAATTGCGGTCGAGATGGCATAGTTGGACACAATGCTGGTGGAATAACCTTCCTGGGCCAAAACCACACTCGTTCCTTGCTCATTCTGCCCGAGCCAAAAAACCACAATCCCAATCGCGGCGACGGAATATGGGGCAATACATCCCCACTGGATATAAGCGCCTGGCTGAACCGAGAAAGGAAAAAGAGGAGAACCGGAGTCGTACCAGATCTCACTCCGGACTGTTCCGATCAAGATTATAATTCTTCGATTCACGATTAAGGTCACCAGAGGGTCTGGAAATCCGTTTTTGCTCCCATAGTACGTCGCGTCGAACGTGAGTTCGTTATCGTAGGTGGAACCAAAGAGAGTTCCGTCGGGAATAACCCAGATCAAAAATCCATCGATCACGTCCCATTTGATTGTTCCGGTGAAAATTCCGGTCGAATCTACGATGGGGGCGAAACTCGATGGGGTCAAAATTGTCCATGAATAACCAATAGAAGATCCATCTCCAAGCACGGCCTCGACGCCGTTATCGGAGATAGAGACTAGAGTGGTCTCGATATCCGATAAAGCCCCCATGGAGGTCCAGGTCCAGGAGCCCGAGGAATAAGCAAGTAAGTAGATCTCCTGCCCCACCACCGCGTAGCCGTTTCCTTGTGAGTCTTTAAGGACCCCGCGGCCAATACCCGGGTTCGGCGGACTCGAGACCTTCCGAAGCCCTGGTCTTTGATAGAAGGTAAACGAAGTCGGGGAGTCTGCCCGATTCTTTTCCGGAATCAGATTGATACATTTCTGCGCATTCGCGATCACGCTTCGCGCAGAATAAGCTCCTCCGATTAGTTCAAGGCGCAAGGGGCAAGCTCCTGCAAGGGCTTAAACCGTGGCTTTCCAATAGCCGGGTTTGTAACAATAAAAGGTCACAATGGCGTTCGAGTTCAAGGTCGAACTCGCCGCTGTGCCTCCACCAATCGGAACGATTGTATCAGCGGCGTTGGCTGCATTGTTCGGGTTGGCCTGCTGAGGAAAAATCGCCGCGTTTGCAGCCCCGTCGTTAATAACGGTGACCCAAAGGCCGGCGACTGCTGGGGGCAAGATGGCCGAGTCGGCGTTGGTTGCCACGGTCGCGAGCTCGTTGAGACCGATCGAAAGCTTAGTCGCCAAGAGGGCTGCGCCGCCAGCATGAGCGGTCAACCCATACGAAGATTGCTGGTCCTGAAGGGCCACCTGGATTGTGAGCCCATCGACGAGATGTTCACCGGGGTTTATGTCCCCAGGGTTAATAGTACCAAGTACCGAAGTTGCCGCCATTTTTTTCTCCTTAGTAAGTTTGATCTGAGTAGATATTGTAATTGCCGGTCCGGACGAGCTCGCCGGGCATGGTGAGATTCTTAATTTGGGTCGAGCCTTTACGGATTACTTCCCGGGATTTTCTAGCCTGAATCGGAAGCAGATCGCCGGGAAAGGTTCCGATTCCATATTTGGGCCTAAGCGCTATCGCGACGTTAGAAACCATCCAGGAGAAATAAACAAACGGAAGAACGATCTGGGTTGTGAGAGATGGAAAAGATTGAGGTAGTTGTTCCCGGACGGTTATTCCGATGGAATAGCTCGGAAGGTTAGGCCACGGCCAGATGTAGAGTTGGCCAATCGACCAACTTGGGTCGTAGAAGGCAACGAGTGGGAAAGTAGTGAGCGTCGGAAGAGAAATCTGCCGATAATCCTCCATGGAGCGAAGTAGTCGAAGCGGGAAAACAATGGGGGTTGGGCTCGAGCCCCCATTAGTCGATTGCTGAAACCACGCCGATTCAATTTGATCCGGCCGAACCGCCGTGCTCGGTTGGCTCGGAGCCGGATTATTGAGCCCGGCAAGCGAAATATCAATCTGACCACCTTTGCCTACCGAATACGGAGTAGTTTGCCCTGTCGCTTGACAGAGGTAGGAAACAAGGTGCCAGATCATAAATCGTTCTTGTTCCGCCTGCTGGAGCAACCATTGCAAACGAACCCATGCGTCATTGATTTCCTCGGCCAACGGGCTCTGACCAAACCCAAGCACCCCAGCGTCTTTAAGCGCCTGGGTGAGAATGTCACCAACAGTGGTCGAGGTTGGATCGAGGAGAGCCATCGGGGGCTATGTGTTGGAAGGTGGAGAAGAAGAAGTAAACCCGCCTTTGATCACTCCTGACGACTTTCCTGGTACCACTACTTTGCTCGCATTGGCTTGCGCCTCGGCAAGTTGTGCCCTGAGTTCTTCCAACTCCCGTTCCAACTTCCCTACCACTTCAGCGGTCGAAATCGCCGGAACGACCCGGTTGTCCTTGATCCCTGCGGCCCGATTAGCCTCCACGATCTTCTCAATCGCCTTGGCCGGATGATCGAGCCAGCCATCGAAGAGAGCTTCTTCGAACTGAGTCTTGGTCTCCACGATTTTGTGTTTGAGCGCTCGTTGCTCCCCGACGAATTTCGGCCCACGGGGAGTATCTTCGTCCCAGCCCTCCACAATAATCTCTTCCTCCGGCCAATAAACCATTCGGGGAAAGGGCACGGGGCCGGAGTACGTCGATTCGCCATTCACCACCGCGGCGTTCGCGTTGGCCGTATTCTGTCGAAAGTAACCCTTGTGTTCGAGCATGTCAAATCGGGTAAACCGTTGGTTATTCGGTGAAAACATGGGGGAAGAGCCTTGGGAAGAGAGGAGGGGTTATTCGGGAGCGGGCTCAGAAGCCGGAACGGGGAAATCGATCGAGGACTTTTCGGGCTCCACGACCTTTTCGGCCTCATCATCGATCCAGAGCTTGGCATTCACGCCAAATCGAGCCGCAAAGGCCAAGGCTTTCTCAAGCCCATCAAGCCCGTGCGAGGCTTCATTCCATCGCTGGGAGAACTCGGGATACACGATCGCGGAACGAAGATCAGAAATACTTACTATTGCCATGGGGAAGAGTCCTTGCTTTGAAGTAGAAACGGGGGCATAGCCCCCACTCTATCACACCACATCCGCGACCACGCAGGCCCACTCCGGCCGTACCCACAGGTACCCGTAGAGCACGTCCAACCTGGTCGGTAGTTGATCCGTTCCGATCACATACTGGGTAACCATTCTCATCGAAATCCCGTCGAAAGATTCCCTCCAGGCCTCCTGGACATTCTTGGGAATCTCCATATCCGCGACCGCCATGGTGACGGCCTCTGGAGAATAGACGAAATTCTTCCGATATTTCTGACTCGCCCCGAATCCATTTGTTGGATTGATCGCAGCGCTAGCCGCAGGGCTCGCTGTCACCGTTTGATACTGAACCGGCAGGCCACCAGACGAGGGCACAATCGCGGGATAGAGATAAAGAGTAGTTGCGCCGACTGCGGCTGGTTGCGTCACCACGAACTGTTCGAGTTCGCCGGTGTCGGCTTTGGTAATCCGGTTGACCTTGTTCACCCCGGCAATTGTGATAATATCACCTTGGTTAAACGTGTACGAGAGCGCGGTCACGGTCAGCGCAAGCCCGGTTTGATTTGCCCCGTTGACGGTGGCAGAGTTCTGCGGCATCGTTCCATTGGTATGGATGATATTCGTTTGGTCTTTCATCCAGATGTACCCAGCCGCGTCATACATCCTTCCGGTGATGTATTGATCTCCGATCTGGGTATTCGGGTTGAGCAAACCAGCCAAGGAGCTCACCACTCTCGCTTCCGTCCGCGGTCCATTCACCACCTTCCGATTGGCATTCGGCGCCGAGTTGATATCAAGACTTGCGCCTGCGTTGAGGTAGGTCGAGAGGACCGGACTGAGCAGATTATTGTTCGTATCCTGGTTTGCGACGAAGTTGCAGATTCCGCCTTCGATCCCAGACATGAGATCCACGGCGATGTTGCCGGCCAGGTTATTCACCATCGGTGCCAGCACTCGGCGAGAATAATCATCCAGGCTCATGGTGCGCTGCTGAGTCGAGAAAGCAACGTCAACGCCTTTCTGAGTCGCCAGCACCAGAGTCGTCTGCTGTTCCACGGTATCCTGAATCTGAAGCGCCGGGCCAGTTCGAACAGTATAATCATTCGGGAGACGGATATTCAACGCCGTGCCGATCTTGGCCCCTTCGACCGCGAACGAATCGTCGTACTGCATATCCACGTTCTGCATAAACGCATTGGAATTTTTCCAAAGCCTCACGGCTTCGCGGGTAATCATGGTGATGGTGAGAAGAGAATTGGACATTGAGTGATCTTTCCTGGGTTTTGCTTAGTATTGGACTCCGCGCCAATACTTTTGATTGGGCTGGACCCAGGCCCCGGTTGGTCCGAACGGAGGGGATTAAAGCCACCCTAGGAAGGCTGAACAGGGGAGGTTAAGGTCGTCCCAAGAAGACCGAACGAAACCAATTATTTTTCAACGAACGCCGCGAACACCCTGCTCCCGTTTAGCCTTCACATCCGCAGCCCGCCGCGCCATCCATTCCTGAGTCGAGAGTTTATCCGATCGCCCTGTGTCCGTCGGATCAATTGGAATGAATGAAGGAGATCGGCCACCAACTATCACACTCGGGGGTTTTGGAACCCGACTCGTTGGTTCCGACGGTTCTGCTTCAGCCATCCGACTAAGTTCCCTTCCGAGTCTGATCGGGCTCATTCTCGCAAGTTCCTCTGCCCGATCGGGATCGGAACCGAGCTCATGGATGATCTTGGCACTCAGAGCATGATCTCCATCCGCCGTCTCCATAATTCCGTTAATCAGAGTAGTGTAACGAGCGGTGGTCGCCGAGTCCGTCGGATCGATCACCGCGGCCTTCATGGAGGAAACTTTTTCGAGGAAATCAGGAAAGGCTGCCTTTCCTTTGTCGAGAATTCGACCTGTTTCTCGATTAAATTCGAACAATTTGGCCTTCTCTTCAGCGAGAGCCTGGGCCTTGGATTCAATCTGAGCCTCGATCGAAGAGGTGTCGGCCGGAGCTGGAGCCGGAGCGTTCTTGCGTTCCGCCGTCAACCGATTGATTCTCTCCTGGAGTTTTTCAACTTTCTTCCTCTCCTTGGAAGCCTCGGCCTCGGCGGAGAGCCTAGCGGCCTTTTCCACATCAATTGGATCGGGCGCCTGAGCTGGGGTTTCAACAATTTCGACTTTCTCAGGAAGAATTTCCAACTCTGTGCTCATCGCCTCCACCCCTTCGGATCGCGCCCGCGCGTAAGAAAGTTATCGGCAACTAAGGCTTCGTGTATAGTCCTTTGTAAGTCAGGATCATCGATCGATGCTAACATCTCGGCAAGAATGGCGCGGGCCGGGGCAACATGAGCGGCCAAATGGCGCTTGACGAACGCGAGTTGGAGGTGTTTCTCGCTCAACCCCGGATGGGTTCGCTTCCATTCAGCTCGGATAGCATTATTATGCATCACGGCCTCATAGGTGGCCAGAGTAAGATCGGTGGCCACCTTTGCGACGTAGAAGTGAACATGGTGCTCGATTTTACGGGCCTTCGGAACCAGATCAATGCTTGGCGAGCTCATCCTACCCTCTGTGCTTGTTCGATCTTAAACGGATCGTAGTTAATCTGGGTAAACTTATGTTGCGGAAACGCGGCCTGGAGCAAGGAGAGTTGAAGCAGGGCCTTCATATCAGGGGTGGAAGGAGAATTTCCTGATTGGGTCTGTAAATTACCTCCTTGGGGGGAATTTTTCCCCTGAGCTCCGCCACCTTTGCCTCCAATTGAGTTATGATATTGCTGAAATTGCGCCACTTCAACGGGAGAAAGCGACGCAATTTGTTCATCGGTCAAGCCAGCTTTCCTCGCCGTCGCTTTCCAATCATCGCCAGCTGGACTTTTGAGCGAAGGCCACTGCGAACCAAGCGCGGAATAGTCAACTTTTCCTTGTTGAGCATCGGTAAGCAAATCGCGTTTGGTCGCCGCTTTGTAGGTCGTTTGCGCCAAATCCCATGCCGCCTGATCTTGATTTCCTGGAGAAAAATTTTTCAAACCAAGTTTCTTCGCCTGATTGTCCCAGGTAGAAGAAAGAAATTGATAACGGCCGGCGGCATCGGAGGTCTGTCCTTTGTCCGGCCCTTCGGTTATCACCTGCGCTTGTCTTGGATGATCGGAGAAATCAGAAAAAGTTGAACCTCCATAAATGGTATTGTAATTAGGACTCTCGCCGGAAGCAATTCGATCCAAAACCATCTTCTTCGCCGCTTCCGGCGAGGCAAGTGTTTGTGGAGGGGAAGGTAAATTAGGATTGGTTTCCGGAGCTGAGATCGCATTGGTAGCCGGCGTCGAGCCCGGCAGTGCCGAGTTCGCTCCATCCACCGCCCCCAACGGGGATGAAGGTTGAGCGGACGAAAGCGCATTGGCTCCGTACCAGGGCAGCGGACCAGAAGATGGTATTGAGCCCTGATCGATCGAGCCGAACGGATTTTGATCAGTCATTGTCCCTCTGCTCCCCGCGGAGCAACATGGAGATATTTCCCCTGTCTCGTCGGATCGGTCAAATACCATTCGCCGTCCGGAGCCTTCTGAGCATTCGGAACAATCGGAGCCTCCGGTTCCGGCTCGTCATCCTTAGTCTCCTCTTCCGCCGAGGTAGTGACTTCTTCCAAATTCGTTTGCATGGTGTCTTCGACGAGCTGTTCGATGATCTTTTTAAGTCCGTCTGGATCAAGCGGAAGTTGATCTGCCAAGGCTTTCATCCGATCGGTCTCGGCCTTGTATGCCTCAATATCCCTGAGTTGATCTTTCCCGACCAACTTAAGTTTGTCCTTGGCGTTAAGATCGAGCACTTTCTTCATCGCCGAGCCCAGGGTGACCAACTGGGCCTGGAGTTCCTGCTCCTTCTGACTCGGCCCTTCTCCGAGGGCCTGTGGCGGCACCATGCGCTTCATCCGCATAGCCCCCTCTTGCGCCCCTTCGAAGTCCATTGCGTTGAGCATGATATCTCCAAGAATCCCCACGAGATCCGGAGACTGGGTGAGAATCAACGTGAGCGCCTGGAGGGTTTCCCTTCTCTTGGATCCGAAATCAGGCCCCACAGTCGCCGCAACGTCGTACCGACCAAGATTTGGATTAAAAACAGCTCGAATCGTATGCCCATCCTCAGCCTGTTGACGAAGAAAGGATTCCCGAGCTCCAGGATCAATTACGAGTTCATAGTCGCTTCCGTCGTTCGCAAGAACATGCTTTATTCTTCTCGTATCATAGACCTTCGGAACCAGATCAATGAAGATTTTTCCGCTTGCCATCAACCCCGTTTCGTAGTTATCTTGCCACTGGAAAGTTGCGGTCTCGCCTTGTTCCTGCGCCCCGTTGATCGCCGCCCCAGTTCGTTCATTTCCCTGTTGCCCAAGTTGCCGTTCCCCTTGGCCCGACGCGAGCTGAAGTTGCGTCAACGCCGTCTGGATCCCTTCTTGATAAGCCGGACTCGATTGCGGAGGATCAATCCTTTGCGGCGGAGGAATCGGAATCTCCGATCCTCCATCCAGATCCAGATGATTCCAAACCAACACACTTTTGGTCTCATTATTCGCCTGAGCCCAATCGACCTCGAACTCCTCAATGGCCTTCTTGGCAACCAACCAAGGAGTTTTGGTTTGCCCCGCGACGAACTCTACTTGGCCAGATGCGTTGTAGTTAAACATCCTCTGAGCATCTTTCATATGCCTAGTGTGGCCAGGGGAATCAAAGATTCCCTCCACTATTGATTCCTCCCCCCGAACAGGCACCAAAGGGATATACTTTCCGGGCCAGATGGTCGAGTCCACTACCTCAGTTCCAACCACCAAATACCACTCGACTTCATCGAGAAACTCAGAACGAAACTTGGTCTGGGGATCGGAAAGAATTCTTTTTCGGCTTTTTTCCGTCTGCGCCACCTGTTCAATCTTATCCCGATGGGTCGTGAACCTTTGTCCCCGATGGACAAAAGAAACCAACTCTCGTTCGTTTCGAACCTTCCGAAAGTACTCGGCAACCCTTGTCTTGTCTTTCTCGGCCCAACCGGAATAGAAATTGATTCCAAGCGGATTCGAACCCAAGTTCATATTCCGAAGTTCGGGATAGGTTGAATAAAGCTCAGAATTAAGAACATCATCGAAAATCAAGGTTTTCGCGGCATCGAGGCCAGACTTCTGCTTCGCTTCCGGGTCCGTGAGGACCGAAAGGGGGTCGAGGATCGGAACAATGTAGAGCTCCTGATCGAAAGTCCCAGGTTCGTACTCGGTCGTCCATCTCCACCAGCCACGACCAGACCTGACTTGCCATTCTCTCGCTAGAGTATAACAATCCTGGGCCATCGATTGCCATTCCACATGGCGATGGAGATCTTGGAGGACATTAGCACTATTCTGCGTAGCACCATTGCCAAGCCCGATGAACTTAACCGTGCTCTTATTTTTCCTCGCCGTGTTGGAAATAATTCCGTTGTGTTGTCTAATCAGATTGATAGTCAAACAGGGCTTGGACCTTCGATTTCTATTATTATAGATCTCCCCCGGCCACTGATAACCGTTGTCAGAATCCCCAATTGCAAATTTCGCATCGTCGATGAACCTTGGTCTCCAGACCGATTCCCATTCCATCACCCGATCGGCAAATTTTCTTGCTTCACGAGCAACTGGACTCGCGCTGAGCAACGCATCGCCTTCCGAGCTCGCCGGTTCTTTCTCATCCCCAGGGGTCGGCGGAACTTGGATGGGCACGAACTAGGCTCCCCACTTGAGTTTAGCATCAAGTTCTTGAATTAGATGATAACAGCCACTTTTGAGCTTACCTTCCTTACAAAGATCTAAAATTTTCTCTACAAACTCAATTGCCTTTATGTCCGGCTCAGTTGCCTTCTGAATCAGTTGAACTACTTTGTTTTCGCTCATTGTCCTAACCAACCATGATTCGAGCTCAACGCATCGGAATCCGACGGAACGTGAGCCGAAAGTCGCTTCCTCACCAAATCCGAGTCCGATTCGATTCTTGGTAATCGCCTCGCCATCGCCATGGTTCTAAACGCATCGGCGGGGTCAGACCCATCATGGCTCGGTTCTTTCGAAAATACCCCATTCACCACGGTAAACTTATATCTTCTCAACCCCGAGATCCCATCTCTGCATTTGACCCCATCGAACCAGCATTGAGGAAACATCTCCCTCACCGCGTTGATCCCATCGGTTCGTTTGTGCTTAGCAACGACCCTGATGGCCTTCGGAGAAAAGGAATTTCTCAGTTGAGTCGCAATGGTATGAGGTCGACCAAGCACAGCGTGGTCTGCATCCCAGGGGAGAAAATGGGTACCATAGATGTATTCTTTTCGCTGGAGTTCCCGAATAAAGAAGGAAAGTTCTTGTCCCCGAGCACCGATGAAGTCAAGAATTCTCCATTGCATTCCGACCCGTTGGGCGAACCAAATACAAGTGAAATCGGCCTTACCGAGATCCCAATAAGTATCGACCGGGACTTCTCGCTCGTAAGGGACGGCGCAGATTCGATTTTCTCGTTCCGCCTTCCTGAGTTCCTTGGCATAAATAGCCCCTTCGAGATTTCTCTTCGGAAAACCTTTCCAAACGTTGAGGTATTCATCTTCCTTTTCCGGATCATTCTTCACCTTCAACATATCCGAAGGAAGTTCCGTGTCTTCCCAGAACCACGGATTGTCTTCATAATCCATTTTGCAGATAACTGTATCGTCGGTTTCATGCCAAAG
>QGNH01001537.1_pt1 | contig 18538 bp, 25 predicted proteins | sample 1735481 | NCBI WGS metagenome assembly QGNH01 (sample SAMN09239004, study PRJNA386568) | Viral metagenome, whole genome shotgun sequencing project.
GAACTGTAGTATGTGCCGTTCCACGTAAAATTATCGACCTGAACGGCCTTATAACTATTGTCGGTTCCCGAGGTCGTACCGCCTGAGAATGTCCATGGGCCGGACGTGTCATACGCCTGAGTATGCTGCACGGCAGCGTCGAAGGTGACATTGTTGACAGAGAGGCTGCAAGACCCAGCACCGTTTATAAAGTCGGCGGAATTGGTCTTGTCGTTCCTGTAATAAATGTCGCCGGTAATGGACAGAGCAACCCCTGTCGTCGAATGCGTCGCGATGATCGGTACGCCGAGCGTCGTCGCGTACTGATTACCGGACAGGGCATAGGTTAGGTTGTTCGCCTGACCGTTGATTAACTGATTGAATACGTAATTGCTGACGACTTGCGAATTGGTGAGCGTGACATTCGTGTAGGCGGAGATGAAGGTATTGGTGTTGCTACCGAGCGCGCCTGAAATGTTGAGACTCGCTGCGTCCTGCACGAAGAAACCGCCAAGATTCCCGCTGTTTTTGCTGATGAACCAATCGTTCTGCGAGTACACTGTCCCATTGTTGCCCGATGAACTGTGAGACAGAATCGCAGTCGTTCCACCGTAGCCCGTGATGTTCTGATCCTGCTGGAAAATGTTGTTTTGTGACCAGAAGCTCCGGCCAGCGCCAACGTTCTCGTAGAACACGATGCAGTTGCCACCAGTCGTGCCGAAATAATTGTTGATAAAGATGCTGTTTTTGACGACACTACCACCCGACGCGAAAAGCGAATGCTGCGCGCACAAGCGCACCAAACAATCGTTGACCGTAAACGCCGAGCCGTCGCCAGCATCCAGATTGATTGCGCCGTCTTTGCCAGCGGCCTTTCGACCCTCGATACCAGAAATCGTCGCCCCGGCCCCGGTGCTGTAGATTGAGGCGCTTCGGTTGGAAAATTCGTAAGTATAGCCGTTGGTGATCGGGCTCGAACTATCGGTCGAGTGGATATAGATTGCCGCGGAAGTAGGGACGCCGGCACCCGTGCTCATTCCTGCAATCGTGTAGCTGCCGGGCGTCGAGTCGCAAAGCGCTTGCGATGTGACGAATTGCAGAAACTGCCCGGTTGCACCGTCGCCAGGGCCTCCGGTCTCAAAGACGTTGATCCAGCCTACCGCGCCCAAACCGCCAAGAATGAAGTTGATTGTTCCCGTATTGTAGACGTTCGTCAGACCAGCCGTTTTGGTCAGATTGGCATTTACGATCAGGTCCGAGCCGTCCAGAATTGGACGCGCCCCGGTGCCATAGGTGCCGACAGCCATATTGGCTCCAGTGAGATTCAGTTGCTCCCGCCAAGATGATCCGGCGGCTAGTCCGATCTTCTGCCCGGCGCCGAGGACCGAATTTGCTTTGCCAATGGTTGCAAATGCCTNNGCTCCCCCAAGGAGAAGCAGTTCCTGCTGGTGTCAGCGCCTGCGCTTCCCTCGCTCCCGCGAAGGTCGCCAGAGCCGCAGCGCCCGCCATAAATTCGCGGCGGTCCATCTCAGTTTGCTCCGACCGTATTCAGTCCCACCGATAGAACTTCAGCATTCGCCGGGACGTAGGCGTTCGTCACCTCGACCATCCCGGTGATCGTAGTCGTGCCCGACGCGCATTTTCCCTGATAGGTGACGCCGCTCAATGTCGCGCTGCTGTTCGCTGCGCCCGTGTTCACCTGAGCATTGGTGAGAGTAAATGGGAAGCCCTGCTTGCTGCCTGTTAGATTTGTGAAGTCCGCCGATGCGATGGTGAACGTCGCGTTGTCGCTGACGTTGGTGCCCGGCACCGCACTGAATAGCCACAAGATGCCGGTTAGCTTCAGCGTGGGATTGGCGCTCGACCAGATGTTGATCGTCGAGATCAGAACCTGCCCGCCGTTGACACGGCAAGCAGATGTGAACGAAAAGAACGTCGGTGTCCCGTTGTTCCAGCCGGTGTCGATGGTGTACGTCGTAGTGTTCGCTGATCGCGTGATGGATGCGACTGGATTTGCAGCGAACGGGATCAGAGGAGAATCCGACGCCTCGACCATTGGCACACTCGCGGACGATGTTGTCTGTCCCAAAGAGTATGGCCAGAACGTCCCGGTGACTGCCCACGTAGCCGCCGTCGTCGGCTGCACGAACAGCCCGTTGGTCGCAGACAGGACCGCGTTGCCCTGCAAGATGTTCGTCCACCAGCCGTTGGTCGCGCCGAGAGCCGCGCCCCCGACCGTGCCGTAGAAGGGCCACGCACCGGAGGCCGCAGCGGCGGTGCCTTGGTTGGCTGTGGTGGACCCTCCTGAGTTCGGACATGGGTAGGCTTGATTGCTTCCGTTGATGCACATACCGACGACGCCGACGACCGTCTTCCCGGCTTGCTGTGTCTGGAATTCGTTGCCGGTGATGTTCGGCGTCTGGGCCGACGCGCACGACAGCGCAAGCGACGCGCATAGCGCGACCGCCAGTTTCAGATTTTTCATGTCGAGGTTACTTCCGTTTTTGTCGCCTAAGTTAGGCGCGCGAAAATGAAGTCATGACGGATCGGGGATGTCATCCTGCAAAATACATCCGCATTTAGACCAGACGCCAGATCCCCAAATCTCGAGCTGTGCGAGAACAAGCCACGTATTGCCTTCCGGCAAAACACCGTTTGCGAAGACGATTAGATCCCCGCCGAGTTTTTTGATGCGCGAAATTGCAAGTGCGGGACCGTTAAGATAGATCGCCTTTTCGGCGCCCTGGATATCGAGCGCATCGAGCAGGCGAAGGTCCTTCGATGACAGCGGCTGCACCTGCGCGATGATCGATGCCTTGTCGTACTGCGGGACCGGAACGAAATTAACTACGATTGGTGGCGTCGATATGAACAAGGTTGCGGGAAAATTCGGATTGATGACCTTCGTCACCGAATTTGCAGTGGCCCTTAAGTTCATCACCATCGGACTTTGCGCAGCCTGCGCTGCTCCCTGAGTGACTTCACGCTGATCTTCGGCACCAGCGGTTTGACACCGAGCATCGCATCCTGTTCGGAGCGGTCTTTCAGCATTGTCTTGATGCTGTCATCGACGATACCCTTGGCGATCGCGGCGTCGATCTTGGGATCGCGCGGATTGAGGTGTACCAGATGCCGTATTTCCGCTGGCAGCTTCTGGCGCTCGCTTTCCTCGTAATCCCGTAGTTGTTTCAGCACAGCACCGGCCGAATAACGGATCGGCGAATCGTAAATGACTTGACGTGCCAGTGGACCGAGTTGATCCAGCGCGTTCATTTCGTCGGTTGCGGTGCCCTCAGTGAAGAGGGCAATGACGTGGCCGCCGTCGTTGGTTGGCATCGAAGCCTCCGGAAGGTATCCGTCTTATACGAACACCTTCCGGTAGACCAGAGCTTTACTGCGGAGCGGCGCAGAACGTAATGTTGAACTGCGCGGTGGATTGCGTCCCGTTCGCGGCCTTCATCGCGACACGATCCCCAGCCGCGAGCGTCAATGTCGCGACGGTCGTCGACAGCGACCCGACGTTTGTCGTATTCGCAGTGGTGTTCAGGTTGAAGTCCGTAGCCAGCATGTCGGTACCGGAACCCGGTGCGCCGGTTCCGGTGTCATGCGTGACGCCAACCGTGGATGTCCCGCCCGCCGCCACGGACCAGACCGCGCTGATCTGCTCGATCAACATCGGGCGGGTAGCGATAAAGAACGTCAGTGAGTTCGAATTCGGGACCAGCGTAGCGTTATGACAGATCAGACCAGGGTTCCCGTTGACCTGAATGGTTCCCGGTGCCCCGGTTGAGACAGCGGCTCCAGGAACCAAGTTGACGTTACCACCAGCATTGGTTCCGCCGGCACCCGCTGAGGCGGTCACCGTGACGTTTGAACCGTTTCCGGCTACCGGAGCTCCGGCCGTCACGTTTACCGCACCACCGAGCCCCGTGGCCCCGGCAACACCGCCTGTAATCGTGACTGCACCACCATTGGCTGAACCTTGACCGGCGCCGCCGATGAGAGAAGCGGCTCCGCCGGCGGCGTTACCTGCTGTTCCGGCGCCACCAGTGACAAATGCCGCCCCGCCTGCCCCTGACGTCGCACCACCTGCTCCACCAGCCACCGAGGCAGCACCGCCAACACCCGTTGCACCTGGAACGCCACCGAGAACCTGTGCTGCACCGCCGGCATTACCAGTCGTTGAAGACGGTCCACCGAGCAACTGAATTGCGCCGCCTTGCGCCGCTGCCACACCCTGAAGATAGCAAGGCGTCACAAGACAGAGCACCGGCGTTCCACCGGAGACGATGACTTGCGTGAAATAGCCGAGCGCCGGAGTGGTCTGGCCGATGATCATGTTGTCGATGAAACCGGGCGTCGAATTTGCCCGGTTCGGCGGCGACAGCGGAAACGTAATCGCACCGTTGCGTTCCGTCAGGAAATTCGTATTGCCGGCCATCGCCGGGGAAGCCATCAGAGACAGCGATGCTGCGATGGCGAGGAGAGCAAGCTTTTTCATCGGTGACTCCGTTGGTGTTGCGTTTGAAACGTTATTTCGGTTTCGTGGCTTTCGCCGCTCCAGCGGCAAAGCTACTGGCGTTATCCTCAGCTGCGGACTGTGACCCTTTACCAGAAGCGTTAACTTCCCACGCAGCGGCATTGATCATATCACCTTTTTCAATCAAGGGTTTTTCGAAACCTTTTTTCTTGACTGTGACCTCGGAAAGCTCCGGTGACCAAAGATCAAGGATGCTTTCCTGTAACTGCCCCTTGATCGCCGCGCCTGCCCGCTGGAGCGTTAGGTTAACATCATAATTCGTGGCCTTGAGTTGCCCGGCGATGGCGTCGGGCCAATTCTTGGCCTTGGCCTGAATCATGTTCCTGAAAAAAGGACGAGGCGGCACTTCGGCGCCGTTCGGCATGGTATGACCGAACTCGTTCAAAGCAGCCTTGAGCGGGATCGACATCCCTTCGGTATCGGTGGCGCCGGACAAAAATCCAACCTTCAAAGTTCCGCCCTTGTCCAGCTTGGCGGCAATCTTGTTCAGAGCGTCGCGAAGCTTGTCGCCGCCGCTGATGGACGCCATGGATTAGGCGCCCGCTGGCGCGTTGCGATCGGCCGGGGCGGTATCCGTGCCCAGGATAGGTTCTGACGCACCACCGAGCCCCGTAGCCCCGGCAATCGGGTCTTTGGGGTCAAGATCGCCCAAGACCTTCCCCAAGTCCTCGGAAGTCTCCTTGCCGCTGGCAACGAGCGTCTCCAGATCAGGCAGAATTGCCATAACCCGGTTTTTGAAGGCCAAAAGCTGGGTCAATTGCTTGAGCATTGCGTCGATATCCATGTGCTTTATTCCTTGCGCTCTGCGCTTTCGGGTTTGTCTTCGTCTGTGGCGATGAAAAGCGGTGCAAGCGACGAACCTTTGTTCTGTTCCTGCCACTTCTCAAAAAATTCCTTGTCGATGCCGGGATTGTTGCCGGGGTTCAGCGTTGTCGCCGTCGTCAGGTCGCGCCCCTGAAAAGGACGGCCGCCACCATCATCGGCGACCGTCGTATGCAGTTGCAACGAGATCGGACGATCGAGGTCGCTGCGCACGCTTACGGTCTTGCGCTTTTCTTCATCTGCCATTTTCAGCATTCCTCAAACACACCATTTTTCAAGTAGCCGTGCCAATGGTAAGCACCAGCGGCATCTTGCGGCTTGATACCGATCGATGGCGTCAGTGTCATGTAGAGTCCATCGTCGGTACCCGGATCGCAGCATTTCCACATCGGGAGCGTTCCCGGTGCCCATGCATCAGGGTTCATTCTAATGAAAGACCACTTACCGCAACCGCAGGGACAGCAGTGATTGAGACCGCATACAATCCCTTCGCGATTAACGAATTGAATTGCGCCAGGCTTGCCCGGAATCTCCATTGTTTCGACGATAAACGAAACAGCATTGCGCTTTGCCATCAGAATGCCCGACAGCCACGACCACCGCGGAAACCGCCATATCCGATGCCATTGCCGAACCGTGTCGGGCCCGGGATATAGGCAGGAAACGAACGGAACCCGGCAGTGGCCTGCCAAAATGCGCTACCAGCCCCAGTTTGTACAAACCAAGCACTATTCATCGTCGATTCGTACTCGGTCGAAACGCTTACCGAACCTTCATTCGCGCTCGAGATACGACCGACGAGACCGGAAGGATCGTTGCCATCCGGCCCGCTGAACAGCGTCGTCACATGCGCCGTCAGCAGGTTCATCAAGTTGGCTTGCAGGGTCGGATCGGTGACCGGACCGGTACCGTCATTGCGCAGCCACACACTACCAGCCAAATCGTAATAGAGTTGAACGATTGGCTGGCCGGGGTTGGTGGCGAATTGCGGAAATAGTTGAATCCATTGCGCGTAATCCAGTGTCGCAATTGCTCCACCGGAGCAGCCACCTCCCCACCAGCCCATTACGCGGTCCCTTCATCGTCAGGTTGACGCGCATCGACACTCGCCATAGCAGACGCATGAACGGTGAGTGCATCGACAAGGTGGCTCTCAAACCATCCGACAGCCGCCGATCTGTCGCCGGTCTCCATACGTTCGCAAGCATCGTTGAAAATCTTGCCTACGCGGATCATCAGACCATACTTCAACATGGATTCCAGATCATCACAGTCAACACGTGCGTCTTCGAATGATCGATGCTTTTGGAATGGGACAACGGTGTCGTCGATTGATCCCATCGTCGTTATGCCACTGCCGATGAGCGGCGCTGCTTCGCGCGATCGGAATCAGGCTCGACATCGGTCAGATTGTCGTTCGGCGCCTTTTCGCCGCGCTCATCACCGGCCGGATCCATCGGTTCAAGACCGCATTTCAGGCCGGCATGCTCGGCAGCGTAGGATTCAACGCTGGCCTTCTCGCCGTGCTCGAAGAGCAGACCGGTCTTCAGCAATTCGAAGCCGCTGTTCTGCGCCTTCCATTTTTCCCACCAGTCACGATCGACCTCGGTCAGACCGAAATCGCCGATGATGGAATAGTTGGGGATTCTGCCGAACTGGACGGCATAGCCCTTGAGGCGGACTTCACCTTGATCGGGATCAGGCATGAACATCTTGGTCGGTTTGACACCACCCCCGAAAGTCGGACGGTCGACCGTGACTTCCTTGCAGAGTCGCAGTTGAAGACCTCGGGGCAGTTTGAGGCCGATCCAGACAGTGCTGGTGTTCTTCCTGGTCGTGCCGCCGATCGCGGGAGCGGTGATGAGACCGGCCTCTGCACCTTCGGCTTCCGCCGTTGCCAGCAGCAGCCGTGCTTCATCGATCTTCTTCTGCGCGCGTGCAGTCTTCTGTGCTTTGGACAGCGCCATGTTATTAGGTCTCTCTGCTCATGATGTTGATGGGACTATGTGGCGAGAGCGCCACGCATAATCACGGCGCGAGTTAGCCCCCGCGCCGCTAAGGCCATGATTGCCAATCATGTAAGCAATATCAAATACCAAGCATCTGGGCCGATGCGAATGGCTGGCGCCAAATCGCGCCCATCGTGCCGCCGCTTAGCTTCTGCTTCCACGACGACAGGTCGGGGATCAGGCGATGAGATCGCATCTTCTCGTTGAAGGCACAGAATCCGGTCTGCTGTCCGCGAACAGTGGTGCAGATCATCTGCATGAAGTTGCCGCCGACGACGCCTTGCGGGTTAGCGGCAGTCTGAGCCTGATACTGGATCGCATCGATAATCTTCAGGTTCGGAATCTGCTTCAGCAAGTCGCTGACATTGACGTCGAACGAGTTCGTTGCGGTCAGCGCGAACTTCGATGCCGGTGAAAGCGCCAGCACGAACGGCGATTCCTGATTGATGTTGCCGCCGGACTGCAGGATCATCTGCAGGATGAGTGCCTGGATATCGAGATAGATCTCGTTCGGCGTTGCGGTGATGATGCCGTTCGTAATCCACAGATTGTTGCCGTACGCCTTCGGTCCGGGCGTCAGTGCGGCGGTCAGGTTCGGATCGTTCAGGATGCCGTAATTCTGCAGCCCTTTGACGCCGAAGAAGTACGTCTGGTTCTGGTAGCGGTTCAGCGCCCAGGCAGCAGCCGCATTCAGTTCCGACACCCAGTTGATCTTGGCCAAGCCGACGACATCGAGCTCGCGGTCACCGTATTGAAGGATGGTCTGATAGAGGTACGGCTGGCGTGACGGGAAGTTCAGGTTGGTGGAAACCGAACCGTTGTTGACGTAGTCGTCGTAACTCGAGACTTCGCCGGTGTGTTCCGCGGTCGGGAACATCACAGAATTCAAGGTCCAGTCGCCCTTCTTCACTTCGCCGAGAATTTCGGCGGCCTTCAGCGGGGAGAACAGAATCTCATAGACCGTGGGATCGATCATCGTCGACAGCCAAACCGGAATACCGGTGTTCTGTGTCGTCGACAACTGAGGCTGCGCGTCCATCGCGAGGCCTTGATCCATCGCGAGGTTGAAGTCGTGTTTCCATCCGTCGGGGATGAACATCTTGACGTTTTCGAATACCGCACCGCTGGACTCGTAGATGTGGCGTTCGGCCGCATACGCGGCAGCTGCTTCATGGCGATTCATCTGTAAGTGCCTTTCCAAAATAAAAAAGGCGCTCATGACGAGACGCCTTGGTGAAGGATGGAGGAATGGCCGTTTACGACCACTCCGGTTTTTCAGAATGCGGTTACTGGATGTTCGAGATTTTGATGATCTCGCCGACGGCTCCCGCCGACCTGGCGTACCACTTCGTCTCGATCGAACTAGCGGCAGTGATCGTGGTCGAGCCGGCGGTTTGTGAAGGGCTGACCACGTAAGTTCCGGCCGCGCCGGTGGTGCCGGTGAGCTGCTGGAAGATAACGGTGCCAGAGGTAACCCCGGAACCGCTGACGGTCTGTCCGGGACCGAAGCCTGCCACCACCGTACCGCCGACCGTCAACAGACCGTAGGTACCGGTGATTGTGGTCGAGGTGACGTTCTGCTCCGGAATGTTGACCTCGTAGCGACCGAGGCCATTGAGGGCTTCGCCGGGGAGCAGCGGCAGCACCTGAGCGACGATCTGCGTCCCGGTAGCAACACCCGTACCGCTCAGAATGCTTCCGGGATAGAAGTTGCCCGTAAGCGTTCCGATTGCCGTGAAGATGTCGCCGACGATGGTGCTGGTCAGCGAGTTGGCGGTTTCTGCCGCGATGGTCGAAGCCGTACCGGACCCACCGGCAGGGGTGGCACCCGCGGCCGCGAAGGAGACCGAACCGTCGGCGTAGTTTGCAAACGCCTTCTGGCCGACCAAGGCTTCACCGGGGCCAGCGTTCGTCACCCACATGTCGACATCGTTATAGAGCGCGATCTGAAAGCCGGTCTGGAAATAGAAAACGGCCGTACCGAGATACTGTGTAATCAGGCCGACCTGTCTGCGGGCGACGAGACCCTGCGGGAGCCCGCTGCCGAAGGTGTTGACGGTGCCCGGAGCATTATCGTTGTCGATCGTCTGGTAGGTAAGCCAGCCGAAGTGACCGACGACAGCACCTTGTACGGTGGCGCCATTGATGACGCCGAGACCGGAAATCAAAGCACCTTCGCCCGCTATCACGGTGCTGCGCGGATTGGCCGATGCGAAGTCACCGGCTACGCCGGGTGCCTGGCTGGCGTTGACCTGATTTGGAAAGTCGTTCATGGGAATTTTCTCCTGATGTTGGGGGACAAAAAAATCCCCCGATCCAATCAAGGAAAGAGGGTTGTTGAATTAACGCAGCCTGCCCGTCGGGACAGGGGTGGGCTCAAACGGACAGGCTGCGACGAACGAGCGGAGGAAGCCGCATCGCTCGATTACTGGCGCCCGATGCGCTCCAGGTTCTTCGACAGACCCGGATTGCGCTTGGCGAGATCACTCGCGGCGGTGCTCGGTGCCGAATCCATCGCGTAGGTCTGCTTGTTGCGGCCACCATCCTTCGAGGGAAGGTTGTCGAACGCGAACTTCAGCATTTCGACATTCGCATCCTTCGGCGGTTTCTTGCCGGCGGCGACTTCGATGGCCTTGGCGTAGACCTGAGCCGCAGAATCGAACGCCATGGAAAGATTGCCGACGCGGGAACGGACATGATCCTTGGCGACCGCGATGGCCTCCATGCGATCCCGCTCCTTCTTGATGCCGGCCTGGATACCGGCGTTGATCTTCGCATCCATCGCCGCCTCCATGTCGTCGTCATCCTCGTCGTTGGCGGTTTCTTCGGGAGTCTTGGGGTCGTGTTCTTCGGGCTCCTCGTTGACGTCGGCATCCTTGGCCTTTTTGTCCTTGCCCATCTTCTTGTCTTTGGCCTTTTTGTCCTTCGCCTTTTTATCGTCGGCGCGCTTCTTCATGCGGGCCTCCTTCTCCTCGTCGGTCTCGGCGTCGTCGTCTTCGTCCTCGGCGTCCATATCCGAGTCGTCCATGTCTTCATCCTTGGCGCCGGCCTTGGGCTTCATGTCCTTGGCCTTGTCCTTTTTCTCCTCCATCTTTTCCTTCATCTCTTCCGGAAAATCGTCGAGAGCGAGTTCGACCATATCGAGGACGGCATCGAGGCCGTCGGTATTCAGCGCACCATCCTGCGCGAACTGCGGATCGAGCTTGTCCTTGACGGACTCGCTGATCCAGGCCGCCAGCACGGGACGTTTCGCCTTGAAATTCTTGGCGTTGATATTGCGCAGACCGCGTTTCAGATCAATGGTCTGATCCATCGCCAGTTGCGGCCGCAGGAAGGTCATCAGAGCGCCGTAGGCTACGGTGCCGAGACCGGACAGTTTGATCTTCTGCATTGTCTTCTCCTTCAGTTGAGGGTTCACGGAATCATAGGCGCGCTCAGTCAGAAGTGACTCGTCGAGACCGAGCGCCAGAATGGCCTCACGAGGAGTCTTGAATTTCTTGCGGAGTGCATCACGAAGCTTGCTCATGACGCGACCTCTGCGGTAGGCTGGACGACCACAATCACGGGATGCGACCATGGACGGATTGAAACAGATCGTGAGACGAACTCGTGTCGGGGACAAACCATTGCAGGTCCCTTACGGGTCGGATGAAATCAGGGAATGTATCAGAGACGTTCTCGCTCTGGATTGCGACGACGCCAGAGTGCCTTCGATTGGTCGAGCCAGATACGAGTATGTTTTTGCCGTAGTGAGGATTTGCCGTGGCAATGTATCGGAAGCATCTCGGAGACTTGGGCTGCGACATCGCACCGTGCAGCGCATTTTAGAAAAGCGACCGCCGTCAAGATGAGGCTACGCTTGTGGATTCCAACCCGAGAATGGCGGATTCGATTATCGACCACGGATCGGTCATTTCGTCACCGACGTGAGCCCCGTCGTATCTGGGCTCACTGACCAAAGCACAGTGGTTGAACTCGATTTTCGTCATACGCCCCAAGAATTTTTTGCCCTTATATTCACCGGGCTCCATCACAGGAACGTAACGGTAACCCGCCGAAAGAGATTTCTTGTGGCCGGATTCGATAAGCTTGATCGCTTCGCCGTCCCAGACGGCGAGCTCAGCTCTCAGGTTCGGATTTTCCCAGATCGGATTGATGACGGTACCGACTGTGATCGCGCGGGCATGATTTTGCGCCGTTACACCACGATGGATGATCAGCAGCGGTTTGCCGTGAAGCGTCGGCGCACCTTTCTCCATATCCTCTTCGGTGCGGTACAGCGGGTAGATGCCATCGGGTTTCAGCCCGAGCGCCTTGTACCCAGGAATTTCGTCTCCCCGGTAGTCGTTGACGGCCGCACCAGAGATGATCGACGATTCGACCAGCATGTGGCCGTCTTTGTCGACCTTACGCATGGAGGGTGCGCGGTCGAACGCCATGCCATAACGAGACATATCCGCGATCATCGCCCGGTCAAACGCGAGTTTCTCGCCGTCTATCTCGGCATCCCAAATCTTGTCGGCACCGTCGCCGTCCCAGCCGAACGGCACGATCTTGTCGTCTTCGTCGCGCGCTTCGATCGTGCGCGAGGCTCCGATCGAGCCGAGCCGCTGCAGATGACCAAGCAGGCCCTTGAAGCTGAAGTCGCCGTCGTAGCGCACCAGCAGCGTGTGTTCCGGTGCCTTGCGGCTGTCCTGCGCAATATTATTACCCAACCCGCCCATGAACCGGGCCATATCGAAAGCGGTTCCACCGAGCCCAGGCTTCATCGGCGCCTTGGTCAGGGGCGATACCCCCGACCCACCACATTTAACGCACCCTGAGCCTCCGCAGGCCCGGCAAATGGCATCCTGGGCAAGCTTTGCCTTCCGTTTCTTGTTCCAAGCCGCGAGCGGGATGCCTGTGTTCCCTGCGGTGGCGAGCTGCGGCTGGTCATCCTCGGCCTGGTGTTCCGGTTCCGCTTCTTCCTCGCGGGTCCACTTTGCGAAGTTCTCCCGCAGTGCGGTCCAGTCCTCGGGCGACATGTCCTGAGCCATCCCGAGGCCATCCGATAGAACCGCCTTGACGGCGGGATGCATCGGTTCCGGTGCATGATCGTTTTCTGGCCCCGGTAAAGCATTGAGCGGGAACCATCCGAAGGCCGAGTGCTCCTCGTTCAGTTTCGGTGTAAACTTGTCGGACTGCTGAGCGAAGGTATGGAACACCATCCCGTTCGGTGTCGTCTTGCGGTCCACCAGACGCTTGCGTCCGACCGGCGCCGCTCCGCCGAGCTCCTCGGCCGCTTCTCGGTCCGCGCATTGCTCCGGCGTCTCACCATCCTCAGCACCACCACCAGGCAGCGCCCAATGTCCGACGTAGTTGTCGACGCCTTCCTCGCCGGCACGCTTCAGCAGCAGAACCTCACCGTCAGGCGAGACGAAGATGATCCCGGCCGCGATCTTGGCACCATCAGCCGCGATGAACTCCTTGCCTACGGCGCGCGGGATTCCAAGGTTGCTCTTGCCCGCAGCAGCCGCATACATCGCGCGCTCTTGGCGCGCACTGACCGCCGGCACGTTACTCGACAACCATTATGGCACCGTGCCGACCAATCCATTCACCGAGCTTGTGAGGATCAACCGGCAGGCCGCAGCGATACCAGATCGCTGCACCGCGTATCAGCGGCCATACCCACCATCGCCAGCGCAGACCTATATGGATTTCGAATTGCTCTACCGCCATGGCAACCCCATTGCTCTCTGTACCGCCATGATCTGGCGTGCCCACTCATCGAAGCAGACGCGACATCGCTCGAATAGCTCAACCGGGTTCTTGCCGCATTCAATACAGAGCGGTCCGGCAAGATTGCTTGATGGAGCCTTCGGCTTAACCGGTAACGGATCGAAGATATCAGGCATCACGATTACGCCCACGATGATCCAGCGCATATCGCTGCTTGACCGCACCGTTATTCGGTGCGCATGGCCTCAAGCCGAGTTGACGCTGCCATGACCGGACACGGTTCTCGCCGAGACCGGACAGTTTCAGTTCCGCGGCGATAATTGCAGGATCAATACCGATCGTGCTGCGGAGATAGGTCTCGATCTCAATCGTCAAGTGCGATGGACGAAAGATTTCTTTCGATGCCTTGGTGGTCGTCCACCAATCGACTGAGTTGCCGAAGTTCTGCATTCCAACCCCGTGATGCGAGGGTAGCTAGATTTGGCATCAGACGGTTCGCGGCATGCCTTTCGGCTTTCGCGCATCCCCGGTACGACCGGCCGCTTTCCGCTTGCCGCCTGATGATCCGACTTGCGCCGGAACTATGGAGTGTAGCGATTTCCAATCGCGATGGCATCGCCGGCAACGGCCTTCACGCTTTCATCGAACTTCGCATCCATACCAACCGCGATCAAGGCCGCCTGCAGCGCCTTCGAGCCGGTCATGATTCCTGGTTGTATCATCGGGTAGTCGACGACATCGCTCTGCCAATGAGCGCTTTCGAATGCGTTGTCCAGGTTCAGCGCGATGTCACCGCACTTGCCCTCCTCGACACAAAAAATCGTGACGCGGTGCAGGCCTGGCAGATCCTTCACCGCCGCCGTCAACTTGTCGATATCGGATTGCGCCATCTCGGGCCATACCGTCTTCGCGAGTTGTGCGGCCTTCTGATCTGAGACCGGTTTTGTCGAAACCGAGTTGACCACGTTCACCACCGGCTTGTGCGCGAGATGGACAAAGCCGATCGCGGCACCGGAGGCGACCAGCGAGGCGACGATCGAGGGAATAATATGTTCACGCATCAGCCTTGGCTCTCCTGCATCTCTTTCTGATCGAACGTCCACTTATCCAACTTTTCGTTGATGACACCGGCGACGGCGTTCGCTGCGACATACATTCCAGGAATGACAGAGACGTCACCGCTCGTTTCGATCACGGTCTTGTCGATAATGACGTGACCGTGCTCGTCGCGAGCCTCGATGGTGAACTTTAAGTTCATGGGTCAGTCCTGCGTTTCCTTGGGAAACCCGTCGTCCTCGTGAGGAGGCGGGAGCAGCGGCATCTGTACGATATCCGAGCGCTTGTGCCAAGAGTCCGCGCAGAACTGAATTTTGCCGTCGGTCACGATATAGTGGCAAACGATCTGTTCCCGCTGTCCCATGCCGATGCCATTCGGCGTGCTGCCCCCACTCCACCGAACGAACGTGTGCTTGAAACTTGGCGAGAACGTCGGCTTGTCGACGTCGCCATTGAACTTCCAACTGTCCGGCAGGATGTGGACCTGCTCGCATGCCGGACACCAGTGCGCATGACCGGTGACCGTCTTGCGAAGTATCGGGCTGACCTGCATCAGACAAACCTGTGCGCGATGAAGACTACCAGCAGCATCACCGCGATCATGATGCCGACGACACCGGCAGCTTGCAGCAATTCCTTGCGCGAACTCACGTCACAGCCTTGCACAGGAAAGATACTGATTAGGCGGCATGTCCGGCAGATCGACAGTTTGGCCCCTCAATTCGTGCGTACAGTCCCCGAGGTACTGGATGCGACCGTCGCGAATGAAGTAGTGGCAGACCGTGCTGCCGATGTCTGGCTGATAGTGCTCGCCCATGTCCGGCATATTCACCCGCATATTGATGCTCGGCGAGAAAGTCGGCTTGCGCGGGTCGTTGTTAAACGACCACTTCGCGCCTGACGAGTTCGGCTGATCGACATTGATCTCATGACCGGACTGGCAACCGGGACACCAGTGACCATAGCCGCCCTTCGGCCAATACATGCGGTTGAGAGCAACCAACTTTGCCATGACAGGCGATCTCCGCAATCCCGACAAGCAAAAGGCCCCGACTGTAAAGTCGAGGCCCTCCGTAATGTCGCGCTTCAGTCCCTCTGTTGAGGCGACGTGCGCGCCGGTTTCTGGTTTCGGTCGTATTGTGTTGCGCCAGATACCGGAAAACTGGCTACGACCTAGGGGAAGGCTCTACGACCCCTTGCGGAAGATCATCCTTATATCAGCATCCGCGGCAAATGCTAGGGGGCATCGGCTCCGCAGGAGGTAATATCGGACTATCGCTGAGAACGCTCGATCCCGGCGCGTCAATGAAACAATCGAGGGTACGCCAGAGTTTTATTTGTTCCATCGGTCTGTATTGACCATGCATCGGCTCAGCAGATGTGCGCTGGCTCGTGGATGAAACGGTACCCTCGCCCACTTTGGGTCGACAGCGGTTTGTTTCCGCCGGTCGATCTACGAAAGCCAGATCACGAGAATCCGGGGACGACTGGAATCGCCACACAGCGACAATTCGGGAGCTCTCCAGGAACTATGAATTTCTTGACAGTGGGGTCGTACCAGCCGGTAGAAACTTTGTAGGTCTTTCCGTTGTTCGCAACGTGACTGGGCCTTTTAGTTTTGCCCCCGCCTGAATGGCGCCATTTGGCAGTATCGATTCCGAGCTCAGTGAACCTGACGGCGGTCATCGCACCACTTGCGAGGTTGTTTTGCGAACGCGCGATGAAGGCCGCACGCCGATGTGTGACACCGTAGTTCTTTTCGAGTGCCTTCGTTAGACCGCCGAGATCGCGGCCACGCTGGATCGATCTGAAAACATCGCCTTCGACGTTCTTCAAGAATTGCTCAGGTATGCTTTTGATGAGCGATACGTTCTGCTCAAGTGTGGCCTTGACGACATCCTTCATGGCCTGCGTTTGTTGGAATCGGACACTGAATCCGCCGTCCCGCAATATCTTCTTCAGCGAAGCGTCGGTACGCTTGTTGACCGCGGTCGCGAAATACTGCGCCAACTTCGGTGCGGCGTCCGAGAATTGTTTTAACCAACGTTTTTTGAGAGTTTCTATAACCCTCTTCAGAGCATTGGCTGGCAGTGCATCGTCCATCGCCATTGCTGGCGGGTTCGCTTTGTACGCCGCCCTCAAATGATAGATTACTGACGCCTGCATTTCCGCGATCAATCGATCCAGCTTTTTCTGGTAGGCGATAGCCAATCCGAGATTCGGATGGAGTGGACGCAATGTCTTGGCCTTTGACGTCGAACGCGTGGGCGAAATCGCGGTAGCGCGAAAACTTCCGTGCATATTCAGGGTCCATCACCGACTTCAGAAACCTTGTCTCTGCGTCATAACTGCCGAAGATATGGCGAGGCTGTATCGGTTCGTAATCATATTCCTTTATGACGCTCATCAGATAGCTCACGATCTGCGCTTCGCCATCAGCGTCATATCGCAACACTGGTGCCGGCAGCGCCGCGGCAACGGCCGTCGTCGCAACTCCCGTCAGGAACGATCGGCGGCTAATGCTCATAGAAATCGTCATCTCCGTTGAAGTGCGAGAGCGGCTGGTCTGCTTCTCCCTGCGCGAACACTATAACATCATGTTCAGAGATTTCGCGCTGAGAACGGAGATCGAAGTTTCGATGCAAAAATAGCGGGGGCCCGAAAACACGAACCGCATTCCAGTACGACTGATCGAACTTTTCGAACCGAACGAAGTGCATGCACTATCGCGACCTCCCCGATGCTTGAAGGGATATCACATATACGGTCTAACACTCGGTCGCGCAATCCTGGTATTGCGCCGTTCTGCACGATTTAGTGCATCTGCGGCGGACGCCAGCGGTTTATTTGACCTCTGGAAACGACTTGTCCGAGCTTGGCCCGGAGCCCTCCTGCGGAGGGTTGTTTGCACCTTCCAGATCCCGGATGGCGTCTTCCATCTCGCGGAAGCCGGCCTCCGCGCTGGAAAGCGCATCCTCGTGCTTCTCGAATGCACCGTTTGCACGGACATCGAGCTTATCCATGTTCTCGATCAGCGACTGTGCCCGATCATCCCATGCCTTGCGCTTTTCACGCATCTTGGCCGCGGCGATCGACAGCTTCGAGCTCATGAGGTCAGCCCCGTGGCGGTTGATCGTGCGCGACAGATGCAGGTCGAGCAGTTCCGCCAGAAGCTTCGTCCTGTTCATCGGACCATGTTGCCAGCGTGATCGGTTTCGGGGCGTGGCCGCGTTGCTTGACCAAACCGCCGATGCTGAACCGGCTGTTGGCACGACCGGAAGCCTGGCGCATCAATGCAAGCCTGCGTTTTTCAACTGGATCGCTTCGGTTCATCAGTCGTCGTCTTCCATCTCGACTTCGTTGCCGTCGTCGACGACCAGTTCGCCATAAGGGTCGGGTTCACTGTCGCCCTGACAAAGAAAGCATGCCGTTGCTTCAGGATGAGCATAGCAAGCACTGACGTGCGACACAGGTACGTCAATTCGATTACAGCAGTCACAACTTCCGATCATGAGTCTTCCTCCTCATTATGGGTCGCCACTCGAACGATAATTGGATCGCCGGGCTTTTTCGGAGCACGGAGACCGAGAACCTTCATCTTCGAATTACGCGGGAGGATAACCTCTTTCTCGTGCTTGTTCCTGCTGATTTCTGACATGTCGAGACCATTTTGACCTTGACCAACTTCAATTTCTATGAGTGCGCCACCGATGCTATTCATGCCGGCGATATCGCGACTGGACGATGTAGATAAGAAACCGGCATCAGACAAAACCTGACCGGCTTCGATGCTATCGCCGGCCACAAGCTTCTTGAGCGCGTCCTTGCTGATACCTCGATATAGCTTCGTGCCCGGTTCAATGGTCGATTTAGAGATCGCCGAATCGATCTTTGCCGTCGCAGCGCCAGTGTCTTCCCCGGATCGCAGCTTCTCGTTCAGTTTGAGAAAGTCATCACCGCTGTAACTATCGAGATAGGACTTTTCAGTTGGCGTAAGCCGGGCCTTCTTGGGTTTACCACCGCCGCCCTCGCCGAACTCGCCGTTGTCGGCGCGCGGATGGTCGGCTTCGTTGAAAGCCGCATCGATAGCAATCAGAGGCAGTTCATCTGCCGCACCATCGACTTCCTTGTTGTCGGCGCGACTGCTGCCACCCTCACCGCCCTCGGATGAACCGCCACCAGGCACGAGGCCGGCATCTTCCTCGGCCTGAAGATCCGGCATGTCGTCCGGATCGAGACCGTTGTAGGGCGAATTATCGTCCTCGATCTCGATATTGCGGACTTCCTCCTGACCGATAATGCCCCCATCGACGTAGATCATATGGGTTTCAGCCTTGATCTTGCGGACCTCGGCTTCGCCCTTTTCGTCCAGCGACCACAGCGGCTCGAATTCGAAGCCGATCGCGGGGTC
>QGNH01000737.1_pt4 | contig 18528 bp, 26 predicted proteins | sample 1735481 | NCBI WGS metagenome assembly QGNH01 (sample SAMN09239004, study PRJNA386568) | Viral metagenome, whole genome shotgun sequencing project.
GCAACTCCGATGACCTCATTTTGAGGCTGCATGGACTTGAACACTGGACTGTTGTGCCCGTGAGAAATCTTCCATCCCTTCGTGGCGTGATAGACGTGGAGAGCGACCTGACCGACGTGCCAAGCTTTACCGATGCGACGGCGAATTGGCATCCAAGCATACGTGATATGGGAAGCACATCGTTCGAACCTGTCACCACATGTGCGACCATCAGATCGACCACGCGGCCTATTGAGCCTGAGAGCGGTCTCAGCCGCTTCCTTAGAAGTGTAGACCGGCGGTGGCTCTGGAGCACCCATGAGGCTCTGGGCAAGCGTCTCAGCCTCCTGCGGGGCGTTGATCGGGATACGACCGCTCCATAGTGCGGTGCTGGCGTTGGCTCTCTGCTTGAAAGAGATGGTCATGGCTTTGCCTCTTCATCGCTGATCTCGACAACAGCGTTACCATCGTCATCAGCATTGTTCATGTCAGCGAGCGCCCTTGCATAACCAGCATTGAACATCTCCAGCATGGCTCCCGTGGCGATCTGCCCGAGAGCGGTCTGAATGTGATTGTCAGCGAGAGCACGGTTCTTAATCGCCATGGTCATCGCATACGATTGGGTTTCTTTCGGCATAGGTATCATGTGAATGCTCCCGTTTTTTCAAGTGCGCCGTAGATACGGCGACACGCCATGGCGTCAGCCATCGCGGTATGTGCGAACACGACAGGTTCGTTAAAGTAAAACATGTGTGCTTCATTCAGCGTGGGCCACTTGTATCCTTTACGACCGTTGGCATTCGGAGCCTTGACGATGTTTGTGGCAGTTCGCATCGTGCAACGCTGAATGCGTTTCTCCCATGGGATATTAGGCAACTCGGCTTCCAACAAGGCATGAGTCATAATGTTCTTGTCGAATTCAAGATTGTGTGCCACGATGATGTCAGCCTGTCGAGCCAGATCGCGGAACAGATAACAGGCGTTCGACAACAAGATGCCGTGCTTACAAGCTTCTTCATTCGTGATGCCGTGGATTTTGGAAACCTCTTCGGATACTTCCCATTCGCCATTCGGATCGACGAGGACATCAACCTGACAATGGATCACTCCGGTCTCATAATCCTCCAGAATGGCACCAAGCTGAACCAAATGTGGTTGAGAAGGATGACCGGGTGGAGCGTTGAAGTTCCATTTTCCAGTAGTTTCGGTATCGTAGGTTAGGACTTTGGTCATCGTGTAACTCTTTCCATTGTGGGTGTTGCATAGCACAAGTTGAGGCGGTTGTCAAGCGTTTTGTTTCATGTATGCTGCGATAGCGAGAAGTTCGTCAGCCGTGGCATCAGACTTGATTTTATTCGCTCTCCAACTTATAATCTTAATATTCCCACGAATATATCCTTTGCTGCTATCTACTCGATCAATAGATGGAGAATTGTCTAATCTATAGCCATTGGCGATCAACAGTGGAATACCTAAAACAGGACATTCGTTGGGAATCTTTATGTCATTTATAGTAAGATCAAATTCGATTCCTTTTATTCCGGCTCTGGTTTTTACTCGGCTCAACATTCTATTTTTAGGTTGTTCGCGATATCTTACCATTTCTTTAGCCCGATACGCCATTCCTTTTGCCCCAGTTTGCCACTTAGTATAACTGATCTTTTTGCATTCCAGACATACACAGTTAATAACTTCACGTTTACCAAAATGTCCTGCTTTGCAAGGATGTGCGGAATCGTATTGTGTAAGCCCGAGCGCCTTAGCTTCTTTGCGACTAATCAATGACATTCTGCCCATGTTTGTCCAATTTTAGGAACTACATCAATAGGACAATTATAATTGAAAAACTTACCAGCTTCTTTAGCTGATAAAACAGAAGTTTCTGAAAACAACTCCGAAATTTCTGGTTTTATTGCAGATTGACATTCATCGTGTATCCAAAGCAATTGAACAAAGTCTCCATCCCAACCATGGCGTAATCCATGAGCTTCTAACTTCTCCACTGTGAGAGTAATCCATTTCTTACTAAGCAGAGCGGCGTCACTTTGGAGCCAAACGTTGAGAGCTGAGTGGGGTGATCTGACATACAGTTTTCTGCCGTCCAGACCAGGAATGAACCCTGATCGCGCATAGCGTTTAATCTCCTTTACTAAAAGAGCGTAAGCAGGAAGACCAGACATAAACCGAGCACGAAGACGAACACCAATCGCTCTCTGTTCTTCTTCGTCTGCGAGAGGAGCGACAATACTCCCAAGCTTGATATCCCCAGCCCCGTATAAAAGAGCATAGATGAACGTCTTGGCATTATCACGAGTAGGGAGTTCAGCCAATTGTTGATTGTATGAATGAGGATCACCGCTTAATACGAGATTGAGATATTCCCCTCCATCGTATTTCGACAGCTTCTCACCAAAGCATCTTAGCTCGATGCCAGACATATCAATGCCCATCATCTTCCATGGTGCTGGAACATAAAACAAAGATCGGCATTCGAAGCCATGATCGCCTGCTCTGCCTAACCCAACTACCTCTTTAGGTTTCCCTTTGGCATTGAGGATCACATTTCCATCTGCGTCAACCGCTTTGACGTATTTGACCTTAGGGACCTGAGCCAAATTCGGATCGACATGAGAAGCACGACCAGAAATGGTCCCACCAACATTAACGTAAGCATGTATTTTACCATCAGGTTGAACCTTTTTCAGCCACGCTTTCGCACCAGTTTTAAGTTGGCTCAGTCTTTTGTTGTAGTAGAAGACTTCCGCAAGTTCCTCAGCCATCGGTATGTGACCGATAAGGGTGCGAAGAACATCGTCATCGACTGTTGGATTTCCTTTTTCAGTGAAGTCCACGGGGTTCCAATTATAGACGGTGGTGAACCTGTCGATGATTTGCACTCGGCTTCCAGGGTTGAACTCAATTCTCTCGACCTTACAGAAAGGAGCATCTGTTGAGTAGCTTCCTCTGAGCACGTCCCCATAGCTGACGTTTCTTTTAGGATACGTGACATCCGCCCAAATCGCTCGTCGTGTGGTTTCGATAACCGTTCCGTCCTCGTAAGTGCCATTCCACAGTCCCTCGTATTTCTTGCCTTTGTTGACGCCATCTGGGTCTTCCCAAAGCTGACGAACTATGCGTTTCTTAGTGGGTTTCCACCATTTTCCGAAATGCTCGATGACTTCGATTTCAAGCTTGTGGCATTCGTCTTCAAGTTGGACTGCAAGCGCCTCGGCAGCAGTGGTATTAAAATGGATACCATTTTGCTCCTGCTGGAACATAAGCGTATGGATTGCGTGCTCAAGCTCAATAGCACGTGGGTCCCAGTGCATAGCCACGATACGTGACCATAGCATAGTCGTGATGTCCACGTCGAGTGCGCAATAATCCTCCATAGGCTGCGACCACTGACCCCACACGAACTTGACAAGTTGTGTAGTGTCTTCAATACCGAGTTCTTTAGCCTCGGCGGCTTTGTCATCCGCATAGTCACCTTTATGCATTCCCAATCGCCAACCCCACGCCTTCAATGTGTGGAAGCCGATGTATTTGCCTGGAAGCTTGCCACGCCGCCACAGTTCGAAATCTTTGTCTTTCTGATCGGCAAAGCACATGCGAGCCATGACAAGTGTATCATATTTTAGCCCTCTAAGGGCTATTCCGTCGTAAACTTTACACAACGCGGGTTCGTCGAACATTACAGAATTGTGACCTACAACAATCTCTGCGTCTTCCAACAGGTCGAGACCTTCGTCAATCGTATCCTCGACATCGTTACGACGGAAACGATACGTCACTCGTCGCTCGAAATCTCTAATCAGCAAGCAATGAATCGTCGTGAGTTGGTCTAGAAGACCATCCGACTCAACATCAAAAATCGCTGTGCGTATGCGAGGATACGATGCCATCAGATAAGCCGCACCTTTGCTCCAGCCGCTTCCAAAATCTCCAGAACTCGCATGGCTTCTTCTGGCGTCTCTTTCTCGGCTACCTTGACACAAACGCCTTGATGCGCAGCCTCTATGATCTTGACAGCAACCGCATTATCAATCTCCAGACCATTCACAAGCGCATTATGCACTTCAACTTTTGCTGATGCTGGAATGAGAGTTATCTCGACATCACGCAGCAGTGGGACGAGCGGGACTCGTGGACCATCTTCATCATCGTCATCCATTGCATCGATTTTGTAAGTGTATTTTACAGCTTCGTTGATGCTGTGTGTGGCCCATATTGTAGCTTCATCGTTCTTCATTGGGACTACGATTTTGGAAAATGCGATCTCTTTGCCATCATCAGTCCATACTGTGATTGAAAGTCTCATGACCTATTTTCCTTTCACATGATAAGAGATAGTCGGTCGGTCAGTCCACGTCCAGTCCCAAATGAACCACGCATAATTGTGCCGTGGAGCACCTGTCGATCCTTCAATCCATCGTGGACGTGTGGTTAAAACCACTTTGCGAGCAAACGGACGTTCGAATAAATCAACACGACTTTTGGCACTGTCGTATTCATTCCGCAACAGCATCGCCACGACACCCGCGCATACCTGCGTGTGATCCAACGCCTGCTGGATGAAATACTGAGCATTGTTGCCGTATGGTGGATTGGTCACGATGCAGCCATGACCTACAGTTTTTGGTGGTGCCAGGAAGTCCTGGACATCTGACATGAACCCATATCCATAATCTTTGATATCGGTCGCTTTCATGACGAAGCCAGCTTTGCGTAACACTTCCGCCATCTTACCATTGCCGCACGCAGGCTCCCAGATGGGATGCTTGGGAGTGATACCATGAAATCGCAAAAATGGTATAACTGCTTCCGTCACCCACCCAGGCGTCGGGTAAAGGTCATTGGCTTCACGGTCGTAATCCAGACCGAACATCGCGGGATCGTTAGGCAATGTGACCTCCATCCTTTAACTCGTTAAAACGTTGCATGAAGATGTCTTCAGCAATCTTTGGTTCCCAACAGTGGAACGAGCGGTCGATCATGAACATCGAACCATCAGGCGTGCCAACATAGTCGAACACAAACGATGGATCAGTCATGAGATATGCGGCTTCCAGAGCCATCAGCTTTTGATCGACCATCTTGATATCTGGGTCTTCCAGAGCATCGACGGCGAGACTGAAAGACAACGCCATCTGCCCACCAAGCTTCTTTTCGAACGTCTTGAATTCTGGGAAGAGTGGCTTCAAAGGAGATACCATGTCGCCAAGATACGCCTCAACTCCGTCGTGGAGGAGAGCCGCTAAAGCTTTCTTGGCGGGGACCATCCAGCTTGCATAGAAGGAATGCTGACCGACTGAGTAGAACTCCTTTGACATGCCACCAAAGCGGCAGCGGAGGCTCAGAGCGTGAGCGATCTCAACCACGTCGAAATCTTCCGGCTCCATGTTGCGTAGATCGATAATCCGACCTTTATAGGTGCAGAGTTTACCGATCATATTTTCTTTCATCGCCATGTGTATCTCCTATTTGTGAAGCATATCAGATTACGAGGCAAAAAACAAGTCTTTTGATTGAGACAAATCCAAATGATCAGCATCCAGAGCTTTAATTGAGACCAGTTGCTTCTCCATGAGAATTGTCACCATTTTGGCATCCAGCGATCCTTCAACCACGAGATGCTGAGCCAGGACAGCGTTCTTCTGTCCACGACGCCATGCACGATCCTCGGCCTGCTCAATAAGTGCTGGCACCCAATCCAGTTCTGCGAATACCACGATGGACGAGGCGTTGAGTGTGTATCCTGTCCCGCCTGCCGTGATGTTGAGGATGATCAGCTTACACTCAGGATCAAGCTGGAAGCGGTCTACAGCCATCATACGCGCCTTTGGTGGCACCTTACCTGTCACGATGCCAGCGGTCGGGAAATGGGCTTGTAGGGCCTCTGCCATCGCTGTGTGAACGACGAAACAAATCACCTTTTCGCCAGCATCGACGTATGTATGTAAGTGATCACAGATCATCGGGACTTTGGCGATGGCGAGGGCCTTGCGGGCAAGCGACAACTCTTCGAACGCAACTTCCTCTGGAGGCGACAACTGCCGAAACTGGTTTAGGTAGTCAGGATCAGCCCAGTTCCCATACTTCGTTTCCAGCTTATCGGCAAGCTTGTCCCAATATGCGTTGTCAACGGTGCGTAGGTCAACTCGGTCGCCTGCGAATTCAGCCATCCCATTGCGCAGGTTGGTGATGGCAATCGTTTCATCATTGATCAATTCGACCAAACCATCTTTTGGCAACTCGATAAGCTGACGACGTTTGTCAGGCAAATCTTTCAACACCGATTGCTTGTCACGACGGACCATGAACTTAGAGCGCAGTTTTGTTTGTAGCTCCGTCAAATGACTGTTGCCAGATGTGTCCCAGAACTTTTGACCATTGATCTTGTTCAGGAACCCGCTGCAATATCGTTTGGTGAACGTTGTCCACGTCTTTCCAATGCCATCAGGATCAAGTGCATGGACAGTAGGCCATAACTCAACCGGACGTGACAGGATGGGCGTGCCGGTCATGAACAACCGACGCTCCGCTGGTATGGTAGAGACGGCTGCTTGTGCTTTAGTCTTGGTTCGCCTGTTTTCTTTTATCTCATCGCCACCGAGTGCTTGTCTGGTTCGTTGAGTAGATGCATTGGCCATGGCATGTGACTCGTCGAAGATAACGAGGTCCCAGACCACGGCACGCAACTGTTCATGGAAGACAGAGAGCATGGAATATGGACAGATGACAACATCGCTGTCGGGCCAATGATGCTCGGTAAGGTGTTGGTATTTAGCTTTACCTGGGCCTGCAACCCGCACAGAGCGAGGAATGCCACGAGCGATATCCACTGTAAATTTCTTAACACACCATTTCTCCCATTCTCGTTTCCAGTTGATCGTAAGATGCGTCGGGGGCACCACCAGGACACGCCAAATGTCGGGCACGTAGTTGGAGAGCCCGACGCCTATGATAGTCTTACCAAGTCCTGGAGGGTCGGCACAGAGCGTTCCAGAACGCATGGATGCGTAGGCAATGGCAACTTTCTGATGAGGGTCATATGTAAGTCCGACAGGGGCCGGTATTTCAAGTTCAATCTCCTCTGCGTATGACATAACAAGAGATGACATGGCGCTGTCTTTGCGGAGATTAAGTTCAGCATTCGCCGCATCAGTCGTGAACGCTTCGAACGCCCACGCCTTGGTCACGTCATCAGTGACCCAACGTTTGATTGAGCCATCGAATGTCCATCCTGCTTCCTTGAATGCGAGGCGTTCTTCGAAGCTGCACAGAGCTACGAAGATGCCATCGTGATAGTCGATTTGCATGTCAGGTAATTGGCGAGACGTGCGTCAGTGCGCTGAGATTGAGATCATGCGCCGCCAGAACTTCCTGATCGAATGTCAGACGATCTTCACCAAGCTGCATCATATCATGTCGCTCCGAGTCAGCTACGAACAACGCCGGTATAGTGTCTCCATTAACAACATACTCGGACAGAAAAGACATGACACCATCTGCCTGCTTGCCTCTGTCGGTAAAGATAACAGTTACGGTCTTCGCCGGATCACTGATCGTTCGCATTACCATCTTAATTGACATTTTCGAAATCCTTTGTTTTGAGTTTCGTGATGATACGAGAGCCACGGCGAGTGCAGAACTGCACAGACGGTCGTCCGATCAGTCCTTCCGCCATCGGAACTTTTCCATTTGGCCAAACGATTTCTGACTGGATGCCTTCACGCACGCGGACTATCATATCCACGAGCGTTCCTGTAGCAATGACAGGAGCGTAATGCAATCCGAACTTAACAGCTATGTTGCGGACATTCAGTCCTTCCAGCCACCAACCACCATTTTGCTGTTTTTCATCGTTCACGAACACGTCGAACAGCACGAAAGCATACTGTGGACCATAGATGCCTTTCTGGATGGCTTTGCCGATGCCTTCGCCGTAGAGCACTGCTCCACCTGGGAAAGCTTCGATAAGCGCAGCCTTCAACTCTGGCGAGAACAACTCGTTCAAATGGTCCAAAAGTGGGACCGGCAGACTTGCGTTGCCGGTTCTCCCTCCGAAACGAACACGAGCCTGTGTCCACGGTGCGCTGCATCCTTCTACAGCCACACTCGGTTCGATCATCACACGAAGATTGGTCCCATCCACCTTCTCAGTGAACTCCCAATCGTTGTGTTGTAGGTATTCAAATTCGGGATAGGTCCAATCCCACATTTTAAGTGGCTTGGATTTCTGCGTCATGTCACGCTTGAAGATGGTGTGAATTTTCGGGTATTCAGTCACAACTTTACTCCTTCATGATGGGGTGAACGATGGGGTTCGAACCCATTTATTCGGAATCACAATCCGACGCCTCAACCTATTTGGCTTCGTCCTCCGTTAATACGATTTCGTTGAGTCCAGGTGCTCCAACGCCCAATCAAGATACTTAGCGATACGCGGAGCACGTGTTGGTAGTTCGGATAAGCCAGTCCCAAGTCCGTCAGACGGCACCACTACTATGCCTCCTTGTCGCAGCCTTGCCACTGCCCTATCTAGGTCTGCATCAATCATATCCCTCACTTTCTCGAATATCTCGTCAGTGAAGAATGAGTTTGAAAGCATATCTGGACGCCACTTGGTTCTGACACCGCAAGCATTTGGTTCGCCACGCATCTCTCCAGCTTGACCGCCCATCCCGAAACGCTTGTCATTATCTCCGAAGAGATACAACACATCAGGATTAGCTTTCAAATCGACGCGAAAGATGCGCTTCTGTTTGATGACTGGCATTGTGCTTAATCCCGTTTGTTGATCAGGCGGTTGCGAATGCGCTGTTTCTCATCGTTCCGATTCTGGTAGTATTCAACAACTCCAACGATGCCGAAGCACGCTCCAGCGAAGAGTAGGCAAATGGCAGCGAACGCCAAGCCAAAGGCCAGGAAACCATAAAACGGCAGGAGGACGAGCCACCATGACCAGTCGATATAGTTGGTCAGCTTCAAAGTGATGAAGATGAGGCCAAGGATCGACGTAACTGGGAACGTGTTGATGGTAACAGATTTCGTGTTCACAACTTGTTTCCTTTCTTACAAAACGAATGCGATGTAGACGGATAGAGAAGTCAGTCCGCCCCAAAGAAACTCAGCGAGTGGAGTAGGCGGTCGGAAACCCAAAGGCCAACTGGCGTTTGAGGTCGGGGTATACAAGCTCCAACCCACCAGATACGATGGAGTGGCGAGCAACGTGATAGCCAAAAAGACGCCAATAGCACCCAGGACATGACCAGCCAGCAGCGTTACCAATGCGGGCAACAAGGCAGATAGAAAGCCGTGACATGTCATGCCAAGGTAGTCATGCCACTTCGTATAAGTCCCATGCCCCATGGACATGCTGTCGAAATTGCCTGTCGTCGTGCCAACGAACACCGCTGGCAGCATCAGCACGGGAACCCATAGCATGGAGCCTCCCATAAGAGCCGCCAGAGCCACCGTCAGGCCGTAGAATAGTCGCACTGGTAGATCACCAATGTCTTTGCCGGTGAGGTCTTGAACCAACCCTCCAGCCGCTCGACGACCCAAGGCACCCAGGATGAAAGCAATAAGTCCAAAGAGTATGATCATCATCCTGGTATCCTTAGAAAAAGACGAGGGTTTTGCCTTAAGCCACCCACAAGGTTAACTTTTTACTGGTTGTCGATTGCCTTCAACCAGCCTTGGATCGTCGTCCGAGGCACACCGATCAGTTCAGCGGTGCCGCGTTGTCCGTGGTTCTCGACCAGCGTGGTCAGTTCCGTGGACAGGATCGACTTCAATCCGTGCGTGAACATCAGCACTGGCTTCGCACTGTCAACCTCGGCAGACGTGTAGTCTTCTGCTTCAACCTGAACTTCAGGCGTGGCAGGGAAGGCACGAGCGATCTGGTTGGAGAATAACGTAGCAGGGTAGTAGTCGCCCAAGCCGTCGTCGCCTTCCAAGAACACGTCGCCGTCACTGTCGGTGCCGTAGATCAGCGTGTAGGTGGCACCTTCCGTGAGGTCGTATTCGTAACCACCGTCCTCGCGGTCCAGACAGACCACTTCTTCGTCGTCGCTGAATTGGTAGTCCTCTTCGTCTCCGTCGAAGGAGACATACACACCATCGTCGTCAATGAAACCATCATCGTCGTTGTTGTCTTCGACATAAGGCTGCACAACCGGCGAACCTTCGAAGAACGAAGCAACAGTCTCTTCCGGCACTTCACCGATGACCTTGTAGGTCCAGGTGCGTCCCTTCTGACGATTGTAGTCAGTCGGGATAGCCATCACGTCAGCCGGATCGACTTCCACGATCATCACATGCGAGCCAGAACCACCGCTATAGTGAGCGAGGTATCCGAAAGCGCAGAAGTGGAGACCACGAGAGCACTCGTTGTTCCGGTTGGTGTCAACCCGAGTGCGATCCTCAGTCGGCTGCTGTCCGATATGGTTATCGAACGTGCCACTGTGGGCGTCCATGTAGTCGGCACGAACCTTCTTGAAGGCCAAAATCTTGCCATCAGGAGTGATCGGCTGGTTTCCACTCTCAAGCCACGCATACAAGTCTTCGCGGACATCGAGAACTGGGTTGAGCATCACACGATCAAGGAACGTGGCAAGCGGCACCAAATCCTGACCGGCACGAAGCATCTGGATCAGACGTTCCGCGATCACGTTGTGGACCTCATTACCATGCCAACGAACGCCGGTATCGCTCAGTTCCACGTTGCCGAGAGTAACGCGAGTGACGAACTTCTTGATATCGGCCAGATCAGAGATCAAGCCCACATCGTGGGTTGCAGCCCGAAGGGCATCTTTCAGCCGCTCGTAGTTCATGTGGGTCGAGCTAACAACCTTGGGTTGGTTGTCGAGGACGACCATGATAGCACCAGGGGTGATGCTGTAAGGAACGTTTGCCAAAGCTTTATCCTTTCCTGTTTGGTGATTGAGTGTATGACAGATTTCGTTTAGAAAGTCAAGCAACTTTTTTCAGTTGGAAGTCTTTTTTCCAACCACGGCGCAGATGGTAGTCCTTCGAATTGATATAGTCAACGATAACCGGAACATGCTGCTTCACATTGTCACCATAGCCGAGATGGTAACCACATTCGTTGATCAGCAGCTTGAGCATCGGATAGGTCGTATGCACCAGCTTGATGCAAGCTTCAAAATCCAATTTCCAAGCCTTTGTATCATATACTGGGATCATCTTCTCAATCTCATCTTTTGAGAATGTGTGCGTGATCAGGCGTTTCATCGCCAGATGATACTCAGAGTTCAGCTTGCTATTTTCGAAGAATGGCATCAGCTTGTCCATCGCCTCGACAAAGCATGAGCCGGTGGCCTCGATCTCAGTGCGCTTCGCATCGACCGCATTCATGACGGTCAGCAGCAGAGCAGTCTTGTCTTCGTTGCGAAGCTCCAGGGCAAGCTCAGCTTTCGCAGCAGCCTCGGCATTGAACTTGGCGACCACTTCCTTCTCCACGATGGCGAAGAAATCGTCCCACTCAGCGGGGACGTCAGCCGCGATATCCTTACGCGATGCGGGGATGCCGATAAGGATGCTGTTTTCAGTGATCAGATTGACCCTTTTCATTTGCTGCCAGAAGTTTTCGACATTGGAGCAATCTGTGCTCTTACCGTTCCGTTGCGGCACGCCTGAGTGAGTGTGGACATAGTAGATGTTGTCGAATTCAGCCAGACGCTTAATGTCCATAGCCCGAAACTTGCTGTGGTGAAACTGCGTCACTGTGATCTTCGACCGCGTGAAATCAGGCTTCGTGAACGGAATCGGCTCCAGGTCGATGAACTCCAGGTCTTCGTCAGCAGGCCGACCCATGGCGAGGCGCAGGATCATCTCTTGCTTGCCGCCAGGGACGAAATCCTGAAGATAGTAGACAGCGCCTTGATAGTTGCTGTTTGCCGCCATGGAGGCCGCGAGACGATAACCGAGATACTTCAGTCCACTCCTGCCATAGATGAACGTGTGTTTCATCGGAGTGAACGAGACATGCGAGCGATATGTCAGACTGTAGCGACGGGCTGAACCACGGCGGCTTCTGCTGCTCTCGATCTCGCTGAGATGAATGCCGCGACGGTTCAGCACCGCCATCATGTTTCCAGTGATATCGACATGTGCCGCGATCTTACGCTTCTTCCACATGGTCGCTTTAGCCACGAGATTGCGCAGGTTGTAAGACGTGATGTTGGTGAGCAGGGAGTTGCGAATTTTGACTGCCTGATAGTAGGTTTTGGCGTCTTTGATCGAGGATGTCAGCTTTTCCACGACATCAGACTGGATTTCATCCAACTTGTGTAGCAAATTTGCCACAGTCACCGCATCGTAGGACAAGCTTTCCCGAGACGGCGTGATGTCAACCGATCCAATCGGCATTTCGAGCACCATTGCCTCGTCCGAGAGGATTTCCAAGCCAGTGCTGGCACGAACGTTTTTCAACGCAGCGACATCGATGGGATAGAGAACGCACCCTTGACGAACATATGCGCCACGGAAGCCGTTGGTGTCGTCTCTCTTGACCATCTTCCAGTCAGCGCCTTCGAACAGCACCTTGAACTCGGTCTTGGTCACACCAATATTGTTAGTTGGGATGACATCGAACCCGAGAAGCACACGCTTCGCGGCGTGAACAAACGAGTTGTGATCTTCCTGGCGAACCGGAAAGGATACCTCCAATCCATTTTCCTCAGTCGTCTTATCGCGAATGAGTAGTGCCAGCCTCGGTTTGCCACTGTCCTTGAAAGCGTTGTAGACACGGACCTCGCCGTTGAGGTATGCGGTGATCGTGAAACTGTCGGTGTAGGCGAAAGGAACCTTCGATCCCAGACCGAACTTGCCGACCGTCTTATTGCTGTCCTGCTTGGTGGAGCGTCCGACCGTCGTGTAGAGATGCATCACGTCGTCGTGGCACAAGCTAGTGCCATAATCCCTTACGCGGAAAGTATCATCGAACCGTGTCGGAGCCTGAAAGAGGAACGGACGAGTTGGCGTCCCCGCCATCACGTGGCTGTCGAGAGCATTCGTGAACAACTCACGGATGATCGCACGAGGCTTGTCGGAGTAGAGCGCATTGATAAGGATGTTGAACATCCCGCTATCGGCCTGGATGGTGTAGTCATTGACTTCTGTCAATCCACCCATCTCAATCGCAGCGTCCTTGCCGGGGTTGACCTCACGCATTTTTCGGTGCTCCTTGTGACTGTTTCGATGACCCCTTATAGCCATGCGGATCGGGCCTGTCAACAAAAATTTCTGTTATTTTTTTCTTGACAACTGATGCAACATGTGCTATGATACTAAATCAAGGAGAAAAGCAATGTCAGTATACATAATTCGAGCAGGAGAACATGGACCTGTCAAAATCGGATATTCCGATGGTCCGGTTGAAAAACGTATACGGCAGTTACAGAATAATCATTATGAAATCCTCACATTGATTAGAATTATAGAAGGAGGACTAGAAACCGAGAGATTGTATCATAAAAAATACAAAGAACTGCATATTCGCGGAGAATGGTTTCACTGGTCTGATGATATGTTGACAAGAGATATCCATTCAGCAAGAATCCGCCCAGAACACACAGAGATTTTGCGATTGGTAAAGACAACAAATCTATCATTCGCCTCCATAGCAAAAATGTATAATCTCAGTCGAGAGAGAATTAGACAAATTGCTTCTCATTATGGTTTTTCAGGAAAAACAAGGGTTTCAACGTTTGCTGAAAATGCTTGACGCCATACGCGATACCGTATATAAGGACGGCATACGGTATAGGAGATACACCATGCTTATCGGAAACCAGCCCATCATCCTCGATCCTGGCACCGCATCTGGAGATTTCACAGGTGGCGATGTGCTTGCTTTTCTCGTTCTCATGGGAATCGCTGCCGGTATTGGCTGCTTTCTCGGCTGGTGGGCTTCACGATGAGACTTTTTTGGACTTGTCCAAATTGCAGGGTCAACAACTATAACCACTACGAGTCCTGCTTTGCCTGCGCCCATCCGCAGCCACCGCCTCCCGAACCTATGAAGAAGCCAGAATCGAATTTCGGGAAGAAGCCCCCAACCACGGCCCCAAAACAACCGGAGCCAGATTATGGGTGCTGACGCATTGGAATGCACTTGCAAGACCACGCCACGCAACCGGATCGGGCAGATGTTCGGTCCAGCGGGCAATCTGGTCTTTGCCTTTAATATGGACTGCCCAGAGCACGGGATCGGCCCGCCGAACCACAAGCCTATGCAAGAGCATTGGAGACGTGTGTGGCTAACGCTTGATCAGGCTCTCCAGATGCGACACATGGTTGATGGGATGCGTCTCGTCCAGAGAGACGGAAATCGTGCGCTGATGGAATATCTTACTTATGATTTCTTCCCAGAGACGGAAAAAAGTGTTGACAACCCGCCTCCATCGTCGTATAATGCCTCCATCGAAACATGAACTGAAAGGTTAAAACAATGGCAAACGTTACCGCTCGCCGTCAGCTTATCAATCGCTTACTCGATAGTGCTGGCTCAACGTTCGTGGCTGTCGAGTTCGTCAAGAAGGACGGTTCGGGCCGCCGCATGCAGATCAGTGCTGCTCCGCTCGAAGAGCGCTTTGTGGGGATGCCCGCAAACGTCAAGATCGGTCTGTCTCGGGATGGTATCCTCCAGAACCCGAACCATCCGAACCTGCGTTGCGTTTGGGATGTGGCGACTGATGACTTCCGCAACGTGAACCTCGACACGGTGACTGCGGTCACGGTGCGTGGGACACGCTTCGAACTGAAAGCGCCGATCTCGGCGTAATAGTTCTCTCTGGTAGGATGCGGGAGGTCGGCTTTACCCGAACTCCTTGGCACTATGCTGAGTGTCGCAGAGAGGTTAAGTAGGTGGTGCTGTCGCAACAGGTAAATCGTCGCCGGGAGGGCGGCGAGCCACCGACTCGAATAGATAAAGTGGTTTCCTCTAACCGCAAGGCGAGGAGGCTTATTGAACCCCGGAATATGATGCTTAGGGACCACTTATTAGACGTTCTCGGGTCGCTCCGAGATAGTGGGGACCAAGCCCCATGAACGAAGTGGGTTTGCACCCACACAACAGGTCTGGTCGAAGACCCGCAGTGGCTGGCGTCAGGAGAGATGTGAAAACAGATTAGACATCAATGAAGCATCTCTCCAAGCACATTTTTTCGCTGGCTTAGCTCAGTTGGTAGAGCGGCTGCCTTGTAAGTAGCGGGCCATGGGTTCGAATCCTGTAGCCAGCACCATTTGAAAGGAGTCAAACATGTCCGAGACCCAGACGAAACCTTCAGGTATTGTGCGTCGGAGTGCTCATCTCAATCGGCACAAGAAGCATGCGAAGCATATGGCCAATGTGGCTGCTCGTGCTGCTCTCTATCAGGAGATGGATGGCGAGACCGGCAGTGGTAAAGCTGCCACATGGCACTCGCGGCTTGATGCTCTGTCAGCGGGCACGGCTACCTAATGTTCCGCGTCGTCTCTGTGACGCCTTCGGGGACTCGCGGAGCGACATCTCTGTTCCGGTCGAAGGAGGGTGCTGAAAATCTTGTCAAATATTGGCGAGAAGCAGGCATTTCAGGCTGGACATTCCATGTGGAAGAGGTTAAAGATGTCTTCTACCTTGGAAAGGAGATACCTTGATGGCCGACAAACACGCCCAGGTTCTCGACCAGCGTCAGCAAGCGAAAGTCATGGCGATGGTTTCTCAGGGTGAGCATTCCCTTCGAAACCAGACCATGATCCTTCTGTCTTACAAAGCTGGTTTGCGTGCTTGTGAAATCGGTGGACTACGTTGGAAAGATGTCTGCAATGCCGAAGGTGAGGTCCGTGAGGATTATCTGTTCGTGCCAGCCAGCATCACCAAGAGCAAGCGCGAGGCGTCTCTCCCCATGCATCCACACTTGTTTGTGCTACTCACACAGCTTCGTGCTTTGCGTCCTGACGATGAATATGTCATTTACCAAATCTACAAGTTGAAAGGCAAACCTCGTCCGGTAGCCGCGAATGCTATTGTCATGTGGTTTTCACATTTATATGCTAAATGTGAATTAAAAGGATGTAGCAGTCACAGCGGGCGCAGAACTTTTATTACCACTTTAGCTAGAAAAGCCAACATTCATGACTGCTCGATCAGGGACGTTCAGAAATTAGCACGGCATGCTTCTCTGGCCACGACCGAACGCTATGTAGCCTTGTCTGATAATGTAGGTCGATTAGTTTCCGCAATATGAAACGAACAGAAGCCATTTCTCTGAAACTTAAGAGATATCTACCTGATAAACCATGCAGAAGAGGCCATCTTTCTTTTAGAAATGTGCAGAGTAATAACTGTAATGAACTTCCAGAGATAGGAGAAACTGAATGACAGTCATCGTGTATCGAGACGGCATCATGGCAGGAGACACCGCAGAGTGGGCTTCCGGCTGCATCGTATCGCACGCTCACAAGGTCCAGAAGACCAAGGATGGCTGGATATTCGGCTGCTCTGGTATTAATGCCGAGATCGTCAAATTTGAGAAATGGATGCACGCTGGTCGTATTGCTCCTGCTCTGAAGTTGAAAGAGATCGACGCTCTGGTGTTGGCTCCTGATGGTAAAGTCTATAAGTTCGAAGACGCTGATGTTGTTGATTATTCCAACGTCAAGTTCTATGTCATCGGAGCCTGCTGCGATTTCGCTCGTGGCGCATTACACGCTGGAGCCAGTGCGGAAGAAACCGTCAAACTGTGCATCGAAAATCTAGCTTACGCTGGTGGCAAATGTGAAGTTTTGTCGTTGACAAAACCATACAGCCGTGGTAAACATCTGCCCATAGTTGAAAAGGACACTAAGCGTGGCGGGTAAAATAGGAGTTCCACGAGATATACATGGAGCATCGAAAGACAATTCATGGACAGTAGAATATTCTGCTTGGATGAATATGAAATCGCGTGTTCGTGGCTATACAGACGAACAAACGAAATTATATGTGGATCGTGGAATAACTGTCTGTCAAGAATGGGAAACCGATTTCTTGGCATTCTTGTCTCATATTGGGCCACGACCGTCGTCTGCTCATAGTCTTGATCGAAAAGACAACAATAAAGGATATGAGCCTGGGAATGTCAGATGGGCAACCAGCAGCGAACAGGCTCTTAATCGTCGCAATCCTTCTCGTCCGTGTATGACTGGTGCCAGAAATCCTCGTTCAAAATTGACAGAGGAAATTGTTTTGTCGATACGAAAAGATTCTCGTTCCTATTCTCAGTTGGCTGTGCTATACAATGTGAACAAATCGGTTATTGAAAAGGTCAAGAACCGAAAAACTTGGAGGCACATCTGATGGATTTTATTTGGGACGTTGACGGGACAATAGCTGACATAGCACATCGGAGACACTATGTTGCTGATAAAAAAAGAAGTAATTGGAATGCGTTTCGCAAGGCTGCTGCCATGGACACTCCGGTAGAGCCTGTCGTTCATGTTCTACGCACTCTGCTACAAGTGCCAGGAAATCGTGTGGTTCTCTGTTCCGGTAGGATGGAGATGGAGCGTGATCTGACTGTATGGTGGATGGGCGTGCATGAAATACCATACCATGCTCTCTACATGCGCTCAGACAACGACTATCGAGCGGACTTCATAGTCAAGGAAGAACTGCTGGCTCAGCTACGTGCTGACGGCTACAACCCTGTCATGGCGTTCGATGATCGTCAACAGGTGGTCGATATGTGGAGAGAGAACGGGCTGATCTGCGCCCAGGTTGCGAAGGGAGATTTCTGATGGAAGTTCGTGTTATAGCCTCTGTGTATGCGGCAGGCATCGTGCTTGTTAGTATGCTCATCGCATGGGGACTGAGCCCATGATCGAACCCATCCTATACATTCTGGTGCGGACGGACCTTGCGTCGTTAACCCCTGGGAAAGTTGCGGCGCAAGTGTCCCATGCATCCACTGCATTTGCAATTCATAATGCACGAACCAAGCTTCTTGATCAGTGGGCCAATCATGGCGACACTCGTCGAGGTTTCGGCACGGCGATTGTTCTTGGCGTGGATGATGATGTTGTGATCCTGGAATTTTGTCAGGAAGCCATCGACAAAGCCTTGGTCGCTGGTGTCATTTGTGATCCCTCGTATCCTTTACGAGATGGAGATTACACGCATCTTATCAAGCTGATCACATGTGGCTACATCTTCGGAGATCGTGAAGTCGCTGGTCCGTTGGTGGCACATTTGAGTTTGTTGAAATGAGCGAACCAACCTGGAAACTTATCCGTGATCATGCCGATCATGGTGAAATTATCATGGGCTATAACGGGTATGGCCTGAAAAATGCCAAAGATGCGTATGATCCAGCGAGCGGAACAGGTCGCTTTGAGCAGATCAAGCCATTCACCTTCTACGAGCGATTGGAGTTCAAGAATATATCACATATGCATGGTGGTGCAGTCCATGCAATTTTCCAGGGAGCATTGCAGAGATGGGCGATGACGATGACAGATTTCGAGACCGTCGTGCCATTGATGGACTATGGGCGCATT
>QGNH01000816.1_pt1 | contig 18523 bp, 39 predicted proteins | sample 1735481 | NCBI WGS metagenome assembly QGNH01 (sample SAMN09239004, study PRJNA386568) | Viral metagenome, whole genome shotgun sequencing project.
CCTTCGATACCGCTCATAAATTTATAAGCGTTATTTGTATCGAGAGTTGTAGCAACTAGAGAGAAGTCAGAGACCCCTAAGTTAGTTGGGTTATCGCCGTTAGATCCGCCACCAGCATTAATCTGGGAAGCAGCAGAGACGATATAGTCACGGAGGATCAAATCTTCCGCTTGGCGCATTGCAACTGCAAGTCTTTCAGAAACCCAGGCTAATACGCCCTCTTGGTCTTGTAGAATGACTTGTTCGTTGATGATACATCCAGTACCAAAGAATGCCATTTGAGCGTCGATAATATCGCGCTGAGGCACTTGGGCTGGAGGATCAATACCGCTATTGCCCAATTGGACAGTAGGGGGAACCAATGCTCTCGGACGCATAAATCTAGTTGTAGTTCCGCCGTTAGCAGGAGCTGACACCTTGTCGCATACGAGAATATAGTTCATTGTGGGGGTTGGAACGTATAACATAGCAGGCGCAAGGCTCTGAAGTATCATCGGACCAAGATTACCCGTTGTAGTAATAGACATTATTTTAATCCTATTTGTCTATTTGCTATGACATGGCGCTCCGTGGACGGAAACGTGCTACGTCCGTTTGCGGTCATATCGGGTATCCGTGACGCAGGATCTGCGGAATTGGTTGCATATAACGCTATGCGAGCGTAAAACAATCTATATCAAATGTTTAATTTAAATTAATACTGATAGCATTTTGATGAAGTCATTTAAAAGAATGACCCTTAGTCACTTGACCAAGCGCCTTCGCCCCTTTCACGAGCTTCTTTAGCCTTTCGTATATTTCTAGAGATCCAATTCTCTGGAATCTAATTTATCTAAGCTGCTGTAATGGTTTCTAGAGAACAGTGGTCGCATAAGAAAAACAAACGACCACCTTTGAGATTAAGCGAGCCTGCATCTATCTTGGCGCATTTAGTGCAGGCATACATGATTAGAGCCTTAATCTGTTTTTAAGCTCTTGCATTTTTTGATATGCATCTTTCTGACCAGCTGGGGTAAAATTTCCCATTGGCGCAAAAGGCGCTGCTGCAATACCGGAGGGTTGGTAATATGGCGTTCTACGATTTTTGTCGATTTGATCTTGGATATTGGGCTTGGGTTCTTCTTTTTTGTGAACGCCTAGCGCCTTTATATTTTTATAGACCAATTTCTGGCGCTCAAATCCTTCAGGCATCTCTAATATTGACTCTGCTAACTCCGGATCTTTGTCCGCGAACGCCTGTGCATGTTGCATCACTTCTTGAAAGTCTGGGTTGTTCTTTAACCACTGACGCTGTCTCTCATCTGATAAGGCCCTAGAAACGGCTGCTTCAATCTTGGTGTCTGTTTCGTTGGATGTTTGCTTTGCGACGCGTCCTAGCTCCTTCTGGAGCCTTCTCTTGTCAATGTAGGGCTCATCGTCATCTAAATCGTCATCATTGGGGTTAAGACGCTCTTGAGCAACCTTCTTTAGCTTCTCAATTTCATCGCGAAGTTGGTTCTTCTCTTGCTTCTCTCTATCGAGTTGCTGTCTGATCTGTGCAAAGTTGAATTCTTTGTCGTTTTGCTTCTGTTGCTGTTGGTCTTGTAGTGCACCTTGAGATTCTACTGGAGCTATCGTCATTTTTCCTTTTGCCATAACGCAGGCTGGCGTGTTAATGATTAATTTACTATATAGAGTAAGGAATTATTAACAGGCTACGGCAATCTATGACTAAAAATGAGATTAGTGAACTTTTACTATCTGCAAATATCGCGTGCTCATGTCTAACGGCAAGAAAAAATCTGGAATATTTACACCATCATGATTTTATTGGAGAAGAATTAAGAAAATGTATTTCTGAACGTATAGATAAAAAAGAAATAGAAAATAGAGTATTTATCACTAAACCATTTCGCGTGTTAAATTCAAATCAAAAGGATCTATATATTTTGATGATGTCTCGTATATACGCTTTGAGACGAATAATGGTAAAAAATGAAAATTAACCGCTAGGGGTTCTCGATGGAAAATGGATTCATGGATTTTATAGACGATATCATAGAATTAAGAAGGATTACCAAAGAAACAATCCCAAAATTTGAGAAAGAGTTACAAATGTGGAGAGAGAGATTTTTGAGATCCGTACCCGTACATACAAATAACGAAACGGATGCCTCCATATGGCTGTATTTTACTCGAGCTTCGCCCGATCATATGACCAAAAATGGCCCAGAAAAGTGCCTACAAGACATAAAAAAGATTTTTATGAGGGATGCTAATGAAAATTAATAGATTAGACGCTCATGACAGACTTCAGCACTTCACCAAACAGTCGTTTGATATAGCTGAATGCTGCCAAGATTTGATCAGACAAAGACCATATGGTGAGCATCCCTTCTACATTTTTGCGCATACACGGACAGATGACGATGGGGTGACTAAAAGGCTCATATGGCAGCCTAGACTCACTAAACCGCTCGCACAGACCAATTCAATGCTTTTTAAGGCCTATCCTGGCACTGACATGATCAAGGTGATATGGATGATCCCTGCACCTGAGTTATGGGCTCAATTCGGCAAAGGATTGGTTACAGAGAACAAGACGGTTTATGAAAGCATTGATGCATTTAAAAACAACAAGGTGAAGCTTGAAGAACGGGAAGATGACGACTTGACGGATGCCGAGATAGATGGTATCTATAGAGACCTTTCAATAGCTGCCAAGACGAAGGAATCGAAATGACAATCACAACTCCTATCATTTGCAAGTACTGTAAAAACATTACTGGAAATAATATTATAAAAGTTGTTGAATTTTCTTGTTGGAAGAGAATGAAGGATAATCCTCCTACGAAAGACGGGGAAATTCTTTTCGTTGCCAAAGAAGGAATAACGAGTCAAAGATTTGGCACTGTTTATATTTGCGCGAGAATGGTGTTATTGAGAAACACAGACGTAAGTTTTGATGATATAATATACTGGATGCCGATTCCTAAACCACCGACATCGGAGGAGTTCCCAGTTGCTTAGTAGAAACGGGAAGAAAACCTACCGTGCCATCCCGCAAGGTTCCTTGGGGATTTTTAACGCCTGTTCCATAATACATGCCCATTCCCTGAGATTCATTAGGAACCAATCCGGTATCATTAGATTGAACGCTCCCACATCCTAGAAAATTAGCCCTTTTTATCTTCGGCATTTTTGCCATAGAATATCTCATCTGGTGAAAATGCTTTAGATTCTTGAGGAATAGGACCAGATTTAGGTCCGCTTGTTTTAAACGTTCCTATTGGCTGTCTGTGGCCTACGCCGTAGTCGTTACCAGCAGAAAGACAACCGCTATGCGATCCATCTTTAGAAGGCGCAATAAATGACCACGGATACGTTCCATTGATCTTTTGTTTAACTCCTATGGGATCTTTTAGCACTTTGTTCATTGCATACTCCTTCTTATTAAATGATGCACCTTTCCCCGGCTCAGGGTTAGGGACGAGTCCCTCAGATTAAGGTGCGAATCTCTGTCGAGTCGGCCGGGAATTACCTTGGATCTCCACGAGTTTCAATCGTTTCACAGATCACCCGAACCCAGCCACATGGCCACTCAAAGGGAATCTAGTTTCTATAACCTGGATTCATAAAATATGCCCAGTGCGGGATCTCACCGCCGCGACGCTTTGTAAAGACGTACCAGGACTTGCTTTTTAGTTTCTATAACCTGGCTTCATAGGATGAGCTTTGACTTTAGCATCACCCGCTACTTGGTCTCTACGAATATCCTCTGTAGTGTCAGGATACTCAGAACCAAGATGTCCTGAACCTTCGGCGGAAGTATATTCCGTCAATTTGTTCTTAGACTTCATCGCCATATCGGAAGTATGAGGAAGGCCCTCAAAATCATCAATGCGTCTACCACTCATATTTAACTCCTTAAAATTAAGCTAATGCTTTCATACATTCGATGTTCACAGAAGCAATTGTAATTGGAAATACACTTCCTGTGACGTTCGGGTTGAGGTTAACAGAGCTTGCCGATGTATTTCTAAGCATCAATACATCACCTGCTTTAACTTCAATGATAACGTCGCCAGTGGAATGACATGCATCATCACCGGGAGCCTGTGTAAATCCACTATAAATAGAACCGGGAACTAATACACCATTGATCCAAAACCCAAAACTCCAACTTGGCACTGGATTAGGTACAGGGGCAGTAATTCGAGCTTGCAATTGCCATTGAATGTGGTAAATACCATGTTTCAAGAATGTTATTTTACCAATACCAAACTGTGTTAAATCAAAATCACCAGTTGATACTGAATTCATAGAATCAAAGTTAACTTGGTCTGTAGGAGAAGAATAAGCTCCGATAACTTGAGCGATTGTAGAATATACGTTTGCATATCTGTCACAGCTTCCACCACCAGTATTAACGCAGTCCATTCCAGGAACACCTTGGATACCTTGAGCACCTTGAGGACCGACAACGCCTTGAGCACCTTGTAGACCTACTCCTCCCTGGGGACCTGTCGGTCCTGGAACGCCAGCCAAACCAGCTAGGCCATTAGGTCCTACTGCTCCGTCATTACCTTTTTGGCCCTGAACACCTTGAGCGCCTTGTAAACCAATCACGCCCTGAATACCTTGTGGACCGTAGCAACCACAGCCACCATTATCTCCTGCACACATAATTACCTCTTTTGGTTAATTTAATTTATTTATAACATTTAAAAAAAATACCATCAAGTTATTTGACCCATTTGTTCTTGGCCGTGATCTTGAGGTTGCTCTTGTTCCCGTTGTCCTTGTTGTTGCCCGTCAGATTGATTCATCAGTTTGGATAGGAATTCATTGGACGCAGCTTCTTCATGGGCATGATCTTTCTCTTGATCTTCCATATTAGCCGCCTGATAATCGAAAGACTGGATCTCATTTAATTTAAGCTGTGTTTCGATTTCACCATATTTCCCAATGACATCAACCATCTTTTCGAGTGCTTCCATTTTTGCTTTAGTAGACAAAGCCCGGTTTTTAGAGACTTCTGCCATACGCTCTTCGAGCAGTCCGATGTTACTTTCGAATCTGCCGTAGCGTTCTTTCGCCGCGGCGATGCTGTTTGTTGCTTTCGCATATAAATCCTTGAGTTTAGCTTCACTAAATGCATGTTCTAAGTTCTGCGCTTCTTGTTGCGCTGCTTGAGCCATTTGCTCTTGTTGCTGCAAGAATTGGATCGCTTCTGCTTTTCCAGTGATATTCATGTGCGGTATGATCATAGAAGGAGGGAACACCTCTCTACCAAACGCTGCGTTGATATCCATGAGGGATTGGGCTTGCATGTTCTGTTGTGTAGGAGTTAGATCGCCTTCTTCGACGATCGTCTGAAACTTTGAGAAGATCTTTGAGTAAAAGAACGGGCTTGGCTCTTCGCCTATCATCAGCTGAACCTTTTCAGCACTCCAATTGTTGAGCACTATCTGCAAACATCTTTCGCCGACATATTTTAGAGACTGATCCCATTGGTCAAAGTACTTCTGTAGTACCATCAGGTTAGCAGCTTGCTTAATTAGCGTTGTAAGCGTGCTAGATGATTTATCTTGTTGGGCTGACCAATTCTCTAGGTTAACCCCCGATGTGCCAAAAATGAGGCTCTGTAGCTGGTCTGCAAGGGCAAAGTCGGACTCTGGCACAGACGACGGTAGAATCTTTTCGCAATCTGAGAGTTCGTAGCCTTCGTTAATGATGACATCCCAACCCTGACCAGACTTTTTGAGGTTGTCTTCATTTGCTACGGAACCTACTTTTCTTTTCCACCCCTGGTTAATAGTAGCTTCTGAAATGTCGTGATTAATAATAATACGACGGTTAAGAAGATAATTACTGTCCCGCATAGTGCGAACAAGGCCACGACAACGTAAGTCATAATAATTAATATGGGGCTCGTAATTCCAAAAAACAGGTATAAAGGGGCAATCGTCAAAGCCAAGAGGATTATCACCTTGAAACATAAGCTGATCATTTAGCACCACCGCTAATTTCCATGTAGGGACCTCTATCTCTACCTCTTGCATGTCCGGGATATTGTATAGGAGCATATCCATTTGCTCTTGACCACCCGCAAAGTCGAAGAACTGATTTCTTGAAGAGGAATATAATCGCTTCTTTTTCCTCTTCCACTTATACCATACGTACGAAAGCACCATGAGGTCATTGCGTGCCATGTTGTAATTTTCCGGAAGAAAATAGAAGCTACCGTATCGTTGTGGAGATCCCGCCATTGGATGGATGTTCTGTATCTTATCTGGGAAGCGGTTCTCAGCTTCTTTTTTTGAAATGTACTCTTGACACCAAACGAATTGTGCGTCTGACATGTCAAAGTTGCGGAAATACGGATCTACTAGAAATGAATTGTACTCCCACAGTTTCAGCTTTAATTGACCTTGTGCAGGATCATTTAGATTGTAATCTAGGTATGGCTGCAAAAGAACCATTCCCGTAACACAAGCTTGTTCACATGCTCTAGAAAACTGCTCGTGGATACCCTCTGTATTAGCAACGTGGGTCATTAACTTAGTGTATTGATCTGTCGTCTGAGGATCTGCACCCTCGCAAGGGATGTAGTTGAAAGACTTTCGGTGCTGCCTTTGATAACCCGTAACCATGTTGACGGGCTGCTGAAGTAAGTTGAAGTAGAACTTGCTGTTTTGCGCAAGTCCTTGACGCCCAAAGTGTTGATTTACAAAGTCTTGAGCGCCTGCGTAAAATAAAGTATCTATATTACTTTGGTTCCATCGCGCTTGCTCGATAGGCTGGAACTTGGAATATAAATTATCGAGCCAAGATCGAACGTTTCCTTGATTTGGTTCCAGGGCATTGTTCCAAGGGGGATAATAAAAACTCACGGATTGCCTCGGCTAATACTTTCAGGGATGTAATCATATGGTTTGACTTTGCCCCATAATTCGGGTATGGTATCTAACCATAAACAAACAAAGTAGCCATTATGTCCTCTATTGTTTACAGAAAATATTTCGGAAAAAGGTTTTGGAGAAATAAGGGAGGATATTGGGTTAACGGAATGCCTATCCACGCTCAAAGATGGGTATGGATAAACCACTTCGGAACTATACCCGAAGGCATGGATATTCATCATCGAGATGGCGATAAGGAAAATAATGATATTAGCAACCTCGAGATGCTTTCCCGTTCTGAACACCTCAAGAGGCACTGGCAAGAAGGACGATTTGATCTTAACCAAAGAAGGATTCAGCTCGCTGAAGCCAGAAAGTGGCTTAAAACTCCAGAGGGAAGAATTAAACAAAGCCAATCTTCCAAAGAGGCTTGGAAAAATCGAAAAACGACCGAACTTCGCTGTCACGAGTGTGATCACCCATTTAACTCTACACAACCATGGGCTAAGTTCTGTTCCGGGCTTTGCGGTACTAAGACTTGGAGGAGAAACGCCAGGAAGGTAGTAGAATGACAAAGCGCACCATTTTTAATGATATTTCGTGTTAAGGCAAATGTATCATTAAATATTTTATTTACGCTACCTAGCCAAGTCTGCTGTGATTTCGATTGATTGAATGTGTTCTTTGAGTTATATTAATATAATTTCAATACTAGAATAATCTTTAAAATGCAAAGAATAATTCGTCGGTACACACTAGAAGAACGCGTGGTCATTCAAGAAGGCTTAGATAAAGGATTGTCAAAAGCAAAAATAGGAAAGCTCATCAATAGAAGTCCGTCGTCACTTTGCCAGGAAATAAATAATCGCTCAATAGACGGTGTATATAATGCTATAGTTGTGCACGAAAGCGTCATTGAAAGAGCATTTTTAAAAAAAAATAAATCTAGAAAGAGATTTTCAGCCGACGAAATCGCATATGCCCGTGAGTGCTTTGTTAGTGGAAAATCAATTACCGTAATAGCGGTTGAACTTCAAACTTGTGTACGCACTCTAAAGAAATATCTTTTTGTCATATCGGATTATTCAATTAACAAAAGAACCTCCTTGGGCGTTTTAGATCGGCTAAACTCTTTAGAAGAGCAAATCAAAATATTATTTGAAACCGTAAAGGAGCTCCGAGTTGGGCAAATCTCCTGTTAAATTTACTTTTGAAGAAAGAAAGTTCATAGAGAAATCGATCGGTCAAGAAAAAAACTGGAATCAGATAGCACTTTTATTAAATAGAAACCGCAAATCCATTTATCAAGAAGTCAAAAGACGATCTATTAATGGAATTTATACCGCAGAAACCGCCCAATTACATTCTGTAGAAGCTATTGCCTCACGCAAATTCAAGTTAGAGAAGAAATTTACCAAAGAAGAAATTGAATACATCACTGATAGATACAAATCAGGAGCCACGCCACGGAGAATTTCATATGAAATTAATTGCTCAGAAAGAGTAATTTTAAGATTTGTTAAGAAAATAACCACACGTAACTTATTACCAACCGCTTACATTAGCATTCCTGAAGAACTGAATGGTCTAAAAGAACAAGTTAATTTATTATTTGAAATCTTAAAGGAGATGAAAAATGTTAAAGACAAGTGACCATGCAATGTTTCACAAACTACCGGGCAATAGGGATATTGATCCTTTAAATCTCAAGAAGATAACCGCTTCCATGAGAATCAGCAACATGCTTGAACTAAAGCCAATCATAGTGAATGGGCAGATGCAAGTCATGGACGGCCAACATCGCTTAGAAGCTGCTAAAATCCTTGGCTTGGAGGTGTTTTATCAGGTTGAAGAAAAGATCCAAACATCTGACATTATCCTTCTTCAAACCCAAAAAACATGGGGGATTGTAGACTATATCAAATACCACGCATCTCAAGGGAACAAATCCTATATGGAGCTTGTTAAACTCGCTGATAAACTTTCCTTGAACGTAAAAGATCTCACCCACTACCTCAATTTGCCTTCTGGCGGAAACGGTGGCAGGGTTTTAAAAGGCGGTAACTACGATGAAGACGTAATGATTAAGGAGGGCGACGTTAAAGAAAAGATTTGGAAGATTGAACAAGTTAAACGCCTGATAGACGAAAAGACTTTGGGGAATAAACTTTATTTGACAGCCGTTTGCTTTAGAACAGCATTGCTCAGCCTTCTTAACAACACCTCTTTTGACTTTGACACATTCATCAATAAGCTTAATATGGGCTTGGCACGCGTACACAGGTGCACAATGGCTTCACAATACTACGACATGTTTAAGGGCATTTACAACTATAGAAACCAGGATCCGATTGATTGAACTTAATGCGTTGTAGCTCAGCGGTAGAGCAGGAAACTGTTAATTTCTTGGTCGCAGGTTCGATCCCTGCCAACGCAGTTGCTGGCCCATAGCTCAATGGTTAGAGCAGCAGTCTCATAACCTGCTAGTTTTGGGTTCAAGTCCCGATGGGCCAAATTTACTATTTTAGGAATTTATGACCTTCAAAGAAGAATTAAAAGAAATGCAGTGGCAGTATATCGATACAATTATATTCTACAAAGAATTAATGTGTGCTCTTATTACCTTTAAGTCCGGCAATCAGATCAATGCGGATGCTCCAAATGTTGCCTCTTGGGTAGATTTCGTTGCAGTGGCATCCCTAAAACTCCCAGAGGATAAAATCTCCTATGAGTAGGAAGTCACCATGCTTTTGGTCATTTATCATCATATGTTTCGTCATTCCTTTGACATTTTTTGCGATAGCCATATACTTAGAAAACAAGTTTGACTGGTTTCCAATCCAATTAACAAAGGTATCAGCATGATCAGCACAATGAAGTTTTGCAGAGCAATGAATCAGGCCCGTGGTTACGTGATCCTGTGTGGGATGTTATTATCTAGTGCGTACATCGTTAACGTCCATACATACGTATTTGATATGGAAGTAAGAGGGCCCGAACATGAACAGTTAGACAGAGATACGCGGGACAGAGAGAATTCGGATGCCAACGATCGTGTTAATACTGGAAACTCGGGGCCAGGCGATGCAGAAAGGGCCAATCAATTTGACCGCGACCACATGGGCTAATCAATGACAACAAGTGAACTTTTCTTGAAGTTATCATGATTATCGGTCTTTCGTCATTTAGCAACACTAAAGAATGATGCGAAACGGCTTGTTCACGGGCTTGTATAGCTCATTTACATACGATGCATTGACAAATTGAACGCCGGGCATATCTAACATCTTCGGAATGTGCCCGTATCCTTCGTGTATATGACCAAAAACATGGAGTTTGGGCTTTAAACGCCCTTGATACAGCTCTTCGTATAGACTCGCGCTACCTACATTGCGTATATCGCCCGTATACCAATCCTTTACTTCGTCTAGAAGGCCATAAGGCGGGCTGTGGGTTATCAGGATGTCGGTATCTGACGGAATTAGCGCCCACTTATCGGCTAGCTCTTCCTCAGTATCGACGGTGAAAGCCATGCACGCGGGGTTCATACCGGGGAATTTGAGCGTCCATGGAGAGCCCCAAATCTTTAGGCCTTCGTATTCTGTGCCTGAGTCGCAAAGATGTTCTGAATAAGAATTTTGCTCATTTGTCCTTGAATTCCAAGTAGAAAAATAAAGAGCAGTAGGATCAATTCCTACTAAATGTCCATCATGATTTCCAGATATGACAACGCATTTTTTATACTTTTGCGCTTCTTCATGAAACCATGAAATAAAAGAACAATGCGCCTCAAAACTATCATTTTTAGTCAAATCTCCGCCCACGATTAGAAGATCGCCACCACCTAACTCAGGATAAAAGCCGTGTAAATCGCTTATGCAGTCAATTATCATTTTCTCTAAAATTAGGAGGACCGTAAACGAGTTTAGATGTTTTTTCGCACCAAGAGTCACCATCAGAACAGAAAGCCCTATATGACTTTTGACCTAAAATTACAGTTTCGGCATTCTTTCCACATTTGCAATAAACAGTTGCGCCCTCTCCGTCTAAAATCACTCCGACTATAGAGTTAGAAAATGCCATTCCTTTTGAATTATACTCTACTTCCTTGCCGTCAACTATCATCGCACTCAACCTTTAACTTAGCTAGAAGCGCACGAGACTTGCGTACATCGTCTATCATGCTTTCAGACGGGAGCAGGTTCATTTGAGCTAGCATTGTGGCCTTAGCTACCATTCTAAACAAGAATTCGCGCTCTTCCTCGTTGATATCTAGTATCATTCATCCCCTTCTGGATACGCAGGCATAGGAAACCAATAGTCCGCGTCATAGTAGTCAAATGAGCAGTGGGCCTGATAGACATTCTCGAATTCATCGGAGATAAAACATGGAAGGGACGGACATTCGCCTTCCTTATCCACTCTTATCCACATGTAGTCTTTATACATAACGACCTATTTAAAAATAATCAGTAAACCAATGATTATTGTAGCGCAAATCATGTAAACGCTCCAAGGGTCCATTTTCACACAAACCTTTCAGCAATATAGTTAGAAAAACCAGCGTGGACTATAAGCCAATAGACTACATAGAAGCCACCGAATACCGCATGAAGAAGAGCCCAACATAGAGATTTATTTATGGCCCATGAAAGAACGATAGCCATTAGGGTCATGATCTTGCTGAAGGAGCCGTGAGCAATGAATGTGGGCCTTTTGTCTTTGCTCTGCAAACTGAATCTAACCATTTACATTCCATCCTGCAACAATCTCGCTTTCGTCTAAAGAGCGGAATTTATCGGCGTCTATATCTACCATTGTACCGCTATAGGGCCTATAGTAGAGGATATCGTTATAGGCAATCTTCTCGTCCACATCCGAACCAAAAGCAATGACTGTGCCTGTAATTAAGTCCTTGTCTTTAGGGATGATAAGAATTGATACAACCTTTTCATCTAATTGTACATCCTTAACTATAATTCTATTTCTGTAACACTTTATCATACATTATCCTTATCTAAATCCGAAGTCATTTGGGTGTCTCCAATTTTGGTCATTAGGGTTCTTAGCACCATGGCCAAGGGTTCGGCCAAAGTCCTGATCGTGGTTGTAAAATTGTTGGGGCTTATGCGTATTGATAGCGTACCGCAATGCGTCTACGGCATGGTCATTGATCTTGAGGGGCTCATCATCGCCTTTCTCAACGCATTTAGGGTGCCACACATAGCTCTGAATCTCACGAATAAGGTTTGTACACTCCTTGCATACAAACAGCGAGCCTTCCTTGAGCAACGAGATAGTCTTTACAATGCCGTCATTCACTTCGTTATCAGCGTTAACAGGGTGTATACCGCGTCTTTGTAGATCTATTCGAAAGTTAGCGGCAGAGGGGTCAAGATACACGGCCTTGACACTGTATGGCTCCATCCACGCTCTAAGGTCATCGGCAAACTCGCTGCTAGATTTTTGGTATCCTTTCTTTTTATAGTCCCAATAGTACTCTTTCTCTACCCACATCATGGGCTTTTCTTGTGTGTACTTGCCACAGTTGACACCAATTAGTACCGCAGCAAAGGCATTGTTAGTTCCATAATCCACGCCACAAATCCAATAGTCAGCAGCACGGGGGGGATTATGCACGACATGGATAGCAGGGTCAAAAAAGTCAAATATAGCGCCTTCTGCAAGTGTCCATTCTCCTAAGTAATTGCGCTTGTAGAACACACCCGATAAGCTGTTTTTTATGCGCTCTTTGTAACTGTCTTCAACGAACGGATTGTCTTCAAGCCTGAATTGCATTTCGTAATAATTCGGGTCACCGGCTCGCGCCTTGTCTATCCACTGTTTCAGCACATGCGTTGGATAGGATGGGTTCATTGTGCCAAACATTATGCTATGAGGGTTTGAAATACGCGTTGAGAGCATGTCTATAATCACAGGAGGGAACAGTGTCATCTCGTCAGCGTACACTATTGACATAGTCTTTCCTTGAATAGCTCCAATGGCCCCTGCGTCTTTTGCTCCAACCGTGCTAATTCTCTTTAGGTTGCCCCTAGAATCGACGAACGATAGTTCACGCTTGCCGGTATACCACCTACAGAAAGGACGGAACACAGCGAGCGGATCAGGCGTTCCTATAGGCCTTGGCTCAATGATCAGCCTAACAACGTTATCATAGATCGTAGATGCAGTATGACCAATGAACCATATTTGAGAGTCGGGGCATTCATTAACGGCTTGCATCACACGGAATGTATTTGCTATTGTCTTGCCTGAACGCACAGAGCCATGCGCTAAGTTGATCTTTCTTGTTGACTCTAATACGAATTTGAGTTGTTTTGGAGCTAATGTTTCCAATCTTCACCAGGTATAGTTGTCATGATAGAAAGAGAAATCGACGGTGTGCAGCCCAATAGTATAGATCAAGAAGGAAAAGGTTCCGATGACCAAAAACCACACCAACAAAATGAAGGCATCACTCGAGATGACCTTATTGAGCAGCTTGACAACCAGGTCAAACATTTTGATACCCTTCCCGAACATCAGCGATTCTCCTTTACGACCAATTGTGATCTATACTATTTTATGATGATTATACTCAATATTTTAAAGAAGGAAGTCTGAATGAGCACTATAATATCAATGGCTGATCTTGACCCTAAAATGCAAACGTTCCTGTTCGATAAGATCGAAGAGCTTCAACAAGTGTTTTTCGGCCTTGATGACCAGACTAAGACATCGCTATTTCAAACCTTTTTCGTGATGATGATGTTGCAGCTCGTAGATGACGAAAACGTGGATAAGTTCTTTGAATCTCTCCAAAGGTGCACCAAGATGAGCCTACAGGCGGTAAAATTGAAGCGATCCTCTTTAGAACCTACTCCAAGCGGGCCTCCATGATTGAAGAGACTCTAACGGCCCTACAGGAGCAATATGCTTCGGACTACTCACAAAAGGTGCTAGAAGAATTAGGCGATCTAGGGCCTCTTCAAGCGACGGCAATTATTCTCTACATACAGTCAAATTTCATCTATAATCTAGGTGGCGAATGCAAGTATAAGCGTGCCAAGCTAGTCAATGAAATAGCCAATGCGTGTCACGCATCTTTTTCTAAATGGGACCTTGAGGATGATCCTCAATAGGTATATCTATAGCTGGCTGTTCTATCTGTCGAAAGCTTAACTGTGCCATCAGTGCTTGAAACTGGTTGGCAATCTCAGGTGGTATCGCAAGCGCAATGTCATTGTCCTTTTGGCCAAGGTATTGTTTTCCTAGAAAGATGGCCATTCCCGGGTGTTTCTTCGATAATTTAGCCTGTGTACGACGTAAAGACGCTTTCCCCCCTTCACTAAGCTTTTCGTAGACAGTGGCGAAATCCTCGTTGTAATGTGCTTCTACTCTGTCCTTTAAGGTGCTTCTGTCCACCTTAAAAACTCCCGCCATTTCCTTTTGTGTGCATTGTAAGTCACATAGCTCTTCAAATAGCTTCCAGTCTATAGGCTTTTCAGGGCGTCCAGTAGGCTTCTTTTCTTCCATTCTATCTCCTAAATCGGTGTATTTCAGTCTTTATCACTAAAAGAATATTTACGCATTGTTTTTTATTCTTGTGTTGTGCTATTGTGTTATGCATAACGCGATTAAGCGTTGAGCACAAGGACAAAATAAGATGGGAATGATTCTAGATGACAATATGAGTGAGCTAATGATTGATGCCCAAACCGGCCGTCTTTACAAAAGGACTCTAACTCTTGAAGAAAAAGCGCGGGTTATTCTTTCTGGTGATAAAGCAGCTGAAGAAAAGTTAGAGATACTGCAAGGAATGGGATTTGATTTAGAGGGGATATTTGACATAGCGATGAGTTTCGAAAATTAATGAATAATGGGGGCTAAATTCCCCCTTTTTACAAAAACAAGGAGAAAAGATTATGGAAAATTACTATCTAAAGATCAAAGTGACTACCTCGCGCGCTCGCGACACTTATGGCTGGAATATCGTAACACTGTGGGATGACGATGTTCGCTACTCAACCAAGGGCGGAGGGTATGATATGTTTGGGACGGTAATTGGCGACTGGCTTTTTACAAAATATAAAAACAGGCTCATCTCAAATGTCATTCCCGTGGATTATGATAAGGATGTGCAAGATGAAAAGGCAAGCTATGGTTTCTTTCACAAGAACGGCAAATTCTGGTTAGATGGTGCTTGTGGATTTGAATGTATGAAACATATAGCCTCTTTAATCGGAGTTGAGGTTTCTAGTAACTACAATCGTCGCAGGAATGTTACAGAGGGATGTTTTATAACTGATAAAGAAGGGGAAGGTGTTTAATGAGCAACCAACAAAATGACGCAATCTTCGAGGATGCATTAGAGAATTTTAGGATACTCTGTATCACGTCTAATTCGTTCTATAACCTAGTGAGTGAGATAATTTCTAGGGAGTGGGATGGTATGACGCCTGTTACTAATATTCTAACATCTGTCTTTAGTGTTTTCTGGTCATATGACTGTGAGCTTCTTGTCACTGATCCTAGGGCGTGCGTGCAGTCTTATTTAGACAACAGAGCGATGTGTGGTGATTTAAGCAATGTTCCGGAGGGCAATGGCTAAAGACTGGAAAAGAGTAAGTGTATGTATGTCCCCTGCTGAATTTCAGGTATTTAGGGTTTTTTCAGCACAATGCAACATGTCAATATCCTTGGCGATCAGAGTGGCTATGAGGGCGCAGCTTGTTAGTAACGGATATGTTGACCCATTTCCGGATAGCGTGTCTAAGACTGCCAAACCATCTTAGAGGTGACGGTTATTTCAGGAGCTTCCCCGCTCTCGCTTTCGGCTAAGAACCTTTGTGCGAGGGCGTCTACCTTTTGGGCTAACTCTTCGTTGGATTTGCTTAATGTAAGGGACTCATAACAAATCTCTTTCTCTGAAAGTGTGCTCTTTTCGTCTTTGATCTTGATTGTGTACTCGATGTATTCGGCGCTAGTCATGTTCCTGATTCCTTTTCCAAGCTATAACAGTTTCTTTTTTCTTCTTTCGCAGTCCTTTCCATTTAATTCCTGTCCACCAACCTGATTTGATACGGTCGCCATTAGAAAACTTTAGGTGCATAAGATCGTAAGGGATAGGGAGGTAGTTTAAGTCAAATACCCACCTATTTGAGTCTGTGGGTACATCAGAGTATTTACAGGGCCGAAGTTGACCCGTTACTTTGTCGGCAATTTTCGATTTTGAGACTATTATCATAAGAGAAATTGAACCGTTTTGCTGCTACTATATTAACGTAACATGCGGTATGTTCTATTTGAGTGAAAAGCCAGTGTGTCAGAGGTATGATTTTAGTAACTTCTTTAGCCAGCAAACTCATTTATTTCATGCCTACTTTTTGTTCTTTTTCGTTTTTGTAGAGTCTTTGCCTTTTGAAGAAGGTGGTTTTTTGGAATTGTTCGCAAGAGAACCGCCTGGAATACCAATGACAACCTTAGTTGAGCCTCGGCCAACTCCACCCGTAACAGTTATGTTACCTTGGGTGTAAGCCTCTGTTGAGGTTTTTGTTGCTGTTGCAGTTTTGGAAGCTGTTGAGGTTTTTGCGGAGTCTCCACCTTTCTTGGGAGCTTTTTTTTTCATTACTTTCCTCTAGAGGCTTTTTTCATTGGCATATCCTTGCCGCATTTTCCGCCGGACATTTTCTTTCCAGCTGACATTTCTTTTTTCATGTGTTCTTTTTTCTTTTCGTGCTTTTCTTCTTTCATGTGTTCTTTTTTAGATTCTTTTTTGTGCTTAACCATGATTCCTCATTTGTGTTGTGGATCTAAGCTAGGTATATCTAAAAATATATTAATTTCAAATAATATTCTATCAATTCGTCGTGACAATCTTCACAGACGGAGACAACACCTCCATATTCATTATGAGGGTAGAATTCATTTTTCCTTTCCAGCATAAATTCCCAATCCAAGATTTTGTGAGGGGGGTATTTTTTCATCTCACAGACAAAGCAAATGGGTTCCATTATTTGGCCTTTTTTCTCGCTTCGCTTAGGGCTATGCCTGTCGCTTGTTTTTGGGAGGAGACTATAGGGCCTTTCTTTGATCCACTGTGAAGATCCCCTTTGCCATATTCCTTAAAAACCTTCTTGATTTTCGCTTTGCCCTTCGGGGATTTTATCGCTGCTGAACTCTTCATTATCCCATGTACCTTTTAGTCTAATTCCTAGGAAAAATCGTTTCTTTCTGATCATAACTTGACCCGATATCATCTCACTTTTTTGAAGTCTTTTCAATTCGTCGGAGTTGATTATCAAGTCTATGTAGTAAGATCCGTCCACATTATCCGATACAATGAACATAGTTAAATTCTTGGAGGGTGTAAACTTTTATGATGATTTCGTCTTTCTCACCGTATAGCTTTTCTGAAAATATCTTTGCCACATTTCTATCATCAGTAATTATTAGTCCCTTGAGACAGTCTTCGTAGAGCTTTTGTAGGTTTGTGCAATCGCAACGTGTAGGTATGACTCTCCCCGCGAGCATTTCGATACGCTTCTTCTTAGTGGTAGATGGAGGTGGTTTAAATGTGAATTTGAAGACTAACGCAGTGTAGCAGTCTAAAGGGTCAGCTAAGTAATGCTCTTTGATAAAATAGCGTGCGCAACGCTTTTCTACTTCTTTAGGATCGTAGAACCCATATTTTCCTTTTAAAGGAGCTGTCCAAGGTATTGGAGGCAGTGGAATTTTTATTTCGATTGGCATGTAACCCCGCTAATCCCTTGATAAGGAAAAACGGGATTTATGTTAACTGTTTTCTTTATCCATGTTTTTTAAAGATAAGAATATATCCGATACTCTCTCATAGTTATCCCTGAGAATGTCTAGAGTTGTTTCAAATTCTTCTTTAGGCGCACTTCTAGAGCAGAAGATTACCATGAGAGTACAGCAAAGTCCGGCGATTGCTGAGACGTCATCTATATCATTTACTTTAAAACACTCAACAATTAATTTACTTACGAATTGCGCTTTGGACTCTTTTTCATCCGGCATCTTTATCCCTCAATTCTTTGAATATTCCTAGCATGTTTCGAAGGGATATAAAAAACGTTCTTTCAGACATCCCCGAATGAATGGCAATTTCAGGTAGAATTTCAGAAATCGCAAGTCCAAGAACAGCTATAGGAATTTCATTTAGAATAATGCAATCTAAAAGTAAATCCTTAGCATTAAGGACTTTTTCTGTAAATTCTGCGCGAAATTCTTCATCCATTTTTCTGTTTCAACTCCCAATAGTACATCATATCTTTGAATTGCACAATGCCTTCGGTGGCTATCTCTATGCGCTTAATAATTTCAGGATCGGGTTTCTTACGCCAGTGTAAATAATTTGATATAGTATTTGGATGAACGTTTATAATTTTGGCGAAGGCGTTGTGGTTCAATCCGATGCTATCTAGATAAGTTTTTAAATCCATTGGTCTCCGTTAGTGGGTTGATCCTACTTGGACGGTTTTTTTAAATCAATCACACTTTCGTGTTGGACATAAATCACACGATCGTGTTAGATTCAGTCACATCACAAATATGAAAGGAGTGATATGAAGGAGATAGCAATTTACGCCACAAAGTTTGGAATATTTACAGTGATG
>QGNH01000817.1_pt1 | contig 18520 bp, 12 predicted proteins | sample 1735481 | NCBI WGS metagenome assembly QGNH01 (sample SAMN09239004, study PRJNA386568) | Viral metagenome, whole genome shotgun sequencing project.
CGAAATGATACTCGGTGGCGGGGTCATTCGATCACAGAAACTGAGATTTAATGACCACCAGCGGTAGGTTTTAGGTTGGCCTTACTCTTCTTCTTCTTCTTGGCCGAAGGCTCAAGGGACGCTGCCTTTCTCTTCTTCGGATCAGCAACCACGATCGGGTCATCCTTTGTTGATCCCTTGCGCTTCTTCTTCTGGATGCGCTTGTCGAATCCACCTTCCTCGATGAACCGCAACTCCAACTCACGAACGGTCTTGGCGTCTCGTACCCAATCCGCGAGACAGTGAGTGTCGACCGTCTCGTCGTCGACACGCATCACCACACCGGTGACTGACGTACGGGGCACCCCGTACGTTGCACAGAAGAGAAGGATGGTACACATCAGTTGTAACTGATGCTGGTGATAGGCAGAGTCGGTATACTCACCGAACGGCTCCTTCATCGCGTGACGACCACCGGTATAATTCCCTTCAAATCCACTCTTGACTTCGACAAGAGCCCATAGCTTTTCAGCTGGACTCCAACATAGTACATCGACAGCCGATGCACGTTTGCTCCGTCGGCTCGATACAATCAACTGACATTTGATCGGAATCCAACCGTAAGAGTGCAATTTTTTAAGGATCAATAGCGTCCGTCGGTTCAGGTTCAACTCATTTCGGGGGCCAATTAACGTATCCATTGTCACGCCTTTCCGTTCGCGCAATGCTGTGACAGCTTTATTCATTTGTTCGTCTGTCAGACGGCCGAGATCGGCTCCGGTCACCGAGGCAATCGCACCAATCGGTTTAGCCTTCTGTTTCTGTTCTGTCTTCTTCTCCTTGTCCTTCTTTGGTGGCTTCTTCTTACGGCACGCATGACCCCATGACGCTTCCGGCCAATAGGTACGTTTCAGTCCATCCGTGATCCCACGGTATCGCACGACCTTCTTCTTTGTATCCTCCACGAATACGGTAAAGCCACCAATCCGGCGCATGCGCATATGCGGCTCACGCCTCAGCCGTTCGAGTACCTCGAGTGACCCCATTTCTGTGTGTCAAAAAACCAGATGTCAGACGCAGAGCTCTCTCCCTCAAGTCGCAAAGCCGCACCGCCTCCCGCTAAGAAGAAGGCAAGCCGATCGGCTCCGATCGTATCGGACAACGATGAAGAGGCCCCGGCACCCCCGCCACCAAAGAAGAAACAGAAGGAAGCTAAAGACGAGGCCGCAGTCGTAGCCGCTGTCGATGAGAAGGAGGATGAAGTGGTCGAAGAGAAGAAAGAGAAGAAAGAGAAGAAGGCCACGAAGGCACCCAAGGCAGAGGAGGAGGAGGAGGAAGCCGGAGAGGAAGAACCGAAGGCAGCCAAATCGAAGACCAAGAAGAAGGCAACAGCTGCTCCTGTTGCCAGTGAAGCACCAGACGATGACGAAGACGAACAAGAAGGCAATGCCGATATGACGGAGCTGAATGGCACCTTCTCGGATGATGAAGTTCCAGTTACGTTCAGTGGTTCGAAGGAAGCGAAAGCTCAGGTGTTTGCTTGGGGTGGAGCCGAACGTCGTCCCAAGCCTACGGCAGTCGCCAATGCCAATGGTAAGCCGATCAAACCACCACGGTGCGGTGGATGGACATGGAAAGCGCTTCCACCCAAATGGAAAGCGATGGCCGACGACCACGGCACCCCCGAGGAGATTGCAGCCGTCTTCAACAAATGGATCAAGTACAGTGACTTTGATGTTCCATTGATCCCTGAGATTCTGGCGGCTGTCGGTACTCGTATGATGCGTACCCCAACGGACGGTACTCCACCACAGAGTCCGGAATTTGTCGTTGGGTTATTCGTGCTCGAGGCACGTCGCTACAACCAGATGCATTACATGATGCTCATCAGTCCGATGTCGAAGGGTAGTCCATCTGTCGGTACGTCGCAGCGTGATCCCAAGACCGTGTTGCGTTTCAATCAGTGGGCGATCCGTGAGATCATGTCGGCTCATACGTTGCATAAGGCACCATTCGTCCCCGAGAAGAAAGCGAAGACCAAACCCGTGTGTTGGTTCTCTGGTCCGGGTCAGCAGATCACGAAAAGCGTTGAGATTCTATTATTCGAGCGTTGCAGGTATGCTGGTCCATCCGTTGCAGTGGGCGCAGCGGCTGCACCCCCGACTACCACCGACGAGATCAAGGAGGCCAAGAAGCGACCCACTGGTGGTATTCTTCCAAGTGTTGAATTCCGTGTCACGTGTAGCAAACATCTGCGTCCCGCATTCAATCGATTGATGCTAATGAATAACATCATGGTGTTTATCCTTGGAGAATATCAAAAGGCGTTGAACAGACGCAAAGATGCTCAAGATGCGGCTAAGGCTGCGGATGAGCAATGTACGTCATGGACGCCCGAGTTGTTCGCTGTCGACATTCTGCGTCGCTGTACGAAGTATTCGGATGGATACAACGCATGTGAAGCGTGTGTCATGGAAGTGTTCTCCGGTCCTCAATTTATCGACGCCGCCTAAGCAGCCGTCAGGGGTCGCAATTCGCGCTCCTTGTGAGCCACATAGATAGCCTGATGCAATGCCGTGATTAAATCGTCTTGTTCTCCCGCTGCTGACTTGCCGCTGTACTTCTCGCGGACCTTTCCCATCACTCGATCGAGTGGCACCTTACGGATGATTTCGTAGTTCTTCATCTGCTTGATGAGCTCCTCCTTATCAGCCTTGGGGTTGGCACCGATGAACTCGTGATCGCGCACGAATGCAATGGCATCTTTCTTGAGGTACTGCTGCAAGGCGAATACACCAGCCGCCTTGGTATGCTCCGTCGTGAATACACCTGGTCGTCGCTGGTAGCTGCTGTCGCGACTGACGATGTTCACGTGAGTCCTGTCGATGAACTCTTGTGTGATCTGCTGTGTGCGCATATCGACACGAATCCAGTCCCCATTCGATTCGAAGAGAACCTCGACGTGTGCACGCGAATAGAGCGGATGGCCTTGTAGCCCCTTGTAGTGATTGATTGTTGATTCGCGTGTGCCCTTCTCATCTGTGGGTCGGAGGATTATGTCAGAGCGAAAGAGAGAGATGGTGTCGGAGCTGAGTATGCAGCTTACCAGGCTTACCGTACCGCTCAATGCCAATGATCTATCGGCACCACCCACCACCACCACCAACGATCGATTACGCAAGATGTTTATCGAGATGGACGGTGAGACGGTGCATGGATTCTGTATGATGGTTCTCTCTGAGATTGAACGCGAAGAGAGTATGGCATTGCCTGGGCGTCCCGTCGATCCTCGATGGAGGATTCAGTTTGGTATTCTCGCTGCCGAGCACAGTCTCGAATTGCAACTCTCGGTGGCGTTCCTGCATATCTATCGTTCTCCGGCTGCGCTGCTGGCTGTCTACGAGAAGTGGATCAGACCTTCCGACACTGAGTATCAGACGATCTTCTGGGAGAACCTCGAGTGGGCATTCGTGCGATTCATTCGATGGCTCAACCCAGCAGGGGAACGATCGGCAAGTATCACAGATCGCGCCATCCATAAGCTATCCGAGTTGGGCTTCTATGTACGTTCGAACTATGTGAAAGCGCTCTTACCATTACACGGCCCTTATCAAACGCAATATCAATGATTGCTTGCGATGAGAGACTTCCGCCGCCATGTGGATCGATGAAGGACCAAATATAGAGCGGTGCGGATTCCACCGGCAAGAATCGACACGTGAATCGACTCACATCGGCGGGATAGAAGACTCGAACCTTGTCGTCGGGGCTTGTACCCAGCAATTCGCGCATGTAAACTCCTTCTCGTCCAGCTGCCATCAGAATATCTTTTGCCATTTGCTGAGAGGCGAGCGGTTTCCAGGCAGGTAACAGATGACGGTTATGAACACAATGTTCGATAAGGCCAGCTTCATTGCATGCATCGCAAGTCAGACTGATACGAAGTTTGCAAAATATATCCTTGCCGGTAGCTGTATTCTTGGCTTTCATCAGATTCGTGAAGAACTGAACGTCCGTTTCAGCGGTCGTGATAGCAATCAAGACTTGATTGGTGGTCGTCAGAGCCGGAAGAATCGACTGATAGAAGAGTTCAGGATCAATGTGTGCGGCCTCGTCGACCATGATCAGTTTGACTGTGAAGCCACGTGTACCCCTGACTGTCGCTGGGTAACAGTAGATCTTGGATGTCGTACTCGCAAAGACGGCTTCCGGATTCGACCCTCGAGCGGTACCCGGCACTGGCTCTTCTGCGATACAGAGGAGTTCGTCACTCTTCTTCTTGACGATGCGATCCCATGCACCAGGTATGTAGGTCATTTCGTGTAAGATATCGGCAAGCATCTTCTCGGATGTACGCCCACCTACCGAGAAGATGGCACTCGCCATACCTGGTATGTAACACGAAATGGAAGCAATCCACATGGCAGCCATGGTCGTTTTACCCATTCGACGGGGACACTCGCAGAGTACGAGACGCATCAGTTCGGTAACTCCAGCTTCCGCCATGATCTCGGCTGCATACTTACTAAGGTCGGCTCCGTAAATGAGTGCCAGGCATGCCAAACGGCATAGTGCTATGAATCGATTCTGGTAAGGTGCAAGAATCTTATCCATGTTATGGATGGCTTCCATGATGGCACGATCACGAATCAAGCCCAACGACGGCATATTCTCGGTGAATCGTTTCTGTTCGTACTCGATACGTGTCATGTATCGGTTCTGGTGTTCAGAGACACGATTTCGCTCGGTGTCGTAGTCGCTGACCGAATCGAAGAGAAGTGTCAGACCATCGGGACCAATGTTCTGTTTCTCGGTAGGTGGCTCGCGGTGATAGAGATCCAATCCAATCTCACGTGCTTCATCGTGCTCGTCGTCGTCGTCGGATAGGTCGGGAGCATCGGGGCGAGGGTCACGTTTGGCCTCGGAGCGCGAGAATGAATCGGTATCGACATGGATGTCCGAGAACCAAGCCATTTTGTCTTTGTTTAAGAATCTCTATCTGTTAGAGTTGTCATATATGACCGAGTTATTAGTGTGCAGTTGTCGGAGATGGCGCTGGTACCGGCGCCCGGGTCGCCAGCAGTGCCAGTGGTTTCCGATACCGAACGCTTGCCTTACACAGCAGACGAATTCTACGGTGCTTATCTACTCGCCATTGTCAGAGATTCCGAGCATGGAACTCTCATATTCCAAAATCCCGACGACTTTCTGGAACATATTACCGGTCATTGGTTGGCGTTTCGTGTGATAAACGAAACCTCGAAGGGTTCCTACATAAGCCGAATCAACTATCTCGTACATCTCGCGTCAATGGATCCTCCCGATGACGCGAAGGTACCAGAGGATCTTCCACTGTTTCTGCCAAGAGACTGGCGCGAGACTGCCATCGCTCTTGTGGCACATCCTCAATGGCCCGTCGAGCGGGTTGTAACAGACAATCCAGAAATAATCCCACCCATCGGCAATACTATTTCTTATGTCGACTTCAAAGGTATAGATGTCGCTCGATATCTGATCGAGCAGAAAGTGATACAGCCCGATACACCTCGGGCTAATGCCGTACTCGCCGCGATGTCAAATGTGCCAGCGGTGGTTCATCTGAGCCGACCTGGAACGACCAGAAAAAGTCCAATGGGACTTCCTACCCCCGATCCAATGGGACCGGCGGCAATGGACCCAGACGATGATGTTGCAGATGTGGCCGACGACGTGGACGAGAGCGAAAAAGAAGTTATGCCATCGATAGTCGAACAGGGCGGTGTCCCTGTTACGTTTGGGTTCGGTGCACCATCGGTCATGTTCGATTTCGGCAACGGGCCGGCTGTACTGTCCACGCTGGTTACACCAAGTGCACCGAAACCGGCAGTTCCGTACACTGAAGAGAAGAAGCTTCACGACAAAGCGCTGCGGGCACGGGCCCAGGGCGATAATTCGGCCGCCCCAGAGCCGACCGACATCAACTCGAGAGAGATACGAAGGCTCCGGTCGGTCGAGGTGAAATTCGACCAGGTCAGTGCCGATCTCAAGTCCGCGCGTTCGATACTGCAATGGATCAATACCCCCGACTCGAGAAGGCCAAAGATTCCAGTCCCTATCTGGAAGTACACGGACGATCTCACGATCGACCAACTCGTTCTACGATTGCAGAACGTTGACATCAAAGACAACCAAATAACCGTCACAGCCCCTACTGTGCATGATTTGAAGGAGCAAGCACGGTCGAAGTGGTTGGTGGGGCTCGCCAAGGGTTCGAGAACCCCTGCACCCCTGGGTTATCTCCCGGATGATGACCCGGTGGCAGTTGCGATTTTAGCACTACGAGCTGAATCTCAACGAAGGATCTTCACAACCGAGAAATCGACTATCGACCAGTCGATAGTCGACGTCGCCACTGCGTTGAACGACCTCGCCGACATCCAGAAGGATTTCAAAGAGATCCAAGGCGACGAACAAGCGGTCATCAACGTGAAGCATGCCGACGTGCTTAAGATCTCTCGCAAACTGGAAGACGCAAGGAGGGAGCTACAGAGATGCGAAGTTGCAATGCGGGCAGCACACGAAGACGAGAAAAGAGCATCGTCGGCCCCGGCAAGAGCGAAGCGTGCTGCAGCCACAGAAAAAGTGGATGACCTGACGGGAGAGCTATCGTCCGCGATTCAGGCTCGAACGAAAGCCGAAGAAGACGCCAAATTCCAAATCAGCGAGGCCAGTCGCATCGTGAAGCTGTACAAGAAGGACCTGAAGGATGCACTGGCTCGCGCCGAGAGGAAAGCCCCGATCCAGATACCGTTGTCTTCAAGTTCGTCGGTGCAGCGATTGGCAGTGCTGGAAAGGGCGATGGCGAATCTCGGAGTCTTCGATTTGGAAACTTTCGAACGGAAGGTGGCATCGCTATCCACGAGCGATCAAAGACTACAAGAGCTTATCACAGTCGTTCAATCCAATGTTCCTATTGTTGGCAACCCGGCTGGGGCTATACAGACCGCTATGAGAAGGTCGCGCATATTGGATTCGGTTGGAGATTTAGTGGGTAATCACGACCTCGAGGGTGAAGGAGTTATCACCAAGATCAAAGACCTGGTCCGAGACAGTAAGAGTTACGCCGAGTTGCAAATGAAGATGGATGCTGGTGACGGCGTCGATGGAAAGGAGACCACGACGAGGCGTCTGACGATGAAGATGGAAGTACTTGAAGCGGCAAAGAGAAACCTCAGTGAAAGTGTCTCCGAATCCAGGTCGGAATGCAATGCCCTACGGGCACAACTCAGGGATGCCGAGACTCATTGCAAAGAAGAGAAGAAGCGCCTGATGGATGAAATCAAGGATCTACAAACGAGGCTTCGAAACGAACAGAAGGAGAATAAGAAGATCATGGATATCATCGCCAATTCTCATCTCGAGGACAGAAAGGTGTTGTCCGATGCCATCAAGGAGAAGCGGGAGCTACAAGAAGAACTGATCAAGAAAGAGCGGAACCTTTCCGAACTCCAGATGGCGCTCGATCGGGCCAAAACAGATATCATGGTTCTGGATTTCGAGCATCGCGGCGGCAAGGACATGGACGATAATGACGATGGTGATTATTCTCTTAAGGACGACCCCGTGGCGCGTGCATCGTCTGTGTATTCAATTGAAGTGGCTCTACTGAAACCGATGATCAGCAAGACTCGTTCGGCACTTGTGCGTATTCAACATGCACTTGAATTCGCGAGAAGTCGGATCGATGTGGTTGCCACAGACACGAGTTCCGACAACTCCAGTGAAGCGAAGCGTGCACAAACAATCATCGGAAAGATGGCTGAATTGGAGACGAGTGCCACTCTTTCGTTGGCGAGCCTCGAGAAGACGAACGGCGAACTCACCGCGTCTGTCGCTACCGAGGCGAAGAAGAAGAGACCGACGAGGACACCAAAGAGGGAGTCGAAGTTCGAGAGTGGTTCTCAGACTGTTCGAGACCAAGCCATCGCCGAAGAAGTGAAGAGTATCGAAAACCTGAGCAAGATCAATGCTGCATTCAAGAACAAGGCGCGTGCAAGTGTCGATGTCATACGAGCTATTCAAGACGAGATCTCGAAGCTGTGGGGAGATGAAGTGGAATGGTCCAGAAGCCAGAACGGCAGCACGGCCGTACTTCAAGCACTCCAGTACCTTGCCCAGGAAGCATTCGCGGATAACCCATCGAAATTGCCACCTATGCCGACGATTGGACTTCCACTCGAGATTGTTCTCGAGTCTACCGCGCGCCGGTTCCCCAACGATCTCACGGCCAGGGTCAATCATCTGTTATCCGTGTCCAAGACCTCGTACCAGACGCCGTTCCAGATCGCTGAGTGGAGTGCTACTCTGATTACCGATCACGAGGTCCGTCTGACTGTCAACGAAAGGGACGACTGGTACGGGAACATGCTCGAGGCCCTCGACAAAGCGAAAGAGGCATACCTCAAGCAAGAGACTGAACACTTCAAAGAGAAGCAACAGCTACGGGTTGCTCTCACTCAGCGAGCTGAAGCGTTATCGGAATTCGCATCGGTTCTCATTGCACTTGAAGAAATGCATCGCGACTTTACCGATCGGGCACGAGCCACGAGTGGTGCGATACCCACACGCCCAACGGCTGCATCCGAGATCTCCAGACAGGTGCTCAGTATCGCACAGTCTCAAAGTATCAACATCGGTGAGGCGCTGCGCTCGGTCTGGAATCCAGTTCTCAGCAAACTCCAAGTGATTGCGACATCGGCTGATATCTGGAGAGCGTTGCCCACCGCTCATGATGCGTCGGTCGAACCAAACCGACTGGCTTTCTATGCCGCAATGGGTGATCCAGCCTGGGCGCGTTTGATTCTTGCATTACCCGCTGTCAAGACCCGCGTTCTGAGTCGAATCGATGGACCCGACAAGACATTCATACCCGAGACTGGAAGTATCGCACAGGCAATCGAAGCTGAGTGTCGGCCGTATGTTCGTCTGATCGCGACTATCTATCGTGCATGGCGTCTCGGAAAGGATCTGAACTCGGTCACTTCCGAACCTGGACTCATCTGGATGCTACGACAATTCAGACGAACACAGAAAGTCCTGAATGAGAAACAGTTTACGGTTAAGAGTCCATCGCAAACACGTGGACTGGTCCAGTGGTGGCGAGCACAGAACTATATCGATGGAAGTCTGACGTGGGAGGACGCATGCGGAGTCTTCTATCGTCCCGGTCGACCGTGGATCGAAAGCTTGGCACCTATGATTTATCAGCCAGGCTGGCAAGCCATCCGAAACCTTGCATGGCAGAAACTTCATCTGCAGGGCCAGCAAGCCATTTCGACACCCGTTCGTGTGATGCGAATCTCACTCCCCGCCGGTCCCGGTGCTGCGCCTGTATAACGGTTCGACCCATCGTGCATGCGCTCGTTCCATGCGCCACGTGGCAAGCGGGGCCGTCGTCTTCTCGTCGATGATTGGCTGGCAATCGTAGAAATAGTCATCCACGTAAATCCATTCGGGTGCACTGCTTCGATGTTGTAGAACACCGAGAGGGTAGGACATACGAGCGAGACATGGGATCCCAATCTGACACGGGGAACCAACCGACTCACCACCACCACCGAGAGGGGACCACACACCGAGAGCGTCATCGGTTCCCAGGTAACGAGCTTCCAGTGCTTGCGCAGCACGCGATCCGATCGTCGGGATGGTACGATCACAGATACCCACACAATTCTTGGTACATCCACTCGAATAGACAGGGTTGTTCTCACGTGCACAGATGCGCATCTGTGTGTGATTGGCATCGGAGTGCATCCCTTTCGCACCGATTGCGACATCGGTACGTCGCCAGAGTGGTTGTGTTTTCGATTCGACGATGGCCTTGTGGTACAGCCTCAGGTTGGTATAATCCATTGATTCACTCTCTGGTTTCAGTGAACGTACAAGACCGCACCAGATTTCCCACCATGTCATACCACGAGCTGTCATGTCCTTGGCACGCTGCGAGAAGGACAACACCGACATCGAGAGTTCCAATTCGCCTGGTATGAATCGCAGAAGTGGTTCGACGATCATCCGGTAAGCGTTACTGTCGCCCGGGGCTGGCAGTGACAGTATGCTCATGATCTCGGTTACACATTTCTGATCGAAGCCGGGTGTGTGTTCGATGTCGACAGGTGGCAGTCCCACCCATCGACGAAGAATGTTCAGATACAGAACGGCGTTTCCGAGACGATCGGATGCGGTGCCACTGACTGGTGGTACCATCAGCATTGTCATAAGTGGAGCAACGGTATAACGAGACCATATCGCACCCGTGCATGTCATTGCACGAACCGAATCGGCAGTGTCCAAGAAGGCAATGCATGCTATACGCTGATGGAGTACCCACTGAGTGCTCAGTATGACAAGGGCCACCTCGGTGCCATACTTCCCCACTGCGTAAGCACGAAAATCGCTATTCGATACTGTCCGCGCAAGAACTTGTTCCACTGAGTGTGCATTGGTGCCATGGATACGCAGATAGGACCATGTCATACCCGATCGATGGGTCAGCTTGGCTACTTCCTGTGTGCCATCGACATGACCGTATCGCCAGAGCAGTGACTGGAACTCTCGGAGAGTTCCAACATTGACAAACCGACGCCGACGCCACGTCTGAGCAACCGGTGCACTTACAGCCATCAGAGTAGCATGAGTGTCCCAATTGTTGGCCATTGTCATGTCAGGGATACTGATACCCTGACATCCACCACTGCGGTATATCCCAACTAGACGAGCGATCATCCTTGAGATCAGGTCGTACGATCTGGCCATTTTCTTAATGAACCCAGTGGCCATCTTACGCAACGACATATCGGTTTCTGGAATGGACTTAACCGCATCATCGAGAACACCTTCGATGCCAATCTGGTTCACGAAGCACTTCATCGCAAGATCGACACATGCATCGAAAAGCCGGACTGAGCCAAGCCGTAATGCCAGTAACATGTGGCGTATCTCGTGATACACGAGATAGATCCAACCTCCATGAGAGATCGTATCGGAGTCGGCCACCGGTTGCATTGGTACCAGCAGCATCTTATCCATCTTCTGGAACTCGCATATCGCACCTGTGTGACCGTACTGTTGCCATGCACAGCCTGGAACCCAGAAGCCCGATAGGATCTGTGTGAATCCGTGACGATCGGTATAGTCCAGAGCAATCATCTGAAGGACGAGGAGTGGTAAACACTCGGGACGCGGGAAGTCAGCTGCCGATGAATTACGCATGATGCTCGCAATCGCTTCGAAGCGTATCAGTGGCTCCATGTACCAGATCGTATCAGGTGCCGATACGAACGTATCGAGATGTGCATGACTTGAGCACTTCTTCGACGACGCTGCAAATTGAATCTGGCTCTTGGAGGGTGCCTTGGCTTCTCGGTATGGGGTCGTCATCTCACCGAGGGACAGTGTCATTGGCCGTGCCGCATCAGGGACCAGAAGCAACACCGGTGAACAATGGGTGTCCGTCCGTCCGATTTGGAAGCACGAAGCCGTACGTTTGTAGTCGACACGGGAGAGATACTCGACGAGCTGCTCTTGGAAGTACGTATGGGATCGACCTGAACAGATCAATGGAACGTGATCCAACTCATGGTGGATTCCATCCATCATCCCTACACCCAAACAATAATAATAAGAATCAGGAAAGGTATCACCTCCGTCCTATCGACAACGAAAGAAGACGACCCCTTGATGGCAACAACAGCGGAAGAACGAGAAGCTTTCAATCAATTGGTGAGGTCGGAAGTAACGAATATCACAGATCTCATCACCGGTGATCATGAGATCCAACCCGATGATAACGATGATCACGAGTATGATGTGGCCATCAAGACGGCGACTGCGATCGCCGGTGGTGAAGCCCTTGCTGCTCAAATACCGGCGATCCTATCAGATTTCCGAATTCGTTCCCGTAAGACGCGTATCGCTTCAAGTATTGCCAAGCCGACCGACCCAGACGAAGAGCGACTCAAATTCTTCGATCGTTGCCTCGTGGGTACCGAAGAGGATACATCCCAAGGAGACCCTATCCGTACACCTGTGCCAGGTCCTCCGGTACCACCGGATTTATCAAACTGGACAAGGGACCCACCACCAAGGCCGCCTATAGTAGTACCCGCGGAATCTTTCTGGGGCGTCGTGCCTCTTCCTCTCACTGCATCGGCACGGGTGCCTGCTCTTCCGGTGCGTCCGCCTCTTTCGTCGTCACCATCACCACCAGTTTCTCTGAGTTCGCAACGCCAAGCACAGCCAGGTCGGCTTCCGATAGTGGACGTACGTGGACAGAAAGCAGCTACCATGGCCAATGATGACAACAAGCGTTCCGATGATCCAGACCTCGCCGATCTTACGAATGTATTACAGCGCACACACGTCGCCCCCCCTGCAGACACCCGCGGCAAGCTCGGTGTGCACCGTCGTACCCGTTCCGAGATCCGTGTATTGGACACCGTCTGGCCGACTACCACCAAGACTGATCTTGAGATCAGCATCATGCTTGAGTGCCTCATGATGCGAGAACCGGAGCGCCTGAAGCACCTCGTGGCACTCGATGGCGGAACCCTCAAGTTATCACCACTACCAACGGCCGGTACCGTATGTGAGACACTACGTGTCATGCGTGATAACATACGCGCTGTGCGTGCACGCAACACGACCGCCGAGGGCCTCTTGCCTGGTGTATTCGAGATCTCGATGGTGCTGTACCGTCTGGCCACTCTCACGACACAGATTCTGGACATCACCGACAAGTGGAAGACATTCGATCTTTCGGTATCCGAGATCTTATCGGTGTTCTCGCCGCTGACCGAGATTGCACACCTTCTGGTGTATACGCCATGCAGCCCTATCCTACTCCAGCGAGTCGTCACCGAAGCACACGCTCTGGCTGCACGTGCGGCTCTGGCACGACCGTCACCATCCGAGCCCACCGAGGTCGCATTCGGGTATGCGATCAACCTATTCAAAGGTCAACCACTGAACCCGAGTCAGGAGGGATTCGTTCGTCGGATCCTGGATACCGAGTTCCCCATCCCTGACCACCTGGTCCAGGCAGTGATCTTCATCGAATGGATGGCAGAGCCAGTACGGGAGCGCCTCGATGTGTGCAAACTAGACGATATTGTCTAAAACCGTTTTTTCTGTGCGGTCCCGCTATGCTGTACTCACATCGCGAACTCGGGAAGGTCTCTGTATAAAATCCATTTAAGAGAGAGAAGCGGTAAAAATGGCAGCAGCAGCACGCTCGCTACCGCTATCGTCGGGTGCCGAATCGGATGCGGCGAAGGTCAAGAGCAAGTCGACTGGGCGGCAGAAGCGCAAAGCACGCCCGACTGCAACGGCACCACAGCAACCACTACCGACGGCGATCGATCCACCGTTCCCAGTTGACTCGAAGGAGATCAAGGGAGAACCAGCCATCCGTCCCATCTCTGATCTCATCCAGATGTTTCGGACAAGGGAGCACAAGGCGGCACCACGTGCCTCTGTCGCGGCATCTGGTATCACAACTTTGGCGATCGCCGATGATCCTGTCGGTCGTGCCGAATCGTTACTGTCGGCTCTTGGTCCGGTTCATTCTGGACCAGACGATGCCGTCGAAACCCCAACAACTTCGATACCTTCACTTGTCCGTCCACCGCCTCAGAAGCGTATCCAAGAGTTGGTCAATCTCATTGGATCACGGAGGTTCCTACCGGATTCGAACCGTACAACGACGGGTCTCTCGTCATCCGAACAGGAAGACATCTGCCGCAAGGTGCGTCTCGGACAGTATGCACTCATCCGAAGTACGGCGACGCACGAGAGCGATCTACTCATCGCTGCTGGTCGTGGCGTCCATCCTCGGTCGAATGGACGCGTGGTTGAATTTCCAGTCTGTAAAGCCAGAGATGGGTGTGTCGCTGTCGTATACGGTCGACAGATACGTGTCGACGGCGGCAGCGGTCTTGAACCACCACCACGCGTACCCATGATGCAGTACATGACCGAGACAGAGCTCAAGAGTATTCTCGCTGGGTCGATCCCTTTCATCCAGCCGCGTCATTGTGTACTCTGTACACGATTCTTGATTGAGGACTTGCTTCTCGAAGCACGTGGTGGAGCCTCCGGTGGTGCAATGCCGACACATCACATCCTCCAGTCGTATCACAACTCGGAGGGGGACACCGATGGGTACATCTCCAGTTACGTTAATCGCCCAATGCCGGGTCAGCCATACATGGGCCTCGTTGCCGGTATTGCCGCATTCAATGTGTCGGTATTGCGATGGACCAAGGCACCCGATGGTCGACCGATGATTGATCAATCACGAATGGTGTGGCGACCAAGCGATCCACTCAAACCGTATGTCGGAGAGACGCTACGGAATTTTTAGAGCGGAGTGCCCTTGACGGCGAAGTGATTACTGAAATGTTACGAGTTGGCGATGCACGCAACGGTCGGGTTATCTTAACCGGTCCGGGTATGAAGCGTTCCGCCGAACCGATAACGGCTCAGCGTAAAATGAATCGAAAGTTGAAGAAGAAGCAGCGACTGCTTCAGCAACAACAAGAAGAAGAAGAGGGTGTCGATGGCAACGGCAGTAGCAGCAGCGACGATGACGACGACGGGCCGATCACGACCCCCGTCACACCGATTTGGCAGATCCGTGAACAACGGATTCGTGCCGCAGCTGCACTGACGGAGGATGATGCACGCCAGCTTCGTCATGCGATGGGTGCACTCGAGGCCCCATATGACGGTGGTATTGGCCTTGCAATCAACAATGCACGTTTCCTCAAGTCAGCATCCTCTCTCTTCAAGCAGCAACGAGCCAAATCGACATGGTACGATGACTGTACCGGATTCGACGATAAGCTCCGACTGCTACGCATGCGACCTCTTCAACTTCATGATATTCATATTCACTTCGAGGCACTCCTCGTTCCGACTTTCTCTCCCCACTTCACAAGATTGATACCCTTCAGCACCGCCGATCTATCCGTTTACAGCACATCACGCCTTGACGATGTCATCGGGTGTCTCAGCGACACCATGCGTGACACCAAAGCACCAAAGCACCTCCAGTACGCCGCAGCGCGTGCCATGGATAAAACCATACCTTATCTGGCCATTCGTCAGTACAACGATCGTCAATCCAAACTCCCACCTACCGAACGCGGTCCATCCCTCGCCGTCCCCGCCAACAATCACTGTTCGGTCATATGCGAAGCGAACCTACCGTCCTTCCATCGCGCCTACTTCGAAGTTGTATACGGTCGTGACTGTGATACAACCACTCCTTGGCACCATACAGCCAGTAAGACACCAACACGGGCGGGTGTGTCGCGTATCTTTTCAGATATGTATTATCGATACATGGTGGCCTATCCAGGCTTCATGGAACAGGCTGTGTTCATCACGATATGTGGGTTCTTGGGCAACTACGAAACCACCAAGGACAGAGCCGGACCATGGTTACGTCAGATCACCCAGGCGATCTTCAACCCAACAATCGTTCCACTCGATCCCATTCTTTGCCCTCCCGATCAATGGCCCTCCACCCGCCAGCGTTTCTTCGCTCTCCTCTTCTCTCAACCACTCGATCGACTCTCTGTCCATACGACGCGCGAATATTGGTTCCATCTCGTGGCCACGAGTCCAGCGTTATCGATACATTACCGCAAAATCATCCCCAATTACGACGATGTACAAGCAGCAACGTTCGATACGATGGCACAGGTGCGTGCTTACCTGGAGTCGAATCTCCTGCACGCAAGCGGGACCATCACCTATGAAGAGATACTCGCCGCGAAACCACTGATCAAACGCAAGGGTGGGGCACGGAAATGGCAAAAGGAACTGGCCTATATCACCGATTCAGGGTACGAGAAGTGTAAAGGATTCTCCTTCCGGCGCACCGTTGCCCCACCACTATCCGAGCTCCGAACCGTGCACGGTAAGATTCCAGCCACACTCGCATGGGTCGCCAAGACGGGTTCTTCCGTGTATATGGACGGGCCTCCGTCCGCCGACGAGAAGTGTTCCATGACACGCCGCGCGAAACGTCTACGGCAGGCACAGAGCAACCCATCGGCAACATTAGCGAATCGTGCCAAAGCCGAACGATACGTGGCCGATCTGGCGGCTGATTTCGATTCACGAGTCGATAGCGGTGAAGCCGGTCCTCTGTTCTCCCGTATCTTCGATGGGGTGACGGGCTCGGCGTCGGAGGATTGCATCCCAGTCACACGGGATCGTATCATCGGTCATCATGACCGGTATCTACGCATGACCATACCGCATATACCCGATTATCTGTCATCACAGGACGTCTTCGAGATCGTATGCGAGCTCATCAAGGACTGTGGCGCCTCTCGTCTAATCATCGAACGCCTGGTGCAAGTGACAAGTCCCATCACCCACAGCGGCACCAATGACCGATTAACCGTGCTTCTGGGTGCCATACGGACACTTGGCCCATACACGTATAACCTTGCACAAGTCGCAGCCGGTATCCGAGAATCGGGATGTGGCCTCTCAGTCTATGCACTCCCAATCGAGATTCAGATCAACCAGAGACGAGCACTTGCGACTCGTTACCATTTGCCACCCGATACCGATGTGATGCCGCTCATCCCCACTCATTTCTTCTGGTGTGGTGTCTGCGGTGTCGTGTACTCGGTTGGGTACGGAACCATCCGTTCGAAGAAGCATCGATTCTCACACGGACTTCAAGAAGTTGAGATGGATTCATCGACGGGCGAGGTGTACTGCAATGACAATACCACAGTCGGATCCGTCAGCTGTCAGGATCAACCACTGTCACGTGTGCGTATCGATGGATACGTCTTACGTCTGAACGGTGCATCGTATACGATATGTGCACAACCCATGTGCGGGATGCTCTTTAAGATTGAACCAGCGACCGCCACATCGACGTCCTATGGTCCGCAATGTCTGAGATGTTTCGCTGAATCGAGACGGCACCATTATAGTATCCCTCGATTCGTCTCCTCGGTTCTCCAGACACGATACCGAGAAACACCGGACTCTGAGGAACTGATCCCACCACCTCTTCTGTGCTTCCTGTGCGACAGGCGACCGCTCCGTCTGAATCGTGACATCACGATCATGGGGAAGAATACATTCATCTGTCATCGACCCTTCCATGGTGTTCTCCGGTGGAAGCACCTTCTGTACGAAACACTCAAACGAGAAGGTCATTCGACATTGATCGAAGAGGAAGGGGAAGATGCCGAACCTACCGAGACTGAGATGCGCGTTCGCGTATTGGCCGTTTCACACGAGAAAGCACATCGTGCGAGTGAACTCCAACGTAAACTTGCACGTAGCAAACGTGACGCGCGTCAGTGGAAACGTGCCGATGCACTGAGGAAGCATCGTTAGAATGTAAACAGTTTGCCGATTGTTGCCCGCCAGGTCGCCTCAGTCGTCGCGCGATGTGCTGCAACGAATACAAGCACATAGACAGCAAGAGCCATCAGGACGTGATAGACGACGGTACGTGCACGTATGAGGATGAGAGCGGCAAGGACGGTAGCGGCAAGGAAGGTGAGGAGTGTCCAGATCGGGAAGCAGGAGGAGGAGCTCCTCGTTGGATCGCATTCGGCTGCAGTGAGCCCCACGAGATAGAGGATGACCGGTTCCAGTAGGAGGGACATCGAACTAAAAGCAACACATAGAAAAGTCAGGGCGGAACGCTCACACAAAGGGACGCCTAACATCTACAATGCAATAACAGAGCGACGTGCTTTCCTTGCACAAGGCACTTGTTGTACTCCTCTACTGCAGACTTTGTGTCCAATACGAGATACGGAATACCACGTGCTGTCAGTCGATCTCGACATTCACGCGTCGCGCGTAAAACCGAATGAAACCCGGTACTCAGAATGTACAACGACGATGACGATCTGAGGCCGTCGTCTTCGGCCAAGGCACGAACGGTTATACCCGGGTCGTGGTGCGTGCCACACTCGCGCCAATTCCATTCTTCCACGCCACGCCCCGGGGAGATGCGCACATCATATGCGTATGATTTCGATCCAACAATTACTCGGCCCCATGACGCTGTCACGAATGCGAGATCTTTGGCAGTAGGATCGGCTTCTTGTGATTCGGGTAAATCGTCAATGATCGACGTCGTCTTGCTCTCCTCGGCCATCAAACTAAACAACAACAAAGGAATGTCAGGGCGGGACACTCACACAAATGGAGCTCAAACATAGGAATCGCTAGCTACTCGCGCAAGTGCGACGGCACTCTCTGGATAAGCCGGTATTCGACTGCAACGGCAGCGACGACGACAACAGTCCAGCATAGATTCGCACGCCATCCATATGAGCAGCGCGATTGTCCCGAGGCACGCGCAGAACAGCTTGTCAAGTGCCTGTTGGATGGCAATCTCCCGCATCACCACTCTACTTCGAGGACGGCGATCGGCTCCTTTGATTCTTCTTCGCCACTCGCAGGATGGACTTCGCGGATGTGTGCGTCGAGAGAGTTGGCCGCTGGG
>QGNH01001161.1_pt1 | contig 18515 bp, 13 predicted proteins | sample 1735481 | NCBI WGS metagenome assembly QGNH01 (sample SAMN09239004, study PRJNA386568) | Viral metagenome, whole genome shotgun sequencing project.
TGCACAAAAGCGAATCGGTGCGGAATGCTGGAACGGAAATGGCGGAGAAATGACAACTCGAACGCAGTCAGCAATAGGAAAGAAACGAATAGCAGTAAAGCTTTGCGCAGAGGCGTTCAACACGGTCGAGAGCAAGGCCGAAGAGATCGTACTCGCTCTCTTTGAAAGCACGATGAAAGGACACCCGATGAGCGCGAAGCTCCTGGTGGAGCTTGCAGAAGGAAGCGTGGATCTGGAAGGCATTCTGAACAAGGACCCATTCCGGAGCCTCGCATTGCGTCTCGGAGCCGAGCCGCAAGTGGTAAACGCAACCATGCATAAAGTGCCGGAAACTGACACCTACAGCACAGAACTTCTCCAGGGTTGATGTTTGAATTGGCGGGGAATGCGGTGGAAATCCACGGCCATCGTGCCCGTGTATTCCATCGCATTCCCAGAAAGAAAGTTGAGACGCCCATGAAGCTAACGAATCACGGCGCAAGCAAAGGAACGCATTTGAAACGCAAGCTGATAATCGTGTTGACACCATGCCTGCTCGCAACCTGCCTATTATGGCTCGCGTGCGTCGGTCGAGCGTACGCGCAGACCGTCAGCACCACCACCGTTCAGGGCACCGTGTATCTGGCCAGCGGTCTGGCCGGCTCCGGCACCGTCGTTCTGAGCTGGCCCGCGTTTACAACCGCCGCCGGCCAGTCCATTGCCGCCGACAGCATGAACGTCACCATCCCCACGACCGGCGCGTTGAGCGTCAACTTGGCGCCGAATCAGGGCGCCACACCGGCCGGCCTTTATTACACGGCAGTCTATTACCTGAGCGACGGTACAACCACCACGCAGTATTGGGTCGTGCCCTCGTCGTCGCCTGCAACCCTGGCACAGGTACAGGCGCAATTGATGCCCGCAGCGCAGGCGACCCAGGCCGTGAACAAGGCCTATGTGGATGAAGCGATCACCGAAGCCTCTCTGGGCCAGCTGGGCTCGTCCGGTGGAACGCTCACCGGCCCCCTTTACCTGAGCGCCGATCCCACCCAGCCATTGCAGGCCGCGGACAAGCACTACGTCGACATCTCACTCGCCGAAGCCGTTCCGTTGGCAGGCGGCAATATGACTGGAGCTTTGCAAACGCCCAGCGTGAATGGAGTGCAGTCGCCCCTGGCAGGCACGTCGCAAACCACGCTGCAGGCGGCCATCACCTCTGCGGGCTCGACCGGAGCCGTGGAGATTCCACCCACCTATGCGGGAACAGACGCGTTCACCAATTCGAACGGCGTATATGTGAACGATCTGCGGCCGTCGGGCGCGCAGCAGCTTGAGCGCAGCGTCAAGGAATTCGGCGCGGTGTGCGATGGAGCTACCGACGATACCAACGCATTGCAAGCCGCGTTGAATTACGCCAATGCACACGGCGCGGCGCTGACCATTCCGCAGGGAACCTGTAAGACGCGGCAGCTCAACTGGCACGGCGAGTCGATCGGCGGTATGGGCAAGCAGGTGTCCGCGCTCATGGGCTTTCCCGGCCAGGATGTGCTGGCCAGCGTGGCAGACAGTACCATCCTCTTGCCCTACACGCACATTCACGACCTGACCATCTATGTGGATCAGAGTGTGGACGTTTCCTGCTCGCCCGCGGAAGGCCGCGCGTCCGCCGGCACATGCGCCGTGAGCCGGTTGATGGAGGAGAATTCAATCTTCTCTCCCGGCGGCAACGGTCTCACAGGCACCGTGGGTACAGGCGCTGGATGGGCCGTGGGTAATTGCGCCATCACCATGCCCGCGGTCACCGGAGCCGGCGGCAACGGTCTGCGCGTTGCCGAAATCGAAAATGTTGAAATCGCCACCACCGGCGTTGACCCGTTGTCATCGCAATATCCCGGAGCCCACTCCACGCACACTTGCGGCATGTATCTGGCGCAATGGCCGCAGTGGAGCGAGTTCCGCAACATCGATATTCGCGGCCTGAATACAGGCGTTGCCATTCCTGCATTGTCCGGCTCCATCCCCGCAGGATTGAATGCCGATTCAAATCGCTGGCAAAACGTCACCGTTCAGGCCACGCACGTTTTCACTGCGGCGGCGGGCTCCAATAATGTTCTGGACAACGTAGTCGCAATGGCCGGCAACTCCGCGGCAACAGCCGAGCCGCCCACCGGCTTGGTGCTCGATTTCGCCGGTTCGCAGCAAGGCTGGACTGTGCGCAATGCCGTGGTGCTGCCCACGTGGAATGCAGTCCCGCCGCAACTCACAGTCACGGCCGCCGGCGGCGCAGTCACCGCAATCACGCTGGGCTCCGAGCACGGCCTTGGCTTCGATCCCTACGGAACGCAGGCTCCGCTCGCCTTCAGCGGCAGTTGCACCGCACAGGCCCACGCCAATGTGAACTCAAACGGTTCAATCAATTCGGTCAGCGTAACTGCCGGCGGCGTAGGCTGCTCGGGCACAACAACCGCCACCGTCAACGTCGCAGGCACATGGGACACGGCCGCGCCCGTCAATCTCATCTCCGGCCAGGATATGGCGTTCTTCGCCGGCAATCAGCTCAAGGGCAACGGCGGCTATACGGTGTGGAACGCGGCCTTCTCGCGAAGCAACGGAACCGAGCTCGGCGGCGGCGGCGGAAACCTTCCCGGCGGTGGCGTCTATGCAGCGCTTGTTGCCAACAGCGCGCTGGGCACTGCGCTTCCCGTCGACCAATTTCCCGGCCCAGGCTCTTCCAGTCCGGACATTGGCGTCAAGCTGCAGGAATGCCTGGCCGCACTGAGCCTGACCTACGGCGGAACCTGCGATGCGCGCAACTTCGCGGGCAGTCTCTCCATGGGCTCCAACCTGACAATATCCACGGCCAACGCGTCCATCCTGCTGCCGTGCGCGACCATCACCACAGCCAATCAGATCGTCGTGACCGCCGGAACGCGCAATGTGTCGCTGCGCGGCTGCGCGTTGCGCGGTGGCAGCGCTGCCAGCGGTAGTCAGGGCGGAACCGCATTCGCTTATTCGGGCTCCGGCGCGATGATCCAGGTCGGCGATCCCACCTACGCAGTCGACACCTCCGGCTTTCACATGGACAACGCAATCATCAACACCACCGCGGCCGCCAGCGCAGCAGCGAAAGGATTGATCGCATACCGCGCGCAGGAAATGAATCTCGAAAATCTCTATTTCCTCGGCAACGCAAATCAGACCGGCATGACGCTCGATGGCACCGGCAACTATACGGGCGGGAGCTTCTTCGGCAGCCAGTTTGGCGGATTCCAGACAGCCGTGAATGCCATCGGCCATCAGGTTGCGAATGCCGCGACAACGGATTGGATGAATGCCAGCACGTTTGTGCGCCTGCACATCGATTGCCCCACCAGCAGCGGCAGCCCGATCGCCGGGACGTATGGAATCAATCTGCAGCAGGGCGATGGAAACACATTTGCAGGCGGCGACGTGGAGGGTTGCAATACCGCACTGCACCTGGGAGCGAATGCGCAGAACAACACCATCGTCGGCCTGCGCAATGAAAACTCTAATAACCAGGTGGTTACGGACGCAGGCAGCTCTTTTAACAACTGGATGAGCGGAGGAACCATCTTCACCGGGCAACTGACCGATAACGGAACCCGCAACAGCTTCCTTGATACCTTTCACCGCGCTTTCAATGGAGTGAATGGTGACTGGTACGGAAGCCAGCAGGATTCAACCGTAACCGACCATCAGCGTCTTGGAATCGGCCTTGGCAACGAGCGCGGCCGCTTGACGGAGTATCAGACAGACTACGGCTATCGCTGGGAAGACGGGCTCACCGACGGCACGACCGGCGAGCAGTTCTATAACATCCAGGACCTGCTGAACAATGTAAACCGCGTCTCGATCGGGCAGTATCTCAGCGCCGCCGCCAACACCGTGACCAACGTGATCCTCAACAACGGCGGATGTTATTCCTCTTCGACCGCGCCAACCGTCAACTTCTCCGGCGGCGGCGGAACAGGCGCCGCGGCAACCGCCACCATGGCGGCTTCATCTTCAACTTCCTGCTCCACATACAAAATCTCCACCATCGCCATCACTGCCGGCGGCAGCGGATACACATCGCAGCCGGCAGTCTCCTTCACCGCCACCAACCAGACCAGCGCGCCCAGCGCATTGGCTGAAATTACAACCGCCGGAAGTACAAATAACCAAACGGTTATCAACGCAGCTGGAACCGGCGCGGTAGTGCTCAATGGGTCCACGAACTCCGGAACCGGCGGCGTAGTCTTCGGGTCCGGTGGAAGCACCGAGACCACTGTAGCCACGGTCGATCATGCGGGAGACGCGCAATTCAACGGAACCTTGAATGTGGGCGGAACCGCGCAGTCGGCTGGGACCATGACAGTGCGCAATAGCCTCGATTCCGAGGTGGACTACTATCTTTGGCCGGGACTGACCACCAGCCAGAAAGGCTCATACACCTACAAGGATTGGAACGGGAACAGCCAGTGGTACATGGTAAAAGACGCAAGCAATAACTGGGCGTTGAATTCGGCCACCGGGAGCCTCGACAGTTTCAAGGCATACTAGAGCACCAACAGTGGCGACACCTATATCGATGCGTCGAATTCCTCCGGTGTGGTTCGCGTCAATTACGAAACGGGTTCCGGGACGAGCTTCAATATCTACGGCGGCGGCAGCACGTCGCTCTATGCGAGCTTCACCGGCACTGCATCCATCAAGTTTCCAGGTCTCGCCGCAAGCAGCGGTTATAACTGCTTGCAGGTCGATAACTCGGGCTTCATCACCAATACGGGCTCAGGATGCTTCTCAGGCGGTGGTGGAACCGTATCGTCCTTTGCAGCGCCCTCAGGAAGCTGGCCGTCCTGGTTGACGCCCGCTGTTACAAATGCCACCAGCACTCCTTCGCTTGCGGTTACCGCTTCATCCACCGGATCGGGAAATGTGGTGCTGGCCAGCGGCCCAACATTCACAGGCAATACCACCACCTTCGCCAACAGCGCCGCAGCGGAGCAGGATGTAACCATTCAGCCTGGTTCGACCGCCGACCAGGTCGGCGCATTCGCCTGGAATAACTTCTCTGGCACTTCGCAGTGGAAGCTCAGGAAAGATGCGAGCAACTATCTGCGCCTGACGGACGTTGTGAACTCGCTCGACCGGTTCGCCTTTTATCAAAACGGCCAGACCGTGATCAACGCCGGCGCCGGAGCCAACCCGGCAGTGATCAACGGCACTTCGGGCAGTGGCACCTCGGGGTTGCTGGTAGAGAGCGGCGGCTCCAGTCCGGCTGCGGTGCTCACCGTATCCGGAAGCGGGAATACGACGGCAGCCGGGTTCGTGTCAGGCAAGTTCTTGCTTGGATCAAGCACCATGTCGCTGGCCGCGAATGCAGGCGCAGGCACCAGTCCGGCAATTGCCTGCGCCACCAGCCATGTGTGCGACGGGGTCAGCGGAACGGTGACCCTCACCACGGGCACCAGCACGGCAACCGGTACGCTGGCCACGCTGAGCTTCCCCAATACGCACACCAACAATGCCAACTGCGTGGTGACGCCGACGCTGAGCGGGACCGGCCTGGTAACGACCATCAGTTGGACCGAGAGCACGACGACGTTGACGTTGACGGCCAACGCCGCGCTTACAGCAAGTACCGCCTATCAGATTCGCTACTGGTGTGGCGGCAATTGACCCCCGCAGCCGAAACAGCGGAAGCAGCGGCGGCCGATTCGCAGGGATGGAACCTGCGCATGGCGCATCTGGATCGTGCAGAGTTAGAGCGATTCGGAAAGATACTCGATCAGCGGCCGGCAATCCTCGCCGGCCGCACCGTCGCCATGGCGCTGGCCGAGCAGTTATTGCTGGTTAGAACGCGCCAGGGCCGCCCGTCGCATCTGAAGGCCAATCCCGCGCAAGCCGAGTTTGAGCGGCTGAGGGGTAGGCAGAACATCGTGCTCAAGGCACGCCAGGTAGGCCTGACCACCTGGGCTGCGGCACGTTTCTTTCTGAAGACCATTGCCCAGCCGGGCACCTTGACCCTCCAGGTTGCGCACACCCAGGAGTCCGCTGAAGAAATCTTTCGTATCATTCACCGCTTTCTCGATTGGCTGCCGGAGGAGCTGCGCGAAGGGCCTCTCAAGACCTCGCGCGCCAACGTCCGCCAGATTGTTTTTCCGCAGATGGATGCGCAGTATCGTGTAGTCTCCGCGGGCGAGCGCAACGCGGGGCGCGGATTGACCATCCAGAATCTGCACTGCTCGGAACTGGCGCGCTGGCCCGGCAATCCCGCAGACACCCTGGCCGGCTTGCGGGCAGCCATGGCCCCGCATGCGGAGCTGATTCTGGAGTCGACGCCGGACGGCGTGGGCGGCTGCTTTCACGAGGAATGGCAGAAGGCCGCGGAGACCGGCATGGTGCGCCATTTCTTTCCCTGGTGGATGGAGCCGGCCTACCGCGCCGAAGCAGTCCTTGAATCAAGTCTGACGCGCGACGATCGCGAGCTGATGACCCGGCACAATCTTGATCTCGAACAGATCGGCTTTCGCAGGCAGATGCAGGCAAGTTTTCGCGGCTTGGCAAAGCAGGAGTACGCGGAAAACGAAGCAAGCTGCTTTCTGTCCAGCGGCAGTTCCGTGTTTGAGCTGGCGGCGATTGAGGATCGCCTCGCCCAGATATTCGCGCCCATTGAACGACGCCGGAATGGAGAAACGGAAATCTGGCTGCCCCCCTTGCCGGGCAAGCAGTATCTGGTCGCCGTCGATCCGGCCGGCGGCGGCAGTGAGGGCGATTACTCTGCGGCTCAGGTGCTGGACATGGAGACTGCCATGCAGTGTGCGGAGTTTCGCGGCCATGCGGCCGGCCTGGAACTGGCCAGGCTTGTGACCGAATTGGCAACCGAGTACAGCCAGGCCTGGCTGGTGGTGGAGCGAAACAATCACGGCAGCGGCGTGCTGGCGCTGGCGGAGGCGGCGTGCGGGTATCAAAAAGTTTTCATGCAGAGCAACCAGCCGGGGTGGTTGACCACATCCATCAGCCGCCCCGCCATGCTGGGCCGCCTGGGCGCGGCGCTGGTGGAAGTGCCAGGCTGCTTCATGAGCCGCCGGCTGCTCTCGGAGTGCAGAAGCTTTGTCCGCCTGCCGGACGGCAGAATGGGAGCCCGCGCCGGAACCCACGACGATCTGGTGATGGCCATGGCCATTGGCCTGGCCGTGCGCGCGGAGATGCTCGCTCGATGAGGGCGGAGGGCCAAGGACGGGAGTGAATCACAAGGGGAAGCCAACCGGCCTTGTGCGTCTGACCCCCGACCCCTGAACCCTAACCCCAGAATCCTGAACCCTGACCCCTGACCCCTGACCACTGACCCCTGTAAAAGCGCATAGAATTCGATGCAGCGTCTGAAACAATCACATCTGAAACAAGCAAAGGAGCGGACTTGGCAGTTCTGGCCGTGCAGCATATCCGGCGCATGCGGGGCGGCGCACAGGGCCAGTTGATGCTGGGTGCGGACGGCCACGTCTACGTGGTGAAGTTTCAGAACAATCCCCAGCACATGCGAGTGCTGGCCAACGAGTTTCTGGCCTCGCGGCTGGCGCTGGCGGCCGGGCTTAGCGTTCCCGACGTGGTGCTGATGGAGGTTTCGAGCTGGCTGGTGGACAATACTGCGGAACTTGAGATCGACCTGGGGCGGATGCGGGTGAAGTGCCAGCCGGGGTTGCAATTCGGATCGCGCTTCGTGGGCGGCCTGATGCCCGGCCAGGTGGTCGACTATCTACCCGAGGAGCAGCTTGCCGAGTTGAAAAATATGGGCGAGTTTGCCGGCATTCTCGCCCTCGACAAGTGGACCGGCAACTCCAATGGCCGGCAGGCGGTGTTCACGCGCAGGCAGCGCGAGCGGCGTTATCGTGCCGTGTTCATCGATCACGGCTATTGCTTTCACGCCGGGGAATGGAAGTTCGAAGACACTCCCCTGCGCGGCGTTTACCACCGTAACGAAGTGTATCGCGATATCACCGGTTGGGAGTCGTTCGAGCCCTGGCTCACGCGCCTCGAGACCACCGCCGCGGAGACGCTATGGGCGGCAGCCAATGAGGTGCCTCCGCAGTGGTATGGCGGCGACCTGGCCGACATGGAGGCGCTGGTGGAGAAGCTGCTGGCCCGGCGCAGCCGGATTCGCGACCTCATCGACGAGTTCCGCAAGTCCGACCGTCAGCCGTTTCCCAAATGGGGCAGCAGCCCGCAGCAACTCCCCAAACAACCCTGGAAAGACACGCGCTGGGAGGTTAGGATTGCCCCTAGTGTCACGTAACCGGGAGTCATGTAGCTGGGTGTCACGTAGCCGGCGCCACAGCAAACGATTGAGACCCTGCCAATGAGCGATGGAAATGAGCGGCGTGCGTGCGAGTTTCACCTCCTCCGGTATGTGCCGGATGTGGTCAGGAACGAGTACGTGCATATCGGCGTGATCCTGCGCGAGCAGGGCAGCGGAGAGGCGCCGGACGTGAGATTCACGCGCGACTGGCGCCGCGTCCGCTGCCTCGATCCACAGGCCGACACGGCCCTGCTCGAAGCCATGGAGAGCGAGTTGCGCAGGCGCTTCCAGGCCGAGCCGGGCGGCAACCTGATGCGGCTGCTCGGCGAGTCTCTGTCGCTCAGCATACAGATGACCGAGGCCAAGGGCTACCTGGCGGAGAGCCTCCCTGCGGGCATGGAAGAGCTGATGCGCCTCTACGTCGAGCCCCCGCCGCGGGAACGCGTGCCCCGCCTGAGCGGCCGGGCGGCGATTCAAGCCCGCATGCGCAGCGAGTTTGAACGTGCCGGCGTCTGGGACCTGCTGCGCAAGCGCATTGCGGCCTCTGAGTATACGCGTCCCGGCGATCCGTTGAAGATCGACGTCGGATACAGGCCCAACGGGACCATTCGCATGTTTCATGCGGTGAGCATGGAGCCGGGCGTGGAAATGGCCAAGGTGCTGGCGTTTTCCTCGGCCGGATTGCGAGCCGGCGTGGAGCGCGTGGAGAAGGCACAGCTTGAACTCACCGCAGTCATCGAGCCGGCAGCGCGCGTCGGAGCAACAGACGAAGAACCGGAGCGCCTGGAGATGTACCGCTTCGGTGTAGAGACAATGGAAGAGCACCAGATCAGAGTTCTGACCACCTCAGATCTCGTCCGGGTAGCGGACACCGCCCGCCGCGAGCTAAGAATCTGAGAAGCAGTCGTCAGAGAACTGTTATCAGTTGTCAGCCGCTTGTCAAAGTCAAGAGCTGGAAGCTGACAGCGAATAGCGAATGGCTAAAAGCTAAAATCAAACAGATGGCAGCGCCAATCAACGCCAGCGCGGCCAATTACGTGCACTTTGCCCCATTCCTCTGCAGAGTTTTTCATGCAAAGATAATCCGAAAATCGTTGCGTATAATTTCCAACCTTTAAGGTAGGATAGGTTTTGTCAGTAAGAAACGAGTTAGATTGTCTAGCTGTTAGCTGTTAGCTGTTAGCTGTTAGCTGTTAGCTGAAAGCTGATAGCTGATAGCCGACAACTGGCAACTGATAACTGTCATCTGAAAAAGGCGCATCCCTTGGGGATGCGCCTTTTTCATGCGAAAAGGAAGGTGCGCGTGAAGGTAGGAGAACAGTTACGCGAGATATGGCGGCAGGCGACCCGCCCCGCAGAGCAGAGCGGGGAAGTCCGTCGCGCTGACGGGCTCGCCGGTGCGTCGGCCGCTGATACAGCACGGAAGACGCTGGCACTCCCGGCCATTCTGAGCCCCGTCCAGTTTCCGGGCAAGCTGCTGCCCAAGCCCACACCCGTTAATCTGCGCCGCTTTGCCGAGACCCCCATTGTCCGGCGCGCCATCAACGTCATCAAGGACCGCATCGCCGCCATGGATTGGCAGATTCGCGTGCGCCGCGGTGTTAAACCAGGCGAGGTGGCCTTCGTCACAAGAAAGCTCACAGCTTTGCGGCGGACGCTCGAAGAGCCCAACGCCGTCGACAGCTTTCGCACCCTGATCGAGCAGGTCATTGAAGACGCGCTCACCGGCGGCTTCGGCGCCATCGAGATGGAACCCACCGGCGACCCCGACCAGCCCGCCATGCTTTGGCCCGTCGATGGTGCCTCGATCCGCATCAACGCACGCTGGGACGGGCAGCAGGACACGCCCCGCTATGCGCAGGCATTGCCCGGACAACTGGAGTCGGCAGCCATCGATCTGCACGACGACCAGCTGATCTATGTGCGCATGAATCCGCGCAGCTTCACGCCCTTCGGCCTGGGCCCGCTGGAAGTAGCGTTCGAAACCGTCAACCAGTTTCTAAGCGCGCACCGCTTTGCCGGCAAGCTTGCCGCCAACGCCGTCGCGCAGTATGCCCTGTGGCTCAACGAGGCCACGCCCACCCAACACGACCGCCTCATCCGCTGGTGGCAGGACGAGATCGAAGGCACCGGCCGCGTACCGCTGATCTCCACCGAGCAGAAGCCTGAAGTTTTGCGCTTCGCCCAGGGCACGGACGCCGACTTGCGTCTCGCCTGGCAGGAGTTCCTCATCCGCATGGTGGCCAATGCATTCGGCCTGCCGCCGCTGCTGCTGGGCCTGGAAGCCGATGTCAACCAGTCCACGGCCGCGGAGATGACCGACGAAGCGTTTCGCGGCGCCATTTCGCCCCTGGCCATGCTGCTGGCCGGGCATATTACCCGCGACTTATTCGGCAAATGCATCGGCTGGCGGGAGTTTGAGTTTGTCTTCAACGAATTGAACGCGCGCGACGAGGAGACGGAGCTGGCCGTGCAGGTGCAGTTGCTGCAAGCCGGCGTACTGACAGTAAACGAAGTTCGGGCCATGCGCGGGCTGGGACCGCTTGGGCAGGATGGTTCGGTGCAGTTATCGGGCGAGGGACCAGGGACATAGGACGAGTCCCTCACAGAGAGCGGAGAGCGCATGCGACTGGAAGCAATGGCGGTGAAGTTTCCTCATGTGGACGGGCATCCTAACCGGGTCCCGTTCGAAGGAGTATTGACGGTGGTAAACGCGGCCAGCGACAAGGCGCCTGCCGGAGCGCGCGGTCATCGCGTGATGTTGACGCGCGAAGCGGCAGAGGCAGCCCTGCCGTCGTTGCTGGGCATGGCGGTCGATTACCGGCCGGGCTGGGACGGCCACGATTCCCGGCGCAAGATCGGCCTGCTCACCGAAGCCGATCTGGTTGGGCAGCGGCTGGTGGTGCATGGCTACCTGTATGCGCGCGATTTTCCCGAAGTGGCCAATGCCATCAAGGCGCAGGGCAAGGACGCGATGGGCATGAGTTATGAACTGGCGGATGCCCGCGTCGACGATTTGCGCGCGGACGTGTGGAAGCTGACGCGCGTAACCTTCACCGGCGCAGCGATTCTGCTGCGGGAGAAAGCGGCTTATCGCGCCACCAGCTTTCGCATGGCGAGTTAGCCAGGAACGCATTCATCGATCTGTTTTGTAACCGATCGCAACTTCACAGGTTGCGAAAAAACTCTCGTTTAACCGCATTTTCGAAAGCTTTGTAACAGGGCACGACTTTAGTCGTGCCGCAAATCAACGTGGCCTTTACATGCTGCGGAAAACTCATTTCAACCGGAATTCTCGAAAGCTTTGTAACAGGGCATGACTTCAGTCATGCCGCAAACGCAGATCAACGTGGTCTTTACAGGCTGCAGAAGACTCATTTCAACCTGAATTCTCGAAAGCTTTGTATCAGGGCACGACTTTAGTCGTGCCGCCAGTGCAGCAGATCAACGTGGGCTTCAGCCCCTGAGGAATTGCATCGATTGCAAGCCAAATCATTCTTGCGCAATCCATCGCGAGTTATCCCGAGTCATACCAAACTTTCAAACCAATCAAGAAAGGAAAAGCATGGAAACGGAACAGAAAAACATCGGAGAACGCCTGGAAGCTGCAACTGCCTTGCTGGAACGGACGCTGAACCGGCTGGAAGAGCGGGTCGCCGCAGCCACAGCGTTAAGCGGCGATGTGGAGAGGATTTCGGCAACCGTCGAACAGAGTCGCCGGGAAGTGGAACTGGCCGAAAAACTGGCAGCCGCCGAAAGGGAACTGAGCGAACTGAAGGCATCGGCAACGGTCGTCAATCCGCTGCGTAGAACCATGCCCGCGGCGACTTCGGAGATGCTCGCCAAGCACGGAATCGCCGACGGTCCGGTCGACGTACGCGCTCTCGACGCAGCATTGTCTGGACTAAGCCTCGAGCAGCGCATCGCAGTAAAGACCCAGTTACTCCGAGCCGGCGCAATAGCTTAAGAAACAGCTAAAAGCTGAAAGCTAATAGCTAATAGCCAATAGCCAAAAGCTAACAGCTAACAGCTAATAGCTAACAGCTGACAGCCAACAGCGAATAACTGACAACTGTACTCGTCATTCAAGCAACAAGCCCCATGGAGGGGCGGAAAGAGCCTATGAACGCAACCTTTGCAGACATCCACGCGGCAGCAGACTACATTGGGCCGGGCGCAATCGAAGTTCCGTTGTATCAAACTGAAATCTTCGACATCTGCCGGCGTTCCAGTCCCTTCGGGCAACGCATCAAGCAGGTCCCGGCCACGGGTCACCCATCGCGCTTCTTTGAAGAAACGGCCATTCCCAACCCGGGCTCGGCCGGCTTCGTCAATCCGCGCAGCATCGTGCCCACCGTCGTCAGTCCTACGCGCGTAGAGCGCAGTGTGCCGCTCAAAGCCATCGTTTCGCAGATCAACTACAACCTCTTCGACATCGAGTTAGGCGATCAGCAGAAGCAGTTCGCGTATCTGCAGGCCAAAGACCTTGTCGATACGGTCAGCGGCGTGATGGTCGCCCACGATGTAGCTCTCTGGAACGGCAATGACACCAGCCTGGCCACTCCCACCACCACGCAGTACATGGGTGTAACCGCGCAGATCGTAGCCGGCGGGCTCACCACCACCATCGGCACCAGCGCTTCCATCGTGGACGGTATCAAGTCCGCAGTGGCGCAGATGGTGGCCAGCAACGGTTACTCTGTGCGGCCCACTGCCATCTACGCCAACCCGGTATTGCTTGACCTGATCGACCGCGAAATGAAGACCGAATTCAATGTCGTGCTGAATACCGATAACATCACCGGAGGCATCCGCGTGAAGATGCTTTCCACGCAGGCCGGCGATCTTCCCTTGATTCCCGACTGGAGTCTGAGTTACACCGGCACTCCTGGATCGGGCACCGCCGTGCTCCCAGCCTACATCGTGACTGAAGACCTGATCGAATACCACTGGCTCGGCGATCCCACCCCGCGCATATTCCAACTCGGTCTGCCTAACTCCATGACTTACCAATACGTGGCAGTCAAGTTCGGCGCTCCAGTAGTCAAGGGCGCCAACTATGCGCATTACCAGGTCCTCGTAGACCGGTAGTTAGTCCACTAACTGGGTGCCCCATCCTTGCCGCGTCGTTGTTTTTTTGCGGCAAGGGTGGGATACCGCAAAGCCGGGTACCCCAGGTCTCGATTCTGAGNNAACTATGGATTGCCGGCGGGAACCACGGCTGACTGGATCACAGCCGCCACGGCCTTGATCAACAGTTACTGCAGGCGACCGGACCTGAACGTAATCCAATACACTGAGCGCCTACGCATGACCACTGGATCGCAGACGGTGTTGCTGAGTTACCTGCCCTTGTCGCCCCTCGGCACCGCCACTTCGCCGCTCGTCAGCATGGAAGGCCGTTATGCAAAGCCGCGGCGTGGCGAGCTTCCGGTCGAGCCCATGTTTGAAATCGTTCTGGCATTCTCGCTGCCCGGACTATGGACAGCCATCGACCCGACAACCGTGGACTACGACCCCAACACCGGCGAACTGACACTGCCATGGAACGTGCTCGGACTGCCGTTCAACGAAGTGTCGGTGACTTACACCGCGGGCCTCGCGGCCATCGGCGACGACGTGAAGACAGCTTGCGCTCAAATCGTGCGCAACGCTCAATCCACGCCCGCGTTAAATGCGAGCTCAACCAAGATTGACACCATGCAGATGAAGTATTTTTCCAGTTCGCTCGTTGATCAAACAGTGCAGGCCTGGCTGAACCCCTACGTTGCGAACAGGCTGGGGTGNNAGCGATACGGCGCCGCGCAACCCAACCAATGCTCCGCAGATGCTCGCCGATGCGCTGCTGCGCAGTGTGGCAGGCACCACGGCTCTTCTCCGCGTGACGGGTACGAATGTGGACACCAGTCAGTCTGAAGTCGGTCTGGTGGCAACCACTTTTGCGGATGTGGTCGTAAGTCCCGCAGTGATGCGCAAGCTTCGGCCGGTGTGGCAGGAAAGCGGCCAATCGAAATGGGAGCTGCTGGTTTCAGCAACCGGTGTCGAGCAGCAGGTTAACGCCCTTGATCTACCCTCGGCTCAATCGCTCTTTGCCATGACTCTGGCAGTTACCGTAGCAGGCCAGGATTACCTGATTGAGTCCATCGCTTCTAACGAAGCCTTTGGCCAGGTATATCTCTACCGCCTGCTGTTGCGTGAAGCTCGCCAGCAAGCCGTGTAGGTTGCTCTAAGTCACCCGAAAAACTCACCGTGCCCCATCTTTGCGCCTTTGTTCTGGCGCAAGGGTGGGAAACCACAAAGCCGACTGACTCGATACCGATCAAACGGAAGGGATTCACGAACTCCGTTTACGAGGGGAGTAACACTCCATGCAAAATGCGAAAGACTCGTTTTATATGGCGCTGCGAACGCGCCTCGTGACCATCAACCCCGAACGCACCATCCTGCTGCGCGGAACAGTCCGGCCGGGAATCCTGGTAGAAGAAGCGGAAGCCCCGTTCAGTCAACTCCCCAACGATGTGTTTGTTCTTCGCTGGCTTGCGCTAGGCGTCGACACAAATCTCGCCTCAACCATGGCAGCCGCGGAGTGCGAAATCCTCTATCAAACCTGCGGAACGCAGAGCTTTGGCGGCCTGGACCGAGGACGCTCGTTGAGCGAAATGGATGAAGAAGTTGTGGCCATACTTCAACCGTTCTGCACGCCCAAACTGAATTTCACGGCAACTCCGCCGGCGGCCATGCTAACCCAGGTGTTTTGGGACGAACCTTCATTGACGCCCATCGTAACTCAGCGTGACCAGTTGAGCCGCTCGGCAAAGGTACCGGTTTACAGCTATCAGGAGCAGGGGGAGTAAATGGCCTCAACTTGGGTTTCCGCACCCGCGCCAGTAACTCGGCGAGTTAGAGCATATTTTGCGCCTGTGAATCGAGTCACTGCCACTCCAACTCTCTTCGACCCTTCTGAGCAGGGCGCTTTCAGTCTCGACGCCCCGCCCTCACCGTGGATAAGTCTGGGATGGATTCAGGACTTTACGCGCAAGTTGGAGAGTAAGTCAGCTTCGGTGCTATCCGGAATTCCAGCAGCCACGCTGGAGCAGGTGCGCGAAACCTTGCAGGCACAGGTGAGCATCGAGTTTCTGAGTTGGACAAAGCTCACCATGGCTCTTGCGACCGGAGCACAGCACATGAATCTGCTGGTCCCCGCAACCGGCGCCGCAGCCGCAGCGGATGGCGCGCAGGCCGTAACAGCAGTTGTTGTGCAAACGGGGTCGACTGCTTCGTTCGTCGCGCTAGCCGCTACGGACGCAGCCAAATTCGCGTCCGGCTCAATCATTGCTCTCGATGCCGATTACACCGGTCAAACAGGTTTTGTGGGCGCTCCCATTTCCGGGGCGTATGTCCGTCAGGCCCTCACGGACATTGACTATATCCGTCGCATCACTTTCAATGTCGCGCTGGTATCGCAGGTCAACTCAACAGGTCTCACGCTCGCCGAGCCTTTGCTGGCCGGCGCTCCAGCGGCCGGCGCCAAACTGCAGGCGCTCACGGGATTTGTAGACCGCGAAGGCGGCAGTTTCTATCAGGAATGGTCGGCACTGTTTGTGATGCAGGGTAGCCAGGGGGAGCGGATCTTCTTTCACTACCCGCGCCTGCAGACCATGATCGGTGCTCAAGAAGCGGCCATCCCTCTAAGTGTCAAGAATTCCAGCGGGCAGTCGCGCGTGTTACTCCAGGGGCAGTTTCTCGCCCTTCCCGTAACCGATCCTCTGGATGGAGAACGTGTGCTGTGTTATCGCAGCTTCCTGCCCGCGCCGAACGCGGTTGTGTAACTGAGTCATCACATCAGCGACCCATCACGCTAGAGGGTAAACATGAAGATTACGATCCAGGGACAAGACTATACAGCAGCGCTCGACACGGCTCGGCCATTAACCATTGAGCGCAAATTGAACGAGCCCTCCATCTGCCTTCTGTGGCTAAGCCTCCCTGCCAATGGCAGCCTCGCGGCGCCCACACAATATCAGTTTCTAACAGTTACAGGAGACGATGGAACGAGTTACTTCACGGGTTACATCGCGGTAACTCCACTCCCCGAGTATGCCGGAACAGCGATGGAGGGTCCCCGGTATAGGACTGCTATTCAAGCCGTCAGTGACGAACTGCTGTTGGACCAATTGCTCATGCCGCCCAGCGCAGGCACAACCGGCGAAACCGCGGGAGCCATCATGACAGCCCTTGTCACCCATACAGGATCAAGTGCACTGTCTACGGCAGGCGTATCGCTCGGTGCGGCGGTCACCAACTTCGCTCCGGAGCCGGGCGCACAGTGGAGCAAGAGTGCGGGACAATTAGCTAGTCAGGCGCGGGCAGCCTATCGCGCCGTCAATGGAGCTCTCTCGCTCATCAGCGTACAATCCACGGTGCATCCGCTCAATGAGACTGACGGCAGCCTGAACCTGGCCAGTCTTGCCTTCACCGCCAGCGTCAAGCGTGCGTTGGCAAATGATGTAACAGTGTGCGGCGAGCATGAGCCAGTTGCCTATGTCACTGAGTACTTTCTCGGCGACGGAGTTACAACGCAGTTCTATCTGGCTGCGGATCCATTCTTCCCCGCAGCATCGAAGGCAACAATCATTAATGAGCTCTTCAACGAGTCTGTCATCAATCGGGCTCTCTGGGCTAATTCGGGCATCGGCGGATATATCAGCATCGGCGCCGGCGGCCTTGTCCTCGATGGTGGAATCGGACTCGACGGAGAAACGGTCTTGTGCTGGATCGATCCCGTAGAACTGGGCGGAACTTTGCTGTTGGAGGCAGTGGGCGTAGCTCTGTCGCCGGGCAGCACTGGAATGTTAGCAGCCCTATATACAGGAATTGGCACGCAAGCGGCATGCATCGCAGGGTTTCAAATAACAGCGGCAGAGGGAACCGGAGCAGTTACCCTGCAACCCATGATTCAAGGAACAGTTGCAGGGTCGACTTATGCACTGAATTCAGCGAACCAATACACGCTTCGAGCAAGAGTCCATTGCGCAGATCAGGAGCGGGAACTGTCCGTCTATCGATCCTTCGGAGATAGCGGAGCCATTACGTGCGGCGGAGAGTCGAGTACCAGCCCTGCACAAATTCAGATGGAGATTCAGGAATTTGTCGATGGAGTCGCCGGCACTCCGGTCACGCTTTATGACGGCGCAGTCGCAAGCCTGCCGCCGGCGGGCGTGGTCATCGCCGCAAGCAGCATCAATCTCATTGGCGCCATGCGCGCCATCAACCTCACCAATCTCGGATCGGGCTGGGTAGTGAGCACACCTCCGAGCGGCGGTCCTTACACCAGAAGAATTGGCACAACGGCGGAGGCGGCCGAGTGTCACGTTGAACGTACCGGCAAGCTGGTGTTCTACACCGGGTCCACGCCGGTTGCGGGCGAGCAGATTGCGGTGAGTTATCGCACCCTTGGCAGAGCAGTCGGACGTGCCGTGAATGCCGCCAGTCAGTTAGCGCTCAGCGAGGCCGGTTCGCCTTCCGTCGCCGCGTGGATTGGCTCGGTGACCAGTCCCTCGGCGCGCAGCTCGGCAGATTGCCGCAATGCCTCGCTGGCAATGGAACAGGCCGCAGGCGGAGTGAGCGCTCTCTGGAGCGGGACTTACAACGGAAACAAGACAAGCTTTACCGCGGACGTCTGGCCGGGCGATGCGTTGTTGCTGAATGCACCATCGACGGATCTGAACGCGCAAGTTGTGGTGCGGGCAGTCAAGGTGAGTTACCGCGCGAGTTATCCCGATCTGGTCGAGTATGCTATCCAATTTGCAAATGACTGGGCCAACGACCTGGCTATCAAGACAAGCACAACAGTTCCCGCGGATGCGTGGCTGCCGGCGGCAATCGCTCCCACGGTGCTGGCCAATCTCACCAGCCTCACGGTGACCACATTGAATGGAACCACCGTGGCAATCAGCACAGGTGCAACTCCACCATCCGGCGGCGGATTCGAAATCCGGCGGCGGGATTTCGTCTTCATGGCGGGCGAGGATCCAGGCCTGGTGGTGCGCGCGACGTTGTCCAGCATCACCTTCTCCCGCGAGACCGCCAACGACAGATTTTATATCCGGATGTACGACGGATCGGCGCCGCCGAACTATTCCGAGTTCTCGACAGCATTGTTCATCAACCTGCCCCTGGGGTCGTAAATGGGCAGCGTTTCACTGATTCACAGGCAAACGAGGTTGCGTGCATGCGG
>QGNH01000415.1_pt1 | contig 18496 bp, 17 predicted proteins | sample 1735481 | NCBI WGS metagenome assembly QGNH01 (sample SAMN09239004, study PRJNA386568) | Viral metagenome, whole genome shotgun sequencing project.
TCAACTGCGAGGGTCGTCCAACGATAATAAGCGTTGTTGATCGAGAGCTGAGAGATACCAAGCTGGAGCTTCTTGAACCCAGATAGTTCTCCAAGGTGCATGGTATCTTTTTGGATCAAAAATCCCGTTAAAGCTCCAGGACTTAGGTTGCCAAGGTCGGTGAACACTGCGCCAGATGGGGTTGCCGTAACGTTACCGATGAAGAGAACTCCAGGGGCAACGTTCGAAGCGACACCAGCTGCCGTACGATACACTCTGTAATAGAGGGCACCTGCGGAAGCGCCGATCGTCACGGTAACCTTGTTACCAGCGAGTGCTGGGGTAACAGTCGTGTAAGCCGACAGAGGGCCTTCACCGTAGCTGTTCACAGCAGAAGCGGCGTACGTGTACGCAGCTGCCTGCAGGAGGGATCCAGCAGCACCGCCGTCAGTAGCCGTAGCAGTAGGCTGCGAAGGGGCGCCAACGATCGACTGGTTGATTGGGCTGATCTGCTTACGAAGATACTGTGACATCTCCATGGTGATCGCACCGCTCGAAGTCCACTGAGTACGCAGATGCGAACCGGTAGCTTCTTGAGGGCTGCCAGCAAGAACGATACGCTCTTTAGCCTGGCTGATCTTGTTGTAAGCCGAGAGGGACGAAGGATCGAGCATAAGCTTGTCAGCGCGACCCATGTTGAGGGCAGAACGAACTGCGATATCTTCGATCAGGGACTGCGTCAAAGCAGCTCCACCAGCCGAGAACACAACCGTTGCACTCGAACCGTACGAGTAGAACATGAGATCCTGTCCATTGCGCTCGTAATCCGAAGCGCGAACCTGAAGGTCCACACCGCGCATATTGGCGAGAGCAGGAACGAGAACTGGGTTACCATCGAACACGCCGTTGTTCGAGAAATCGCTGTTGCCTGCGAACAGGTCAAATTCGATATCTTGAGCAAGGTTAAGGGCAGCATCCTGAGCCTGGCGCTCTTCTGCAGTCACCTTATCAAACGTTTCAACAGCGTTCGCTACGAGCGAATGTTCGCGTGTATCGACGTAATAGGCCATCGGAACCGTGAGACGAGCGGCTTGGCCAGTCTTTTTCGCGCCGAGCATGCCTTCGTAAGCTGCAGAACCACCGAAGCGGCCAACAGACAATTTACGATTGTACTGATAGAGGTTGCTCTTGCAATTACGCACATCGAGCATCTTCTGAAGTTTAATGGTCTCTTCTGCAGCCGTGACGTTAACCATCACGGGAGCGAGATCTTCGATTTGATAAGCAGCGCCCTGTACGAGCGTGCTAGGAGCGGCGTTATAAGAACCCGCTTCCAAAGCTTTCATAAGTGACTGAAGTTGATTCAACATATTTATCTCCTTGTTTCCTAAATTTGTCCCTGCTTAGCTAAGCAGATGACGAACACTTTCAATATTTTTACTGAAGTAGTAACTGTTAATGGCATCTCTGTCCGCTTTAGATAGGTCACTTTTGGATTTAATCAAAAGCTTCGCATCGATTTCACTCTTAGTAAGGGCTTTTGGCTCGCCGCCACCTTCTGTTTTAGCGATAATGTCGAGGGACATGATTGCCTTGCCAGCTGGAGCAGTTTTCTCAACAAACTTAGTCAAGAAATTGTTAACTGCGGTTTCCAAAGTCTTCTTCTCTTCAGCAGCTTTAGCCTTAACGGACTCAACTTCTGATTTAAGAAATGCGATTTCATCAATAGCAGCTTCGGATTTCGTCATAGCCTGGGTACCGGTCTCAGTTGGAGTTTTCTTGCTCGCAGCTTCACCGTCCGTAGGACCGCCGTTAGGACGATAGCCTTCAGCGTCTTTGGCGGCATCGCCAGTTTCAGCTTTAGCCATACCATCTTCACATTTCATCATTCCAGAGCCATCCATGCACTTGCGGATGCAATCATGATGAGCCTTCAGTTCAGGCTTAGACATCGAAGAGTACATCGAGTGCATGTGTTGCATGTCCTCATCATCGTATCCATGACCTTCGCCTTCAGCGGGAGCGCCTTCGGCAGGAGCAGGGGCTCCCTTATCTTCGCCAGGCTGATTCTGATCGCTTTGACCAGCTTTGTCATCAGACCGTTGATTTTGGTCTTTGGCGCCCTTATCTTCAGGCTTCTCAGATTCCATTGGCTTCTTAGAATCGCCATCTTTAGGCTCTTCGCTAGCTTTTTTCTCATCCTTACCCTTAGACTCATCCTTTTTAGGAGGGAAGTCTTCAGATTTAGCGAGATTGAAGCTCTCTTCAGCTTTAGCAAGATGCGTGGCGAACTGTTCAGTCACGTCAGCAAGCAGGTTATTAAATTCTTTTTCCGTATACATAATCGTTTTCTCCTAATTCTGGTGATTCGATTAGGTATTAGCTTTATAACCCCAGTCAATATCTTTGAATTCTTTGACGAGATTCGTAGAAGTAATGCTTGCTTCCGTAACGGCAGTTCCGTTAGGCTGAGCATACTGCTGAACAACCGAACCCGTACGAGCGATTTCGAAAAGGCAAGTCGAAAAATCACCAGTAGTAGGAATCGGAGCGCCGCTACCAGCTAGCTCGTAAGCAATCTGGGAAACGGTTGGGGTGAAAGGAAGAGTTGCATTACCGAAAATATCGGTAGGGGCGCCAGCAGGAGACGCTTCAGGAGAGCCGCTCTGTTCGAAAAGGTTCGTGATACGAATCCAGATAACAGAGTTGCTTTCCGTTTCAGTCGCATTGTGCGAAAGAACGAGAACTGGGTAACCCCATTCATCCTGAGTCTGACGAACGGTATTGATGGTGGTTGAGTTGGTAAAACGCAACGAAAGGCGGTCTGCGAGGTCTCTTGCGATGCCTACAGCATGATCAGTTGAAAATAGCATGTGATCTCCTTAAAATTTATCAGTTTATACGTATAAGCCATCCTAAGTCGTAGAAGTGGCCAACCATTTGGTTTCAATCAGTTAGATTGCTTCATTTTGTAAAAATTGAATAAAATCAAATACTTATTTTTTTACATTCAATATATAATGATTGACTTTTATAGGATTTTGAGGTAATCTTATATTAGTAAGGCCTTCTTTCTCTCGATCGAGACAGGTGGTTTTGCAATAAAACCGCTTGGAGAGGAAGAAGGCTCTTATGTTAAATCCCAACAAAAATTGTAAAAATCCCAAATGTACTCAAATAAACCCTCAACCGCTGACAGATTTCTATAAAGCAAAGAGTAATCCAGACGGACTTCAATATTGGTGTAAGTCTTGTATATTATTGAATAATGCTAATTATCATAAAAAACATAGAGAAGAAAGAAAACAATATCACAAAGACTATGCCCAAACTCTAAGAGGGAAAGCTGCTGGGAAAAAAGGAAGAAAGAAGTACCTTAAAACCCCTAAGGGGGAAGCGGCTCAAGATAAATACGCCAAATCCCCAAAAGGTAAGAAGGCCAGAGCCCGCATTACTCAAGTTCATCGTCAAACTCAGGAGGGAAAGGCCGCACATTGTGCTATACAGGCTAAACGCCGGGCCGTTAAACTTCAGGCTACCCCCAAATGGCTAACTCCAGAACAACTACTTGAAATTAAAGGGTTTTATATAAGAGCGGCCCAAAAAACTAAAGAAACTGGCATCAAACATCACGTAGATCATATGTTTCCTCTCCAAGCGGTAGACGAAAATGGAGTGCGAGTAGGATCTGGACTTCATGTTCCAGATAATTTGCAGATTTTAACTGAACGCGAAAATTGCTCAAAAAATGATAAATTGATCCCAGAAATTCTCTACCCAATCTTATCCTAGAGGTATATCTAATGTCCACCTTCTGCCATGGAGTCGCTTCGGCGCAAAGTCTTGATAAGTCTGGGGAAATTGTAGACATTAAAGGTCTAGATATTACCTCTTTAGCTGCCACTGGGATCCTGAACTATGAACACAAGTCGGACGTTCCTGGTCAAATCTGCGGCAAGATATTGACTGCCAAGAAAATCTTTACTGAAAAAGACTGCTCCAACGAACATGAGAAGTATTTTTGGAATAAAACCAAAAACCCATTTGTATACATCACCGCTGAACTTTTAGACGACTATTGCCAATCCGGCAAAGACGCTGCAGGCCTATTCCGATACGATCATGACAAAAAGGGTCAAAATAAGCACGCCATTCTTGGATTTAGTGTCGAAGGCAGTGAAATACCCGGAACTCGTCAGCAAAAAATGTTAATAACGAGATCAATAGCACGTAAGGTCACCCTGACGAGTGCCCCGTGTAATCTTCAATGTGTTGCGGAACTTCTAGTAGAGTCTGGCCCATCTAAGATATCAGAAGATTTTGATTCTATTTTTAAGTCTAACGAAGAAGCTATCACCCTTTTCAAATCTGGAGAAGGCGAAAAAATCTATACCGACTACCTCGCCAAAAAAGAATCCGAAGGTCCTAGCATGAGTAACAAGGTTTCAAGCTCCGACTTTAATAAAACCGAAATGCCCAATTGGTCCGCTGGAAAAGCAGACAAAAAACAAGAAGCAGTACACTATAGTCATCCAGAACATGGCGTCGTATCCATTCACAAGCAACCTTCTGGGGAATTTCACGTTAAGCATCAGGGCAAGCTAGCTGGCGTTGGTGGCGCAAAAGGTGTTTTCTCTAACATTAAAGATGCTGGCGCTCATGCTAAAAAATACATGACAGCTGTTAGTCAGAAAAAGATTTTAGCTCCTAAGATGCAGAACATCTCTTCGGATGCTTTGATGGGCAAAGTAAGTAAGGCTGAAGGAAAACTTTGTGAATTGCATAAGGCTAGAGTGGATGAAGGCCTATCTCCAGATGATAAAAAAGAGGCAAGATCTAAACGCCACATGGATGCCTTTAAAGCTAAGCGCAGTATTAATGAGCCAATAGGCGCTCCTAGAGCTGGCAAGAAAATGGAAGCCGACTATAAGCATGTCAAGACCGGTATGGGTATGTCGCACGTTGGCCATAAAGTAAGGAATCCTGACGTAAAGACCGCATACTCTGCAAAAGAGTCTGCTGAAAAACAACTTGGAAGGATTAAGAAAAATCCACAACCAAATCTGCCTAAGTCTGAAGAAACTGGCGATCTCAAAAAAGCTATCGAAGCTGGATCCTACAATGCCGCCCCTTCCACTTTGACTAATGGAGCCGCATATCAGAGAGAAAGCATTAGCTCTAAACAAGCTACAACTGGCGCGGAAGAGAATCAATTCCAAGCGACCAAGAAGAAGGACTGGAATAAGCAGGCAAAAACAGATTATGAAAATTGGCCACAAAAAGATGAATTTGAGAAATTTATGTCCGCTAGAATGCCGCATCTTAAGATGGGCGAGATCAGAGCTATTGGACGTACAATCGCTTTAAAGAAGTCGATTGATATGGAAAAGTCTCTTCAGAATCTAATTCTCAATAAAAAGAAATAGTATCGCGGGGTAGTGGAGGGGTTACCATTTTGGCCTCATAAGCCAAAGCGCCAAGTTCGAGTCTTGGTCCCGCAACCAAACTTTAATCATCAAACGATGTATCGTAAACGCCATCCCAATTATGCGGAGCTGGTGCGGGATTAGAACTTGGAACGAATATTCTCTTGCCACTTGCAGGGGCGCCAAATCCAAAATGGACCCATGTCGGAGTCCAACGGCGATCTTCCATATAAATCCCCAAATCTTTCATGAGCTGCAAGTTCTGCAGAACCCAAGCCCAAAGAACTCCATCTGGATCCGAGATGTCAGCAGCTAGACCGAGCATATGCTTGCTATGCGATGCCGCTCCCGGAGTGCTGGCGTTAATAGACGGTGGACGCCATCCCGAGTTCACAATCATAGGCTTACCCCAAGCATTCCTAATTTTATTGATAGGGACCAAAAACTTATCCAAATTGTCAGAGATCTCTTGGGTATAGTCGTTTGGGTACGTTTGATCTCTGCCCATGAGAAGTTCATCTTTTGATATGGCCATAAATACCTCTTTACTTTCAAATACTCTTAGTGTATTATATCATGATGAAGCTTCGGCTCCAATTTGGAATTTCAGAACCCAAGAGGGACATCGTTTGGTGGCAAACCATAGGGGATTTCCCCACTCTTATCATGTATAAGGGCAATAAATGGCAATTTAACCTATATCAACCAGATGATACCAATCAAGTCGATTACTTATGCTACTTTTCTGAGGTTCAAAAACACGATCCCAACTGGTATTCAACAACTTATACCAATATAGATTATCTTATTGATGGCGGACAGGGAATTAAATGCGAATGTGGAGCGGCCTTTAGCCCTTTTCCTTGGGATCATATGAGAATGTGCAAAAAATGGGAGAAATGGTAAATGGATGAAATTACAGTAGAAAGAGACGATAAATGTGAGTGTGGTGAGGAAAGTACTAGAGGGCTCCATGGAGTCAAGAACATGGGGATCTATTCAGAGTATTATTGCGATTTTCACTACAATAAATATTTCATAGTACCACAACCAAAAAAGAAGGAGAGACGACGTGAAATTACTGCCGACACTTTATAAGAAGACTAGTACCGGGGCCATTCAGCAATGGTCGGTGGACGTTATCGGTCAAAGGGGATCTAATGACGCCGTTTGCATAGTAACGGAGTACGGTCAAGTAGAAGGTAAACTGCAAACCACAAGCGATCTTATTTCGGAAGGTAAGAACGTTGGAAAAGCGAATGAAACCACCCCAAGGCAACAGGCGGTGGCTGAAGCGACTGCTAAATGGGAAAAGCAGCTTAAAAAGGGCTACGTAGCCACAAAAGAGGCCGCCGAAGCTGGTGAATTGGACGCCCTTATCGAAGGCGGAATCGTACCTATGCTAGCCCATACATTCGCCAAACAAGGACATAAGATCAAGTACCCATGTTACGTTCAACCCAAATTAGATGGCTTGAGGATGATAGCGACCCTAAAAGATGGAGTTTGTAAATTATGGAGCCGCACCAGAAAACCAATCACCTCTTTGCCACATATTATAGAGGAGATTGAGCGTACTTTTGTTGACGACATCACACTAGATGGAGAAGCCTATTCTCATCATTTCAAGTCCAATTTCGAGCACATCGTACATTTGGTTAGGCAGGAAGATCCCGATTCAAAGTGTACGGATGTAGAATTCCATATCTACGATATGGTCAACGATAAGACTTTCGATGATCGTATCCTAAAACTCACCAAGAAGTTTGCAGCTCCAACGAGTCCGAATTTTAAATATCTGCGATTGGTAGAAACGCACATGGTAGAAGAAGAGGCTCAAGTTTCGACATTTTATGACGATTTTAAGTCTGAGGGATATGAAGGAGCCATGCTTAGGAACTCAACTGGCCTATATGTAAATAAACGTTCGGCAGATTTGATTAAGGTTAAGGAAATGCAAGATAGCGAGTTTTTCATATTAGGAGTCGAGGAAGGACGCGGTAAGCTTGCTGGGCACGTAGGAGCATTTGTCTGCCTTACAAATGGCGGAGATCAATTCAAGGCTAAAATGTCTGGCAATACAGAAAGGCTTAAAGAGTACTTTGAAGATCATTCCCTTTGGAAGGGTAAGATGCTCACAGTGCAATTCCAAGATTTGACCTCTTATGGGATTCCACGTTTTCCAGTTGGTCTAAGAATCAGAGAAGACCTATGAACATCAAACTTGCCAAATACGTACTTCTGTTTCTAGGCGCCACATACCTGCTGTCATGTATAGCCGAGGCTTGTACCATCAAGAACGGTGCTGAAGCGGTTTTTATGTCGGTTGAGAAGTTAGTCCCTCATATAGCGATGTTTGTTTTGGGAACTTTGTTTTCGAGGAAATAATATGGTAAAACACAAATTAGATGGACATAAGACTAAATGCGGAACGCTTCTATTCCTTGTTAATGCAAGGGTAGTTGAATCGTGGAAGTACACGACCTGTAAAAAATGCCTAAAGAAGAAGAAAAAATGACCAATCCCAACCCTTCCGTAAAGTCAATCGACGTCTCTACTCAAGAAGGGCTAGACCTATTGAAGATCAAAGTCAAGCACTATGGCCACTATGCAGAGAATTTGAAAGTGTTGGAGCTGATTAAAGAGCTTGAATTAGCAAGGCAAAAGGTGAGCAAACACGAATCGTTATGGCTTAAGTAATATTGCGCTGTTTCGAGTACTCGTCGTATCCTAAAGAAATGAAAGAAACGTAACCAGCCTTGAAACCCCATCCAGGATAAAGTTGCGAAAGAGTGCATCGGCACTGCCCCGTCACTATTCCATTCACAGTAACGGTATTGGTCATTGGTTCAGTTAAACAATAGGTCTGCTGCAATCCGATATTTTCTATCTTTTCAATTTTAGCCGTTCTCCAATAACTTCTTATTTCACTTAATGGGGACTTATGGCTTATAGCCCTATCTTGCTTGAACGGAACTCCAAACCCTATGTTATCGACAAAATTATTAAATTGTTCGGCACCATTTAATAAAAGTCTCCAAGTCTGCTTCCTATTTGTTAAATATTCTGTTCCATCGGCATACCTAATAATCTTTTGATGAGCTTCCGTATGGTCATAAATTCTGGAAACAAATCCAAACATAGATAAAAGCATTTGTACTTGCTTTAAAAATTCTAGATCGTTTTGACATATCTGCACAGACGAATATTCAGTGCATCCATCGGCGGCGTATAAGCCTCTCAAAAATGCCGATATCGTTTCCTTATTTGCCCTAAACAGTCGATCTGGAACTCGCCTTGGTTTTTTACTTAATCCAAATTCTTCTTGAAATATTTTACCGACAATGCCACTTTTAAAAGAAGTCCGCTTAACATTATATTTATTGTTTGGCATATTTATAGTTAAACGATCAGAAAAACTTGAATTTGGATATCTATCTTTAATTAAACCGAAAAGCTTCTCTCCGTATGGAATATCGTTACCGAAAAAATTCCATTCCGCCAATCCATTTTTTTCTCCAATAGATCCGTCGCCTAATAAATTCCCCATCAATTCCGCTTCTACTGGGAAATGGTCCAATCCAAAACTCTCCCCCTTTGTAATAAGAGGGACTTTATCTCCTATGGTAAGATCCTTAGCCGCCACCTTTGCCCATTTAGTATTCCCTATTTCTGCCCACATCTCGTGCCCCAAACTTACCTCTATTTCTTGTCCAGAGTCTAGAGTAAACTTGAGAACTTCTTGAATTCCAGTATCATAAACGGGCGTTGCTTGGCAAAAATAAGATTCTTGTTTTGAATGAAGATCCAGGCGCACATTCCCCGGAATAGGCTCTCCAAATTGATTGCCAACATTTTTTTTATTTTTTATTCTATAGTCCACCAAAACTTTTGGGGCCAACTGAGAATCGAATAGATCTTTGAATGAAAAAAGACCAAGATCCGTAGCGAGCATTTGACTGCCAGTAAAACAATGAGGGTGTTCACCGCAAGCACTTGGTCTATCCTCTCCTCGCTTATGAAATCCCATAGAAAGTTCAGACAACTTCCAACAACGTGGAGTTACACCATCTTCCATCATATGAAGGCGCTTACACTCGGAACATAGAAGTCCATCTCTAACTACAATAAAAAAGACTGTAGGATCCTCGATCCCTTCTTTTTCAGCCTTACCCGCGATCTCCATCAAATGACCCATATTGCGAGTCTTGGTTGTCTCAGCTTCCGCTATAAGCTTCAGTTGACTTTTGGCTTTAGCCATTTCTGAAGCTACGATGGCCGAAATCACTGCAGCGGTTACGTATTCGCCCTTGGCCTTGGACTCCCGAACTTGAGCATCTACGGCTTCAGTCACATTAGAGCTAGTTCTGTTCTTAAGACCTTCAATATAGCCATGTGATGAATTTAGAATGCCCTTAAGGACATCTTTCTCAAGAAAATTAGGCTCCCGCCCACCAATGGCCTGAATAAAGATGTGAGCAAGACTAAATGCAGTAGCGGATCCAAAAAATGGGGACTTATTTCGAAGTTTGGGGATGTTGCCTAATAGTTTATAGGACAACGAATCGAACATCTGATCGACGGCAAGCGAAATAGATTCTTTACCGGAACTGCTCACACCATACATATCTACTACCATAATACATCAATATCATTTAAAAGTCAAGATATTTTAACCCTTAAGGACCTGCTCGAAGCTAAGGGTCTTAATGATAGATTCCGACATCTTAGATTGCTCTTCGTCCATAGCTTTCATAAGGTCATTGACGATCTTTTCTTGATCGCTCAGAGCTTTCTTGGCAGGATCACTCATATTCTTTGTGGCCTTTTTGCCCATGGTGAATGGACTTTTCATGGCCTTACTGATGGCGGCAATCGCCTTTTCAGATTTACGAAGTTCAGATGCCTGTTTCAAGCTAAACTGAAACGCCTTGATTCCATTAAGAGACTTCTGGAGAGTAGCCTGTTCCGGAGATCCTGCTTGAGATCCCTGAAGCATTCCCTCTAATTGTCCGATATGTTGATCGAGTTCGGAACCGTCCGATTGTTCTTGTCCAGGAGCGCCTTCTTGACCGGGAGGGGCATTAGGATCTTGTCCTGGCTGCATTGCGGCTTGCTGGGCGGCAGCCTCAGCCTGTTGAGCCTGTTGGACTTGTGCGCTCTGAGCACCTTGCTCGAATCCAACACGAAAAGCAACGTCAACAGCATCGTGAAACTTGAGCTTAAGATCTTTGTATTTAAGTTCCCAATTTTGATTCTTCATAATTATTCCTTATTCTCAACTTCCTCATCATCTTCATCGTCTTCCAGCATGTCAGTAAGCTCCATATGAAGCATATCCATAGCCATAGGCCTAGGAGCGAACATAGCGGCAACCGCGTTTGGATTGGTTTGAGCTAAAAGCTGCAAAAATTGCAATGAGAATGGATCTCTTTTGAACCTAAGCATCGGATCTACATAGGCGGCTGGGCTATTCATGAATCGACCCTTGATCTGGCCGACATCTAGCATTTTGTCCCATACCAACTGAATACGTTCATTGAACGGAACTTCTCCACCCATTCCCACACCAATAGGATCCTTGTCCACTTGGGTCAAGACTTCATCGTAATTCATGTGCGTTACTTGGTCTTGCTGTAGGCGAGTAGCTTCTTGCTCTCTAGACTCTGCATCCAAACCAGCGAATTTAAGAACGACGATCTTTGAGAGGATTGGATCGATGATGGGAATCAAGCGCTGATTGAAGAAAGTCTCAAAATGCTGTAGGATTGGAACCAAGCCAGAATCACGAGCGGCTTCCATCTTGAATTCGTTGTTGGATTCTGAAAGAGTCTGAGAATTTGAGCCCTTGCTTAAGTGGCCATACCCTGGCAGCTCATCTGGCGACATTTGAAAAGTAGCCAAAATGTTACGGGCAATCTGATCGTAGATGAACTCAAATGAGTCATCGGCCTTATCGCCTGCAAATGAGAGCCAATCAATGTCTTCTGAAGGGGAGATACCCATCAAAGGAGTACGGAATGAGTTTTGAACGCCATTGATTGAAGCTTGGAATTCACCCCTAAACTTTTCAAGCGTAGCAGAATCAACATCATCAGACTTAATAATCAAGGCGCCACGAGTAGCGCGGCCATTTTGGAAGTAGAGTCTTTTCCAAGTGTCAATAGAAATATGGGTCGTGATCGAAGAAATGGCAGTCTCAATTGGAGGAACAGGGTAGCCATTCCTCTCAACGTCCGTGCATGGATAAAAGTCATGCATCAACAATTCTTTATGGGTAAAGTACTGTTTTGCAATTCCTTCTACCCGCTGGCACCAAGCGTACTTATCTTCTCTAAGCTTATCGTAATCGACTTTAATTTTATCGCCGGTAATGCGCTCAAGCTCTTTGATGGCCAAGATACGAGTGTTGACTCCAGCTTGTTCGCCATTTCGCACCGTTTTATAAATCGTGCCGGAATCAATTGGCCTAAATCTATTGAAAGGAAACTCTCCGCTAGCATCTGGCTCTTTGGCGCGATCGTAAATGACTTCGGTGCCCATCCAACCAAAGGTGCAGGCGTTCTCGACTTCGATATTCAGATACTGGCTAAGAGTCATCTTCTGTTGGTTTTCGAGGCCTTCTGTATGACCACAATTCAACAAGATGGTTTCTAAGCGCTTAATTCGTTCTGTGACTTTTGCGAATTGTTCGGTATTCAGAAGCTTAAAGAATTCGGGCTTGATCTTGATCTCCATGCCTTTGTCAAAACGGTCTTGACGCTTCTTGCCGAATTGGCTGATCTGGCCGCCGCGAGTTCTAAGAATGGCTGCAACCAAGTGATCCTGGACGCGAATCATCTTTAGAACTGAATCCGGGATCTCGTTACGCTTTGCCTTGACTACACCCGCATAGGCATCGTTATAGTTCGGCGATTCCATGAAGGTCAAAGCTGGGGCTCGCTCGGTAGCTTTGCCCATGGAGTCGTTTAGGGCTTTTTGAAGTGGGAAGAGGTCCGGTCTACTTTTTTGGAGTTGCTCCAACGGACTCATAATAGGAGCTTCCGACATAGTCAGATTCATGTCCTTTTTGACATGGGGAGCCGTAGAAGCTGGGCTAGAAAGCGCACTTAGAATGTCGGTGATACTATTGATCTTTTTGCTATTTCCGTCATTTACCATAGATTAACCCATTGAGGCGAAGTATACATTGGCCGTCTTGGTACCCGAATTCGTAATAGTTACCGAATACACAGGGCCATTCATGAAAAATACGCCAGGCACAATAATTCCGTTGATTTGGAACGGATTTAGTGCCATTGCCGATCCACCATTATATATCATGGTTACGGCTTGATCTGATTCCATATAGATGAAAGTGGCTGGCTGATAGAAGGTCAGGGTTGGCGTTCCAGAAGAGGTAGCGGGTTGAGACATCGTAATCGAGGGGCCAACGAATGCCGAGAAGGTGATCGTAGCATCACCGGTACCACTTGTTTTGGTCAAAGTCCCAGAAGTCAATGGGGCACCCGTACCGGTCGTAGTTAGGGTAGTTCCTGCCGTGATAGTGCTAGAAACCGTAAAAGTTTGCCCATTGTTGGTGTACGTCGCTCCTGCGGTTGCATTGGCAGAAGTTACGGTGAAAACGGTTGTATTTACAAAGGAATTAACGAAAGCGCTCACTGGAATGCCAGCTCCCACGATCAGTTGACCCGGAGCGATGCCGGTGATAGGGCCGGTGATACCGATAGTGTTGGTACTATTGGTGATTGTGGCAGTTGAGGCTTCCGGGGTAGAAAAGGAATACGGAAGGATATTGGAGGTCGTAGTGTTCGGAAGTACTTGAATTTCTTGACTATTTGACAAAGTATAGGGAACGCCATCTATTTGCCTGGACCATTTAAATTGGTTCAAAGCGGGGGTCGTTGTTTGACATAAATCATTGTAAGAATTGAGGAAAAATAGGAAATTTGTTTTGGACATGGTTAGACCTCTATAGAATAAGATTGGAGTTTAACCAAATCTTCAGAAGTTGAAGTGGAAGCCGCCTCTTTTTCCCGTCCCGCCCGAAGCGACAGGCGTACCAAGAGACTTATTAAGCTCTTTTCTCATCATCTCGTGCTGCTCTTGAGTATGCTTCAATTCTTTAGGGATAACATCGGGCGCATTTGGGTCTGTAGACGTCACGTTAGGCCGTTGAGGCCCACTAATAGGAAACATGTTCTGCCCAAGGTATCTTAAACTATCGCAGATATCGGCGATACCCGCTTCATCATCGGGAGATTTTGTGACCTGCCCCTGACCGTCCAAAACAAATCTATGTTTCATTATAGCCGTTCTAACTTTTTTTGTACTTTCCACTTCCAACACTTTTAGGAGTCTCTGACCGGTTGCAGTCATGATTTTACTTCTTACGGCACCAATACCCCCTTCGACATCTTTTACAAAACGGGGGCACGCGCAACCGTTGCGAACAAAAGCCTTAACGTAAGCAGGCATGTTGGTATCACAAAACCATTTTCTTGGTTTATATCTATCCCTGAAATTTATAGCCACAGGTACTAGATCTTGAATTTCCAATTTTGGAGAACTGAATGCGTCAATGATCCAAACCTCACCGTTTGGAATTTGAGCCATTACTAAAATAACTGAATCATGGGTGAAGCCCCAATCTACGCCGCAATATATTGGAATGTCTAAGGATTTAAGGATTCCATAAACAGATAATTCGCCGACATTATCAGGGGCTTCGGTGCCAATCAAAGTTTCGAACGCTTTTTTGATTGAAATAACATTTCCGTCTTTGAGTCTATCAGAATATCGAGGATAGACCAATCCCTCAGATCCAGGCTTCCAGCACATAAGCTCTGCAGACGCGATTTCTACATCATTTTCTGCAAACTTTTGGATAACACTTGAGATCGGTTTGTAAAAACCTCCAGTAGCAGTTTGGGGTTTTTGAGACAGTCTAGTTCGACATACGGGTAGCAATTTACATCCGATACACCCACCATGAATATTGGGAAGCATATCATACTTAGCTTTTTCTACATCTGGAAGCGCATTAAATTCATCTCCAGAAAGTTGTCTCAGAGGAAGATCTTTTGCTACAAATGCATCCTGTTTTGGAAGATCGGGCTTATGCCTATCTGGACTGCACGCCTCTGTTACATCAAGAATATTCCAGGAAAGAATCTTATAGCGAGTTTCTTCTGCCTTATCAAGCGCTTCTTGCATTGGCCCCCAAGAATACTTTCTTGTTGAAAGATAAACTTTAACTCCATGAAATCCTCTGCTATATCCCGTGATGTTAACGGCCTGACGAATCGCATTAGGATCTGCCAAATCCAACTCATCTAAAAATAGAAAATTGGCATGTAGGCTATTCATACCCTTAGCGGTACAAATAACAATTTTAATAAAAGGCGTCTTGCCATCAGGGGTTCTATACTGAATTGTACGTTTATTTTGCGTCTGAGATTCCCAACCACTTATGATTAAAAGTGGCTCAATTTTTGTTATAAAGTCGTTAATGTACCCCACAGCAACCGATGATTGGGTTTCAGTAGCCGCTCCATGGGCTATAGTTAAAGAAAAATGAATCATCAGCAAAAGTTCTAAAATTGCAACCGAAACCGTTTTCATTCCTTCTCTGCAACTGAGTAATATTGCGCCAGGTGTAATGTCGCCAGAATTGTTTTTAGCTACATTGTAGATTTGCCATATAGCATCGAGTGGGGAGGATGTGCTATTTGGATCTGTTATTTCCAATGGCAATTCGAGATCAAGAAAAGATCTAGCCCAGTCCTTGACTTCTTCGGCAGAATTAAGTGGCGTGAACATAAGTTCGGCCATTTCTTTTTTCTGATCATCTGTCAAAGATTTGAAATCCATATGATAAGATTGCTAAGATCTCGCCCTATTTAAGGCAGGATTCTGATATGCATCTGGGTTTTTTGAAACTTTTTCCCATTCGGAATCCAAGCTAGCCTCTTTACGCTCAAAGGTATCGTCTCTTGGATGAACTACGATTCCGCCTAATGTTCCTAAGACACCCGCAATTTCTACAGAGTTCCTTAGAGCTTCGCTGACAGCCTTACTGGCATCAAAAATGCCCAACTCTTCGGCACTTCCGAATACTTGATTTTCAATGTCATAGACTTCGCTAGGGCTTTCAATTAATCTAGAAAGTACAGATCTCGCCTCGTCTTCATGATATCCGGCATTGTCCAATAATCTATTAAATAGTGAAAGCAATGAAGGCATTAGAACCTCTTTAGCGGGATCTCCATTTTTTAATTCTTCGGAAAGCTTTAGTGCCATGTCTAGAATGATTCTTCCCCCTCCTTCCAAAACGCCATGAGTTATACTACTTCTTATTGCGCAAACAGCATCTTCAGCCCTATCAGCTCTTTCCTTAATATCTGCCGGACTAGATCCAATGATTGTCAATTTTGCGATGCCAGAAGTAATTTTAGCAATACGCTCCTCTAACCATCCAGTTTCTGCCTTGGATTCAGCTCTTTTAAGTTGCTTCTTCAACTCCTCAGCCCTGAACTCAATGTTCACTGGATCCGGACTTCCACCTAAAGTGCTCCTAAAGCGAGTGGATTCAAAATTTTCCATTCCGGAACCTAGACCCTCTATAGTAGCTTCTGAAATTTGATTTTTTAATCCAAAAATTTTTGCTCCAGTGAATGCGGCAAGGTCCGTTAGCCAGTGGCTTTGAGCATTCATAAATTGGGCCATAGGGGCTCTCAATGGGACGATTCTTAGGGTTCCAGTTTGTTCAAAATTAAAGGCTAGCGTATTTACGACTGTTTCAGAAAAGCCATTTGCTACTAAAATTATATTCTTCAGCTCTTTGGCCTGACTGGGGTCTTCTTGAATTCGCACTTCAATAGCATTAAAAAGAGGGCCAAGGCCAATAAGATCTTGTAGGGAGCCGTCAAAAAGGATAAATTTGGGATTCTCCAAATAGCATCTTTGATTCCCCTGGTCATTAATGAAGCTAGTATGATATTTTCCAGAACTTTCCTCTAGCCCAATAGGTATTGGGTATCCTTCGATACGATTTACGGAGTATCCGCTTGGACCGGGAAGCTCTCTAATAGTTACGTGAGAGGCCTCTCCATACCCAACTTCTTCGAAGCATTGCAGAACTGCCTCTGCAAGAGCCCTTTCTCCATTGGCACTAATAGTGGCAACATTTAGCAATAGCTTTTTAGACTCTTCAGTTACCTTAATACTGCGCCCATTGATATATGGAAGCAATGTTTCGTTCATAATAGCCTTAATCCGGCGAACCACTTTTTGCGGACTTTCCTTGGGGTTCTTTTCGCAGAAAGAAAAAATATTCTTAATCAATTCATTTGCCAATACGGCAGTGGAGGTAGTCCCATCACCGCATTCATTGGCGGTTCTAAGGGAACAGGCCCTAGCAACCTCAATAAGACTATGCTTATACGGGTCCCTATTGGCCATACTCATTAGGACCGAGATGCCATCTTTACTCAAACGGTCCTCTATACCCGCATGATCCGATTCAAGCAAGATGATTTTACCTCCAGGCCCTAAAGTTCTTCCAACAAGCTTAGATATATCATCCATAGTCTCTAACACTACGTTTTTAATGATGTTTTGGTCAGTAATATATACCTTAGGTGCGGTTTTACATTTTCTGTACATTTAAATATCTCCTTGACATTGTTCCAATCTTAGTATTAAATGGTTATATCATGATCTCAAATAAAGAAAGGGCCGTATATGAAGAAATACGAAATATGGACACATGAAAAATGCTTAATGGAGGCCAAGAAGTTTGATGGAAGGCATGCATTTCAAAGAGGAAATTCCAGTGCATATAGCTATGCCTATAAAAACGGCATCTTAGATGAAATATGCTCACATATGAAGATCAAGAACATTCAATGGACCAATGAAATGTTAGCGAAAGAGGCCAAAAAGTATCCCAACAAAAGCTCTTTTCAACGTGGTCACGCTGTTGCGTACACTACATCGCAAAGACGAGGATTTCCAAATGGAATGTGCGACCATATGGAGGAATTGAGGCATGAGTGGACGAACGAAGAGCTTTTTAAAGAAGCCCTTAATTATACCAGTAGGTCTGAGTTTTCAATAAAAGGCTGTGGCGCCTATCATACCGCAACAAGAAGATGCCTTCTAGATCAGATTTGCTCTCACATGGAAAGAAAGGGATCTAGATCTCTTAGAGGACTATATGTTTTTGAATACCTTATAGCTAAAAAAGCGTATATAGGATTAACGTATAACTACGAAAGGCGCTATTTAAGTCATTTAAAAAAGACCAAGAGTATCATAGAAATGGATAAAACCGAAAAACACGAATTTAAACCGTTAGGAGTACTTTACCCAAAAGAAATTGCGTCCATTATGGAACAGGAATTAATGGAAGAGTATAGGAATAATGGCTGGACACTTTTAAACCAAATGAAGGGCGGCGGCTTAGGAGGCAATACCCTGAAATGGACCAAAGAGTTGTTGGCCATAGAGGCCCAAAAATATCCTACGAGATGGGCTTTTGTTAAGGGGGCTCTAGGGGCGTACCATGCAGCTATTAGAATGAATATTTTAGATGAAATTTGCGCCCATATGCCAAAAATTGATAAAGAGTCTATTTCTCGAAAAAATAGTAAGCCCATATGGTGCCATCAATTAAAAAAAGAATACGCCTCTATCAATGAAGCGGCCTTAGACTTAGGAGTTACGCCTTCGGCCATCTCAAATGTGCTGGCTAAAAGGGGGCCTCATGTTAAAGGATGTACCTTTGAATTCATTAATAAAAAATGAATACTTAGCATTTTGTTAAATATCATAAGGCTTGACTTTCCACCCCATTCACTGTAAAATGAGTACATGAACATCTTCGTCTCTTCATTTGACGCCAAGGAATCCGCTCAAGCCTTAGATGACAAGCGCCTTATTAAGATGATCCTAGAGACATCTCAGATACTAAGCACCAACGTAACATTGGCTGGCCTACGTCAAGGGCCATATAAAGTCACCCATAGGAACCACCCCAGCACCATTTGGGCAAGAACCTCCCACGAAAACTACTTGTGGCTTTGTGC
>QGNH01000681.1_pt1 | contig 18491 bp, 20 predicted proteins | sample 1735481 | NCBI WGS metagenome assembly QGNH01 (sample SAMN09239004, study PRJNA386568) | Viral metagenome, whole genome shotgun sequencing project.
AGCGCGACCCACATGGTTCCGGTGGCCAGGGTGATGCTTGCCCCAACCCTGTTTAGTGCTGCGTTGGCCTTGCTGATAGATGGCAGCATGTCGTCCCTTTCGGGGTGTAGTAGGTGGAGGGGTTACGGTGCGAGCTTCGTGAGGACCGGCGTCAGGTACTTCGCCTTCCAGTCGAGGTACGACGGCCATTCGAGGTGCACGGCGTGCTGGCTGATCGAGTGGAACCCGGCCAGCCCGTTCGCGAGGTTGGTGTCCTGCGTCTCAAGCCAGTTCGCCGGAGTGCCGGGCGATTCACCTGCAAGGGCGTAGATGGTGGCTGCGACGAGAGCGCGCACAGCGTAGTCGGCCGGGACCGGAGTCGGGACGGTGGAGTAGTAGAGGGTCACTGTGGAACCTTTCTCTGTGCTGGTAATAGGGGTGATGGATGCAGCTGCGGTGAAGGCGACCACGAGGCCGTTCTGCTCGAAATGCCAGCCCTCGAGATGCGTGAAGCGGGCACCGGTCCAGATCCAGCCGAATGCGGGACCGCGGGCGACGAGCCAGTTGTGCTCACGAGTGCCGGGGATGCCCCACGGGCCGCCGTAGTCAACGGCCTCGTACTTCTCGTGGATGGACATCCCCGCAGGCAGTGCAAGGTTGAATCCGGGGAGCTTGTTGATCCACCCTTGGTAGAGGTAGTTCTGCCTGGCCCATGTACGGCCCGCCTCGAACACGTCGATCGGAATGCCGAGCTCGCGAATCGCGGCCTGGTTCATCGCCTCAAAAGCGCGGGCCGAGTTGGGCTCGAGGTAGCAGATACCGTTCGGGTCGAGGAACGGTCCGCGCTGGACGGTGCGAACAGAGAGCGCTACGAGAGTGCTCATGCGCTGATCTTCGTCACACGGATACGCCCGGTCACATTCGACGTACCACCACACGTCTTGCTGATCACGAAGGTCACATCAGTGTTCGCTGCCGTCACGAGCAGGTTCGGCAGTTCCACCGACGATGTGGTCGTTCCCGTGCCCACCGAATGCTGCGCCTGGGTCGTCCCCGCTACCGCGATCGCGAGAACGGTTACCCCCGTGTAGGCCACCGAGTTCGTGGTTATCCACTGAAGCGCGTAAATCCCCGGTTGCAGACGCGCTGCCGAGGACACGATTGAGACGAATGCCGAGTCTGTGGTGTTCGTCGCATCAGCGGTGACCGTATGTGCGGAGAATGACGTCCCGTCGGGCAGTCCCGTCACCGAAGTGGTGAACTCCGCATGGGACAGTTTCGGGACGTACCTGGCGAACGCGGACCCCTGATACACGTACAGTCCCGAGTCGGTCGTGTTGGAGAACACGAGTCCCTGCCACACGTCAGCCCCGGCGAGGGCGTTCATCTGCGTTGTGGTGCCGGACTTCGCATTGCCTACCGTGGCCGCGTAGTCGGAAACCTCGGTCAGATCAGGCGCATCGGCCGGCGCCCCAGACGATGAGTAGTGCGGCTGGTTGTGCGTGCCGAGCGAATCGTGGGCCATGAGGTCTCCTTAAATGCGGAAGGCCCCTCACATGGAGGGGCCGGAAGGGGTAGAAAACGATCAGTAGATGGACGCGATACGGAGTGCGCCGGATTGGCCATCAGTGGTGAGGGAGTTGAAGATGTTGTAGCCACCGTGGGCGACACCGACACCGTAGGAACCGCCGCCCGATTTCAGGGCTGCGCCGAATCCGACAGGCAACGTCACCCACCCCGGGACTACAGCTACGGATGTGACCGAGGTGAGAGTCGGTGCGCCGCCCGGCTTCGACGGGTCCGCGTGGAGGGCGAAGTTCGGGCTCGCGCCCTGAATCTGCTGTGCCGAGATGTAAACATCCACCTTCGATATGGTCGCGCTCGACGGGATGGTGTCTCTGATCTTCGTCCCGTACCACCAGGCCGAGAGGTTCGAGTCGGAGGCGTACACTTTCGGCGTCCACCACCCTGACGATTGGTGCGAGCCAGCATCAACGGCGGTGAACGTGTCTACGTGGGCGACCGCGCCAGTGCCGGGCGCACCGGGTGCCGTCCCTGCGGAAGGGTTGGCGGACATGACCGCGATGCCGAACCCGCCGCCCTGCCATGACAGTTTCATCACCTGTCCCGCCGTGGGAGTCAGCGTGGAGGCGTAGGGGACGACGATCGTCCCGAATGCTGTCGTCAGTGTCGCAAGCCCGGACGCGACCGACACAACGGTGCCCTGACCTGCTTTCGCCGTCGAGGGACCAATCATGAACGGGTTGCCGTCGATGAACCACACCCACACCGACTCGTTGACCTCGGGGAGGAAACCGGTCCCGAACTGTGCCGGAATACGCCCACCACCAACATCAACCACACACCCCGCCGCAGACGCGGATACGAACGTACCTACCAAAGGGGTGACCTTCGACTTCTCCGAAATCAACTTCAGAATTTGAGTAGTCTCATCGATCATTTCAGCCCCTAACTTGGGTACACAGTGTCCGGGTAGTACAGATCCGGGTAGGTGACCGGGGTGATAGGAACAGGTGGTAGGCCGGGCGGCAGCATGACGGATGGCCCTATGACGGATGGCCTATGACAGATACGGTCGTCTGCTGAGTCCCGCCACCATCACGAGAAATATCTGTTATCCGACCGGTGAACATCTCCCCCAACCGGTAGATGTCGAGCACATCCCCGACCTCGCGCAGAGGGTTGAAAATTTCGGTCAAGACCACCGACACGGAACGCAACGATGACACCCGAGGCAGGGTCAGATTCGCGTACGCCTGCGCCTGATCCGCCGTCGTGATGAACTGCGACGAGAAGAAATACGGCACCCGCCTGTACGGGGACAACGAACCGTCCACGTTCTGGGTGCGCAGCGGCCCTGACGTGATCTCCGCAGAGGCGAGGACCGCCGCCGCCGTGCCGCTGTTGTACGAGCGGACGATGATCTGGTTGTAAACCAGATCGTTCGCCATCCCCCGGCCGACATCAACCAACGTGCCGCCGTCACCCCACGAGAGAGTGTCGACCGGCGCCGGCCACACGTTGGGCCGCATGGACACTGTGCCATCGGAGAGCATGCACGCGGTGCCGTCGAGGACTGTTGCGAGGTCGTAGACGGCCTGCAACTTGTCTTCTTGGTAGGCGACGGTGGTTGAGATCGGACCGTCCGTGATCCTCTTCGTCACCGGCAGGCCGGTTAGACGCTGCACTTCCACCCACACGGATGTCAGCGACGGTGGGGTGCCGGGGACGGCGAACCGGTCGCGTTGCACCCCGTAGAACAGGTCCTTGAGGCTGATGTCGATCCGGTCGCCCTTGGAGAGGACCCCACCGTTGAACAGAAACCGGGTCGTGATGATCGACGGAGTTTCCGAAATCAGATACCGGCCGAGAGGGATCCGTTCAATAAATCCTGCACCTGCGGTGATGATGACAGAGAGGGCGACCTGTGTGCCGAACGGTGAGAACAGGTCCCCGATGGCGTTCGGGGACAGCTCCTTGCCGAAATCGTCCTGGTACACGATCGTGCAGGAACCGGTGCCCTGGACGAGGGACGAACCGGAGTCGGACAGTTGCACATTCGTGACCGGGACATCGTGCAACACCCGGTCACCATCGGCGAAGAAGTCGGCAACGTATCGTTTGTTGAACGAGCCTTTGAGCACATCGGGCAGAGCTGTCGAGCTGGCTCTCATGGGCCTGCCACTCCTGCCAAGGAGAAGTCCGAGTCGCGGGCCAACCGGGTTGCGTACGCTGCCGCTCGAGCCGCACGTGTGGCGTACGCGAAGTCGATGTCCTTGCGTCGCAGCGACGGGATAACGAGGCCGGGCGCCGGGGGAGACACTTCGTTCACCGTCATCTGCCACGTCAGGAGGCTGTAGTTCCCGAAGATGACTTCGTGGGGGTCCAAACATCCAGCGAACAGGACACGAGGGAGTCGGATCGTTGGAGGGGTGCGGATGCACAGCACTGCGGGGAAATCGGTGGAGTAACCGCCGAACATGGACGACAGTTTGTCGACATCCGCAGCGTTGCCCATCCGCAAATGGATGGCGGTTCCCTGCAGTCCGGTGCGTTGCCCGCCGATCTGCCGGCCGACTGTGGCGCCTTCCGGCCAGTACACCCCACCGGGGGTGGGGCGCACCATGTCGTTGGCGGAGTCCATCATCAGACGCGCTTTGACCGCGAGGGTGGGCGACAGCGGCTGATGTACCCAAGTGTCCGTCACCGTGAGAGTGACAGTCGCCTGGTCGGTGAACCCGAGAGATGTGCCCGTGATGTCGAACTGTTCCGCCTGATACACAGCAGGGACACCGAACGGGGCTTCGTAGTCCATCACCACCGCACCGCCGACCGCGTACAGGTTCACCCCCCCACGAACCTTCATCTGGCGACCAACTGCGGTCCGGTACACGTTGATCGTCTGAGTGCCCGCCACCAGTGTGGTGAAGGTGACGAGCGCACGCGGTGCCGGGTTCGCATCGGTGAACGCGGTCAGGGTGGGTGCTGTGCTCATCAGTACGCCACCTTCTGCATCCCGGTCGACAGGTTGACCTTTCGGCGCCCTGCCGCGTTCTCGATGTACATTTCGATCAGATCGCCGATGGCAGCACCGGACTTGTTCACCACCTGCACGGAGACGTTGCCTCCCGACCCGGATCCTGCGACGGACGCGAGCGCCTTCGCCGGGTTGGCGTTGTACGCCTTGAGGAACGGGCGGTTGAATCCTGCCGACGACGCCTTGATGGTCTCTTCACCTACAGACAGCCATGTGAGAACCGAGTCCGAGGTTGACGTCCCCGGCCCTTCCGTCGTCCCACCGCCTGCGTGACCGGGTGCCGCGGGTGCCGCCCATTTGGCGAGCGGACCGGACGGGACCGCAGTGTTCACCCCTACAGAGGTTTGAGCACCGGGAGCGGCAGCAGCGATCGCAGCCTTGAGCGCCGCGATCTTCGCCATCGCCGACGCCGTGTCGATCTCGAACTGAGAATAGATGTGCGCCGGAATCTTGCCGATGGTGTCCACGACCTGCTGGATAGCGTCACGGTTGAACCCGGCCGCGACCATCTGGTCAACGAATGCCTTTTCACCGCTCCGTAGGGCATCGTTGGCCTTGTTCTGCGCTGCGATCGAACCATCCGACCCCGCGATTTCAGCTTGCGCCTTGGCCTGCATGTCCTGAATGGTTTTCAGAATGTTGGTGTGGTTCTGCAACCCGGCAGCGGTGTTGATGTCCATCGAATCGGCGGCAGCCTTGCCGACTGCTTTCACATTCGCAGCGATCGTCGTCGCCATTGTCTGCGCGTCGGTGGCGAGGTTGATGTTGATCTGCTCGAGCGACTGCGACGCCCCGTTGAGGATGTCGATCTCGGTCTTCCACGTCTTCGCCGCAGCGGTCGCAGTGGTCTGTGCAGCGGTCAGCTTCCCGTACGCGTCGACCGTCATCCCGAGGTCGGTCGCCATCGTCTGCGCAACCGAACCACCGAGCTGCATGGCTGAGTTGTAGTCGATGCCGGACTTCACCGTCGCGTCGATCGCATCCTTTTGGGCTTTGATCTTCGCGTTCAGATCGTCCGCAGCCTTCTTCGCTGCGATCTGCTTGTCGGTCGCTGAAAAAACTACGGCACCATACTTACCGGCCGCTTCCTGCGTGGCTTTGTACCCGTCTGACGCTGCCTTCGTCGCAGCCGTGACAGTCTTCATCGCGGCGACGTTGCCCATGGTGGCATCCGTCACCGTCGCGGCCGAGAGCCCCAACTTCTTCGCGGAATCGATCGCCCCATTGTCGGCAAGCGCCTTCGCCGCCTGCGCGCGAACATTGTCACCAAGGATGCCGTTGTCCTGCGCGAGCGCGTCCGTGTACGTAGCCATCGAAGCGGTCGCCTGGTCAGCAGCCGCAGCCGAGATCGCAATCGCACCGGCAAGAGCACCAACAATGGCGACAACCAAACCGATCGGCCCCATCGCAGTGTCCACCGCAATACCGAACCCAGTAGCAGCGACCCCCGCCGCCGTCTCAGCCCCAGCGAACAGGGCCACAGCACCAGCAGCCGACTGGAGTATCGGAGCGATCGCACCCCACAGTTTGAACGCCGCGAACCCGGCCAGTGCACCGACAGTGAGTGCGGTGAGAACAGGCACCGGGAGGGCGTTGATCACATTGGACACGTCCTGCAACACGACAAGCCCAACAGTGCCGAGCGGCATCAGTGCCTGCAGAATGTGCACCAGCGCCGAGCCCAACGCCTGCAGGCTGGCCTCAACCTGCGGGATTGTCGAAATGGCGTAGGCGGCGAACTGCTGCAACCCACCGTCCTGTGTCCACCGCAGGAACCCGTCCGCGATGGCCTGAATGTGCTGTCCCGCGTCCATGAACAGCGGGTTGAGGACCCGGAACCCGTTGAGGATCCCGGGGAGGATGCTCGAGGCAACGCCGCTGAGCAGTCCAGTGAAGTTTGAGATTTCCCCGTTCAGCGACGGGAGTGCCGCGTTGATGTCCCCAACCGCGGTGTTGAACATCGCCAACATGCCAGTCGCGGCGGTGCCCTCCAACTGGGACAGGTCACCCTTGAGTGTCTGCAACCCGCTGGAGAACTGGGCGCCCTGGGCGGTGCCGGCCGCCATCGCGTTCTTCACACCGAGGATTCCGAGAACCCCAGCAACACCCATGCCAGACAGTGCACCCGTGACAGCGACAACGTTCGCCGCCAACGGGACGAGCATGGGGATGAGGATCGCCGCAGCACCGATGATCAGGCCCATGAAGCCGAGGTTGTTCCGGTTCGCCGATGCAGCCTTGTTGGTGGAGGCGGTGTTCACGTCCTTCGCGGCCGCTTCCTCGAGCGCGGCACGCGCTACTTTCGCCTGCGCTGCCGCGAGAGCGTCCTCCGCAGCGATCGCTTTCACCGCGGCCTGCTCGGACTTCTTCACAGCCTCCGAGGCTGCGAACTCCGCGGCAGCCAACTGCACCGCAGTCTGCTTGCCCTTCGTCCGCACCTCATTGAGACGCATCTCCGCAAGGATCGCCCGCTGCGTGGCCGACTCCGATAGGGACTCAGCCGCCGCAAGACGGGCCTCAGCCACCGCAACCGAATCGACCTTCGCCGCAGTACCAGCAGCCGGCCCAGAAGGCCCCACAGGCTGCCCCGGCGCGACGACACCAGCACCCTCAGCCGCAACACGGAGCGCTTCGATCTGCGCCATCGCCCGCGACGTGTCCACATCGATGCGGATCGTCGGGTTCAGGGCGCCGAGCTCGCGGGCGTCCGCCTTCGTCAGATCCTTGTCCGCCACCCACTGGTCGCGGTCCATCTTCAACTTCGCGACAATCGAGCCGACTGTAGTTGGACCCTCGTTACTCATCAGGTCCCTCCGGGGTTGGCGGTTCGTCGTCGTCGTCGGTTCGGAAGCGTCTGGACAGCAGCGACTCGGGGTCCATCAGGAACCCACGAAGTCGGACAGTGAACCACCGCCACGACTTCACCGACCACACCTCTTCAAGGTCGACGCCGAGGACCGCATGGAAGGAGAACTCGATCAGCTCCCACTGCTCGAGCAACTCCACCCAGCTGAGGGAGCGGCCGGCTACTTCGGTCGGGAGGTCGTAGCCCTCGTAGAGACCGGTGACGGGGTCTTTGTCGCCCCAGCCGTACTGCTCGATCGCCTGGAGGCCCTGTTTCCCTGCGCCGCCGCCTTCTCGTTCATGTAGGCGGCGATCAGTTTTGGGTCTGTGCCTGCCTCCCATGTCGCTTCGGCGTAGTCGCGGCCGTACTGGTGCTCAGCGAGGAGCGTCAACCCGACACGGGTGGCGAAAGCGAGCGGCACCCCGTCGGTGATCATCTCGTCCCATAGGGGACCGCAGACCAGCTTCCACAGGTCGCCGCCCTTCATGTTCCGGGCGCTCTTGTCCGTCCCAGCGACAATGCCGCCGAGGTACAGACCCGCTTCGATGGTCAGCTCCGGCTGGACGTACTTCTTCCCCTTGAACGGGAACACGAGTGGCTTGTTCGAAAACTCGGTGAAATCGCGTAGCTCTGACATTTGGTGGGGACCTTTCTGTTCGGGGATGGCTGGGCGGCGCGCATCCCCACACGCGCCGCCCAGGTCTTATGCGGGCCTAGGCCCGGGTGTACGCGAACGCGTTCGAGATGCCGATGGCGTTCGTGACCGTGATCGGTGCGGAACCAGCAGTGCCGGTCGGCATGATCGCGACGATGAGCGAATCGGACACGACCACCCAGGAGGTGGCGCTGACCGCAGCGAACTTGACGCCGGTCGTCGCGACAGTGCCGGTGAACCCGACACCGTAGATCGACACCTGACCGCCCGCAACCTGCGCTGCCGGCGACGACGTCGCCGAGGTGACCACAGGGGCGGACGAGACCGTGTTCGGGTTCGCGATCGCGTTGAGGATCCCGTCACCCTGGAAGGTGGCCGTCACCTCTTCGATGTCCGCAATGCCCGTCTTCGACTGGTTCCACTTGATGATCGCGCGACCGGACCAGTTGCCGGTCGTGGCACCGTTGCGGTCGTACCAGCGGATGTACGCGCGGGCAGCGTCCCCGAGCTGGTACCGGGTCGCCTCGAGCAGCAGCTGGCCGGCGTCCGAGGGAACCCCGGCCGTGGTGTCGCGGCTGAACTTCGCCACCACCGACCATGCAATGAGGGTCTTCTCGAACCCGGCGAACCCGCCGTTGTCGTAGTCGTCCGTCGACTGGGTGGTGTCGTTCTCCGCGGGTGCGAAGTCGTTCAGGTTGTGCAGGCGAACCCATGTGGTTCCGTCGACGGAAACGTCGACCTTGAACCTGCGTGCAAGTGCTTTGGACATTGAAGCCTCCTATAGGCATCGGGGCATGGTGATGAGCCCCAAGACACGTCGCCAAGGGGTTAGAGCGCTGACAAGGCGTCAGCGGTACTGGGGGGCTACCAGGAGCCTCCGGCGGGCCGGTTCACGGTGGGCGGGAATGCGACGTCGAGGTAGTACTGGTCGATCCGTTCCCACCGCTTCAAGTCGTCCATCCCATTCGGGACGGACACTTTCCGGTTCATCTGAACGGCGCCCATCGAGGCGAAGACAAGCCCGGTCGTGCCGTGGAAGATGTCGAAGAACGAATCGCCGAGCTCGTCGACGTCGAGCGGTTGGCCGGGGAGGCCGCGGAAGCGGGCCTGCACCATGATCTGCCCGAACGGGTCGGTGATGTTGTCGCCCTGGTTCACTGCAGTGAGGACGATGACCCGATCGGGGGTGGCAGGCATGATCTTCATGAAGATGCCGGTTTGCACGGCGGTGTACATACCTGCGGGACTGTAGGTGCCGACGCCGGCGGCGGCGCTCATTGCCGCGATGCCGTTGAGAAGGTCTGTGGTGACGCTCAAAAGGCACCCCCCAACGTTTCAGCGATGATGTTGATCACAGTGTCGGCCTCGGAGATCATCGGCTGCTCGAGGTAGAGCGCCTGCCCGTGCGGGTGTTTGAAGTCGAGCGAGTAGTGCTGGTTCCGCGCGTACGGGCCCGGGTAGGTCAGGTGCGCCTCATTGCCCTCGACTGTGACACCCGCGGAACCGACCAGATGCCCGCTCTCGACGGGGGTGAGCGGGGCGGCGACAGAGCGCACATGTTCCATGCCGCGACCGACCGCGATCGGCATCCCCGTGATGAGGCGCGCGTCCAGCTGGTCGAGAACGTACTCGAATCCGGCGTCCATGCTCATGTGAGGGACACCGCCACATGATCAGGCAGGTCGAGCGCCCCGGAGTCGTTCGTGTTCGTCTTGATCACCCGCGAGATGTTCCCGCCGATCGTGACCCGCGAATCGGCAACGAACAGGGGCGCATTCACCGGGTAGGTGTAGACCGTGGACTCGGAGACAACCTGCTCGCCGGCCCCGTTGCGGATCAGCTTCCGGGTATCATCCGCGAACCCGAGGATGTTGACGGGCGCCGAAAACAAATCGACCCCGTACCCGGACGTGTCGAGGAACATCTCCACCGTGACCGTGTGGACGTAGAACTCGGCCATGTCCTGTGCGGACATCAGACACCAGCCCCGAAGCCGTAGCCGTACTGGTACCCGTAGCCGTACTCACGGGACGGCCAGTAGCTGATCAGGTTCTGTTGGCGAAGCTTCTTGATCGCGTCCGGGACCAGTTCCTTGACCGCGTTTGCTCGCGCGGCGGCGGTCTGCTCGGCGCCCGCGATCTCGAACGATGCGGAGCCGATCTTCTTCGACTTCTTCACCCCACCGAGGTCCACCCCGCCGGCGAGAGGATCAATGCCGAGGGCAATCCACGCGGCCGCCTGAATGCAGGTCGCGTCGTTCATGCACTTCAAGATTGTGAGGTCGCTGGGCAACCCGGTGCTGGTGTCCGTCGCGTAGATTGCCAGCTTCGTGGCCGCGAGGACCATTGCGGAGCAGGAACGCATCAGCGGAACCGCGTTCGAAGGGACGGCCGTCCCGGTCCATGCGGCGAGGTCAGCGGGTGTAGCTAGGTTGTCGGGAACGACATAGTCAGCCATGACTGCCTCCGGGAGTCGGAACGGGAAGGGGTGAAGCTGGGCGGTGGAATGAACCACCGCCCAGCGACGGGTGACTACAGGAGCGGCAGGCCGCGGTAGAGACCGTGGGCGGTCTCCTTGCCGTACTCCAGACCGATCTCGCCGTAGATCTGCACCTCGTCGGAGGCACCGACCTTGGCGAGCGGCTCCTCGAAGAAGTGACCCTTGTTGGGGACCTCGAGGAATACCGGGGTGAGCTGGTCGAGCGACGTGACGAGCAGCGCGTCAGCCGGCATGAACCGGTCGAGCATGACGTTGAACGTGGCAACATCCGACTCGATGGTCGTGAAGTCGACACCGCCGACGCTGCGCGAGGTCTCGTGGAACTGGCCGTACGCGGTGGCGTAGGTCTTCGAGAGGTTGCGCTTCTGGGTGCTGTTGACGATGATCGTCGCCAGGTCGCCGTCTTCGAGCCCGCCGTTGTCGTACACCATCTGGAAGAGGGTGTTGTAGAAGTCGGGGCTCAGCGTGGTCGCTGTTGCCGGCTTCGTGAACGACACCGTTGCGGTACCGATGACGATCGGGGTTCCGGCCGCCACAGGCGCGACCTTGATCGCGTTCGTGGACTGCGCCACGACGTAGTAGGTACGTCCCGGGGTGAGGGTGAGGGATGCGCCGACGTCGGAGAAGATGACCTTGTCACCATTCACGTAGGTCGTCGAGGTGTCCGTGATCGTGTCCGTCGCAGCCGACTTGGCCACGGAGGTGATCAGCGCGGCGACGGTGAGAAGGTTCGTCTGGACAGCCTGCAGGATGCCGCGCGTCTTGCGAGGCGTGGTGTTGTCCGACGGCGACTGGTACGAACCGTTGATGAAGGAGTACTCGACATCGCGGGCGACCTCCTTGATCTTCTTCGCGACCTGGTAGTCGAGTTCGTTCTGCACCGGCTGGATGCCAGATGCGGTGTTCATCGTGTTGATGGCACCCGTGGCCGCCTGCTTCGTGTAGCTGACGGACGCCTTCTCCTGGTGAACCTCGCACACGTTGGAGACAACGGCGCGGACCCGGTTGAATGCACCGGGTGCGGCGGCTCCTTCGAGAGCGACGTTCTGGCCTGCGATGCGCAGGTCGTCGGTCTGCCAGGTGAACGTGGTCGCGTCGGCCTTCTTGCCGCCGGTGAGACCTCCGATCAGGGACAGGAGGGGGGTGACTTCGGGGGTGAGGTGGAAGAGTTCTCCCACATAGTTGGGCAGCCCGAAGGTTGTGCCCATTCCGGCGATACCGGCCATGATGTGCTCCTAAATGGTTGGTCAGCTCAGGCGCGCGAGTTGGCGCTTGATGCTGATGGCTGATGCGAAATCCTTCGACTTCTCTGCCGCAGCGAGCTGCGCTTTGAGGTCTTGGGTTTGGCCTCCCTGGTGTTCCGAGCCACCTGAGCTGGATGGGGTTGCCTTGAGCGCCGCGTTCGCCTGGATCGCCGCTGTGATTTTGGCCGTGATGGCCGCTTCATCGGTCGGATCTACCGACACGATGGAAGTCATGAACTCCTTGTTTGCGAGGAGCAGTTTGGGGGAGCCGCCGAGCCCGTGTGCCTGGATAGCCACGGCGGTAGCGAGCTTCCCGGCGAGGATGTCGGCCTGCGCTTTGGTGAGGGTGCCGTCCTGCTCGGAGACCTTGGTAGACAGTTCGGTGATCTTCACGGCGAGCTTCACCGGATCTGTCTCGGGTTCCGCTTCGCCGGCGAGGAGCTTCGCGAACTGGGCGAGGGCATCCTTCGATCCCTGTGCGGATGCGGTGGCGATCGCGGCGGCGAGGTCGGCGTCGGACTTCGTCTTCCCGTTGGCGATGTCGGCGCGAAGGTTCTCGACGAGCTTGTACGCGCGCTCGGGGTCGAAGTTGTCCTTCGTCCATGGTGCGTTGCCTGCTGCGAGCGCATCGGCGGTGACCTTGTCGGCGGCCGCTGCAGCCGCCGCTGCAGCGTCACCAGCTCCTGCGGCGCCCGACGTGTCGGTCATGTAGCGGATGCCCATGATGTCGTGCTTGGTGACCTTCGACGGGCCGTAGGCGGGTGTTGTGGGGGTGGTTGACACGGTGTGACTCCTTCGCGGCACCTGGCCGCTGTTGGTGAAGCCCGACCTTGCGTCGGACAGTGGGGGATTACCCGCGCCAGGCGGGACTAATGGGGACGGGCAGCACGCAGCCACACCAAGCCCGGAGTAAGGGTCGGGCTCTTGTGGGGTGCGCTTCGCGGTGCAATGAGGCCGCGTTGACGTGCTACCCGTGAGCTGGGTTAGCGGCGAACGATCGGGTACGTCTCGATCTCGTACCGTGATTCGTCGCCGCTGGGGATTGATCCCGCGGGTAGGTCGACAACACGAGTCACGGTGACCCGCGAGAGATCGAAATGGATTTCCCTGAGGCGATGCGACTCGATTCCGAGCGATTCCAGCGCAGCCTTGATCTGACTGACCGTCACGACAACCGTCTCGACTCCGGGGGCGGCTGAGGCTTCGTCCGATCCGGTCTCCGCGACCTTGCTCGGTGCTGTATTCGGCCATGCAAACCGTCGTGGCCCCTCGCCCGCGGAGACCGAGGTAACCCAGAAGGTGTCGTTGCCGTCGAGGAACACTTGCAGGTTGGCCGAGCTTGTGGGAGTCGTTCCCCACGGGCGCACGATGATAGCGGGGAGCACGTCGCCATCGTGCGCGGCATTTCCGATGTGCACCTGCTTGCCGGTCGCCTCAGGGTTCATCTTGTGCTCGTGGGCGATCGCGATCGCGTCCTCGCGGCGCTTGTTGATGCGCTTGGCGTCATCCTCGGAGAGCGTGTACAGGACGATGCGGCCGGGGGTAGGAATCTGAGACATACGGTGCTCCAAGGGTTGATTCGGATTTCGTCAACCCGGCATTGGTACCGGGAAGTTAGACGACCGGGAGCTTGGCGTACGCGTCGGTCAAGTTCGGCTGCTCCCTACGTGACTGGCGCACCAGATGCTCGTTCGCGTTCACGAACTGCCGCACCTTCGCCTGCGCCGCCGTCACATCCCCGCGAGCCTTCTTCTGCTCCGCCGGGGTGTACGCGTACTCGAGGGCCCGTTTCGCTTTCCGCACCGCTACTTCGAGTCGGCGCTGCTTCTGCGTGTCGAGGTACTGCTGCTGCATCTCCGGTGTCCACTCGCGCGGGGCTGGCAGGACAGTGAAGCCGGGAAGGACCGCGGTGAGCACGTGTCTGCAATTCGGGTGAAAAAGGCCCGCTGCGGTCGCTTCACCGATCGTCCCGTCGACCGGCATCTCCGGGTTGGCCACATGCCCATCGGTGAGGACTTTGCCCTCCCAGGGGAAGCACAACGGGCACGGGTGACCATCGTCAGGGACGGAGAAGTAATGAATCCCGAGGGCATGCATCCGCTCGAGGTGTGACGCGTTGTACGCCCGTGTCGACGCGGTGCGAACAGCCATCTCCACATAGCTGCTGAGCGCCCAGTCGCGGCCGGACTTGTCCGTGAACCCGGTGACACCCTCCTGCACGAACACCCGCCATGCGACGGCTTGAGCCTGCGCACCAGTGAACCCGTTCGCCAACACCTGCCCGATCGCACCGTGCGGGGCGATGGCCTTGTAGATGTCCTCCGGCAGACGGGTGATCCTGAACCGGACGTCCTGCAGTTCCGACTCGATGTCAGCCCGGATCGCGCGAGCGGATCGTTCCCCGTGCGGCATGGTGAAGTCGAACGGTTCCCCACCACGGCGCACAATGCCGTTGCCCGAACCGCCGAAGCCGGATCCAGATGGCGGGGGAGTGATCGCCCCGCCACCTGAACGCACCAGAGCCTTACTGACCGACTCGATCGCATCGTGCGAGCCCTCATCGACCGCCGCGGTGACCATCTGCCGCACCAGGTCGTTCGACGTGTACACGAGACGGGCGACGACCTGGCGGGTGAGGCGCCGGATCTTCGGCAGAGTAGCCTCACGCCCGGCCACAGTCGCTGGAGTGCGGCGGAGGATCGCGGTGATGCCGCCGAGGATCTGCGCCTCCGACAGGACGTACAGGCCGATGATGGTCTGCTCGAGCGCCCGGGACGAGCGGTCAGGCTGTGGTGGGGGTGTTGGATCCGTCATTAGGCGCTCCGTCGAACGGTGGCATTATCGGGTTCGCCATCAGATGTGCGGACAGCTCGGCGGTGATCGCTTCCGCTTCCTCGTTCACTTGAGCGTCATCCCAGTCCGGGTGAGCCATCTGAACGCGAGTCTTCACGGCAGCGGAATCCGCGGCGAACAGCAGTCCCACGACGCGGGCGTTCTTCTCAATATCGATCTGCGAGATCGGGGCGAACTCCACATCGGGCAGCTCGTCGTAGAACTTGCCACCCATGCCAGGGAACACGACCGCGTCGATCGCGAGAGCAACCTGCGCGAGACGAGCGAGCGCCGGCTTGACGAAGAGGGACTTCTTGTCCCGGGTCAGCTCGGAGGCGGTGAAGTCAGCGACCACCTCGGTAGCGGTCTTAGGCCCACCGCCCTGTGACTGCGGTTGCAATCCCAGATGCTGGGGTGAATACCCGCACCTGTCCGCGATGAGCCGTTTGATGGCATCCATCGCCTGCAGGTGCTCGTTGACGCGGATGTTGAACTGGGACACGGTGATCTGTGACGCGAGCGGGTCGCTAGACGATCCGATGGCGTTGATCCCGGAGTACACCTGACGGTTGCTGTCGAACTGAGCACCCGTCCCCGGCGCGCCAGCCTCGAGGTACGCCTCTGGGACGATGATGCGACCGCTGCCGTTCTCGATGTCCCGGATGAGGGAGGAGAGAATCTGGTCGAGGTTGTCGAATCGTTCCTCGTTGCCGGCGAAGTCGGAGCGGCCCAGGTTCGCGAGCGCACCGAGTTTGCGCCACTCGGTCTGGGGCATGTCGTTGGGGTAGTAGACGACGGCGAGCTCGTCAACACCTGTGGCGACGGTGACTGTTTCCGAGTAGGTGTCGGGGCTGTCAAGCGCGGCGGATAGTTCAGCCGGCGACCGGAACGAGTTGTAGTGCGCCGTCTCATCCAGCGAGTTCAGCGGGACGATGATGCCAAGGTTCTTCGGGCCGCCCTTCCACAGGGTGAAAGAGACGGTGCCGTAGTCGTGGCGCTCGAGCAGGCGGAACACGTCGGTGTTGCGTTCGTACTGGGTCCACAGGGTTACACCGGTGAGGATGCCGTCCTGAAACTCGGGGATTGCGCAGTCGGCCGCGTACGCACGGATGCGGACGTTCTGTCGGAGGCGGGTGTTCCAGGCGACCGCGAGGAACGCGCCACCGAGAGCGGCCGCGTACTCGCCGGACTTCAGCAGCTCCGCATGGGTTTCATCGGACGCCATGATGGTGTCGAGGCGGTCTTGGCCGGGATGAACCCATGGTGTGGTGTCGCCGTCGTCGGCGCCCGGCGCGTCAGCCGGTTTCGTGTACCGGATCTTCGGCCGCTCCGAGAACAGCAGCGCTGAGGAGAGACGGGCGAGCACGCCGGGCATGTCGAAGTGCGCTTTCGTGCGGTCCTCGTTGGCGACGACAGGCTGCCCGATCCAGAACTTCGATATCGACCCCATGACGCCGCCGTGGTACGGGTGCCCGTTGTGCAGATGGGTGACCTGCTGGCCGGTGCCGCTGTAGATCTTCCGCAGCGTGTTGGTGTCCCCAGTCCACCAGGCGTCATGCTCCGCGAACCGCATCGCTGCGATGTCGAATGGGTATGGTGGCCACAGGTCGTTGACCATGGAGGGCCTCCTCAGGCTGCGAGTTTGATGTGCTGACGCCAGATGTTCTCGAGCGTGACGACGCCGTAGCGTCCCTGGTCTAGTGAGTGGTCGGCGGCCTTGATCGGCGCGTCTTCGCCCTTGAGTGTTTTCTCGGGGTCCCACGAGTAGCCGGGTGCTTCGAGGATGAAGCGAGGGCACCCACGGTCCGGGTTCTTCTCGGTGGGGCGGGCGATGAGCAGCTTCCCGGAGGCGAGGAGAGACGCGACGGTGCGGATGCCGTACAGCACTGCGTTGTCGGCCTGTGTGGACATGAGTCCGTCCTGCGACAGCTGCACCCGGAAGGAGGCAGCGGAAGGGTCGAGGATTGTGAACCGTGGGCGCATCGGCGGGAACGTGTCGCGGGGGATGTGGCCGCCAGCGTCGAGCCAGTTGCGCATCTGCCGGGACAGCTCCGCGTCGGTCAGCTTCGCGTGGGAGATCTTCGAGTCGTACGTCCACTCATCGACCATGAACAGGCGCGGGGTCGGCTTCCCGAACGCGTCGATCTCGGCACTGATGGCGAGGATGCCAGCAACGGTCGGGTTCGTCGTTCCGTAGTCGATCGCGACGCAGAGGAACTCGCGCATCTCGGGCAGGTCATCCCAGGCGATGGTGTGCACGTCCGGGTTCCACATGTCGTAGATGGCGCCCTCTGCAGCAACCCACTCGCCGAGGATGAAGCGCTTGTACCAGAGGCCTGTGAACTCGGACTTGACCTGGTTCTTGTACTCCTCGGACAAGCCGGGGTTGTCGTCAAGTTGGAAGTGCCAGGTTCGCCAGTTCTGCAGATCGAGGCCGATGCGGTCGAGGAACTTGGCTTTGAGCCAGTGCGCCGGGCTGTCGGGGTTCGTAGTACCGAACATCTTCGCTCGCGGTGGCGACATGCGGCCGAGGAGCTGGGTGAAGAAGTCTTCGGGGATGACGGTGATCTCGTCAACGTACGCAAGGGCCACGGTGAGTCCGCGGAGGACCTTCTCAGACGTCTTGTCGTTCGCTCCAAGGACGTGGACGGTTCGCCCCATGATCCGGCCTGTAGGAGCGCCGGCCGTGTAGTGCACAAGCTTTGCGAGCGGGCCGAAGAGGTCCCGGTCCATCAATGGCTCAAAGACGTTGCGGAACGCGGAGTCGCGGGTCCGTGCGACGACGACGATTACGCCGCCCTTGGCGAACAGGACAGCCATCAGGAAGCGGAGCAGTGACACGATCGTCTTACCCGAGCGAATCGCGCCTTCGAAGATGTTGATGCGAGCCTTCGACTCCATCAGCGAGCGGATCTGCTGCGGGCCGAGAGTCGACATCTCAGGGATCGGTTCACCATCAGTGGTGAGCAGGTCACTCGTCATCGTTCAGCCCCAGCTCGAGGATGAGGTTCATGAGCAGCGACTCGGCGTCGTTCACACCCTCGTCGTCGTCGTCCTTGCGAAGGTCTCGAGCCTCTTTCAGCGCGAGAGAGGTCGATCGCATCAGGTTCAGAATGTCGCCAGTCGGCGGCCCGTCAAGCACTCGGGAGTTGAAGTCGTTGTCTTTGCCCCCGAAGGCGAAGACGGTGAACTCCTGATCGAGCGACGAAATGAAATCTTCAGCCTTCGACACGAGAAGGTCCTGAATCTCCGCACGACGCTGCTTAGCGTCCGCCTGATGAGCAGCAACAGCGGAAGCCGACATAGAACGGTCGAACTGCAACGGCGGCTCATGCTCAGCCGCGACCTTCGAAACGGTCGAGGGTGACACGAGAACCTGCCGCGCTACAGCGTTGCGAGACAGACCAGCTTCGACTAGTTCGATGATGCGCGCGCGTACGTCGGGTTCGACTGGTCGACCTTGGCCCATGGTGTTCACCTCGTTGCGCCGCCTGGACGCGTTCGGATGAGGCTCGGCCTCGGGGGTTAGTGGGTGATGCGGTCTAGCGCTGCGTTGTAGGAGTTGAGGAGCGCTAGGAGCTCGGCGATCCGGGGTTCGAGCACATCGGTGATGCGTTGCTGTGTCTCGGCCAGTTCTCTACGTGCCCACGTGAGTTGGTCGGCGATTCGGTCGCGGGCTTCGGTTATCCCGACCACTGCGGCATCGAGCGACTCGGAGGGGGTTGTGAGGTTCCGCAGTTCGCGGGCCTTCTCGAGAGCGGCGTCGAGTTCGGTGGCGTCGACGTGGAGTTTCGCGTGGATCGTGCCGGCGTTGGTGCTCATTGGTTCCTCCGGGGATTGAGGGGTGTTACGGCTTGTGGGTGCAGAGGCGTGCGGCTG
>QGNH01000818.1_pt1 | contig 18470 bp, 34 predicted proteins | sample 1735481 | NCBI WGS metagenome assembly QGNH01 (sample SAMN09239004, study PRJNA386568) | Viral metagenome, whole genome shotgun sequencing project.
GCCCCATCCGTGGTATGCGTTGCTTGCCGTGGCGCTCGCGTGGCGCTGGCGCTGATAGATGCCTCTCCCCACAGCGTTTCACCAGTTGCCTCTGCCGTGATGGCGAAGGTTGCCCCGGTAATACCGCCGCTGCCCGGTTTGACCCAGCGGATTTGCGACAGTTTGCCGGTGACGACCCCAGAATATGCGGTTGCGTCACCGTTGGTGTCGGTAGTTACGGTGACCACTTCACGCGATGCGTAACTCATAATCAGTTCGCAATCACGAGGCCAAGAGCCTCCATGCGTGCTTCAATTTCGGCCATTCGCACTTGCAAATTTTGCACAACGTACATAAATGTTATGGCTTCTGCGGCTGTTGCGAGGCCGTAAGGCAAAGTCGTGGTCAACGCCTGAAATGCATAATCTGGCGTACCCGCAGCGTCGGCAATGGTGATTGCCGTAAGTTGAGTCGTCAGCGCCGCGCCTTGCGTGCCGTTCGCTTTTACCACACCTCCAGTTTCGATATTGAGAATTCCTCCGCTGGCAATCACCAGTTCGTCTCCGCCCTGTTTTTCGTACACTTTTGTGCTGTAGGTTGTATCAACCATGATTTTACCTTTCAACTAGGGGAAGCCGTAGCCTCCCCGTTGTGATTAAGCCGCTACGCCAAGGCCGAAGGCCGAAGCAATGACAGTTGCGTCTTGGGTCGTGGGCTTGAGGCCAGCGCCATATTGGATGGCTATGATCGGGCCAATAACGGCATTCGCGGCGGTTCGGGTCAGGGCTGCGAAAATGTAGCGCATGACGGGCTTGTAAACGTCCACCATCAACACCTTGTTATCACTGTCAGACGCGCCAGCGGTGACGGCGGCGGTTGCTTTTTGCGTAACCGGGGCCGGGCTGCTGGTGCTGTTCGCGGTGTTGCCCTTCGCGGTCAGGGTCAGTACGCTAGAGGCCGTCACGTCTCCGGTGACGGCCACGAACATAACACCCTCGAATCCCTGCATATCAACCACGCTGGTATCGAGTTCGGTCTGCGCGGCGGTGTCTCCTACGCTGACCACAGAAACTTTGATTGCTTTGCTCAAATTCATGATTTTCCCTTTCGGAGATTAATTGGGCGGCCTAAACCGCCCTTTTGGATTACGCGCCCAGCTTGACGCGGGCGAAGGCTTCAGGAAGAACCGGCATGCCGTCCGTTTCCAGCCTTCCGATGTAGCCGGTCTGGTTGGTTTCAGCATACAGTTCCTTGAGAACCTGTACCTGCATGTCGAGAGCATCCGCGATCCAGTAGTGCGAGAAGTCGCCCAGCATGCCGACGTACAGATTCGCCGTCAGAGTATTGGGCGCGTACTCGCTCATCATAACAGGCCGTCCCAGCAGGCGGTCAGGCTCTCCATCGCGCACAGACTCGCGCCACAGGTATTGGCCTTCACCGTCTTTCAGCTTCGAGACGACAGCCATGGTGTCGCGGTGGAAAATCCAGTCGGCGTTGTTCCAGTATGGCGTTTTCAGGCTGTATTTCGCCGAAATCAGGCCGTCCATCGTCGGTGCGGTTGCGGCATTACCTCCAACTACGTCTCGTGCGGTGGTGATCCCGTTTTCGGAAGCGGTAAAAATTCCCAGCGGCTGATTGACGCCGGAGCCAGTCATGAACGCTTTTTCTTGCGAAATGGCGAATTTATAGGCCAGACGTTCGCGCACCAGCGCATCCGTGCTAGCCACAAGGCGCAACAGCTTGTTGGAAACCTTCAGGCGCTTTGCCAGCGGGTGCGGGTGCAGCTCGCGCTTGCCTAAAGCCATGGTGCTATCTTCGCTGCCGGTGGCAAGCTCAGAAGTCCAATCGGAATCAGCCGGATCAGCAGCCAGCGAAGCAGCGCCCATGCTGTCAGCACTTTCGAGCCGGAATTTCGTTGCACGTTGGCGAATGAACACCATGTCGTCAATGTTTTTGATGAGCTGGCTGACGAACATCTGCGGTGCTTTGGTATAGCCGCCGGCGGTGTCGCTGTCCGCCTGCAATGCTCGGGTCTCGGAATCGGAAAGCGAGCGTGCGCCTTGACTCAGCAGCTTGCTGAAAGCGGCGCGGTATTCGTCGGTGTCGCGCTTGCCCCTAATTTCGGTGTCACCAGAAGTCGGATCGCCTTTCTTCATGTCCTTGTTACGCAGGGTTTGCTCGGCGGCGGTGCGCTCGGCCTCGGCAAGTTGCTCTTCACGCTCGATGCTTGAGCGGAGTTCGTCCTGTTTTGCGAACAGTTCCTTGTATTTGCCATCTTCGGCGTCAGTCAGGGCGCGTTTTTCGGTTTCTGCACGATCCAGAATTTCACGGGCATCGTGTACCATCTTGCCGCGCTGGTCGCGGAGTTCTTTCAGTTTTTGAGACATGGTTGATTCCTTCTATAATTTCCCCGGCGCGAACACCCTTAAAAGGCATCCGCTGCCGGGGCTTGAGCGGAGTGCCGGAAATTTATTGCTAAATGGCGAGTTCCAGACGACGGAGGCGGATGCAGTTCTGCCACTGGGTATTAGGTGGCGTTTCGATTGCAGTTTTCCACTCGGTCAGCGAGCGCACGGCCACATCCGTAGCGGTATAGGCCGGGTAGGTAACAGGGGAAACATCGAACAGCCGGAGACTGGTCAAAGTGCGAATGGCGTTTCCTTCGTCGTCCGTTCCCCAATTTTGCCCGTTTGGGCGGACAGAAAAGCCGAAGCTCATCTGCGAAATATCCCCACGTTCCATGCTTACCATCAGATCACGGCAAACTTGTGTATCAGGAGGGTCTATCTCGATAGCCAGCCCGCGCACGTCCTCTACCATGCGCAACGTACCAGCCATGTTTCGACCAAGCACGTAATCCGGGTTATGATTGAACAGCGCCCGCACGTCGTCAGTTTTGATGGCGTCCATGAAGCTACCGGGAGCGATCATTTCACGGAATCCGCCCAAGTCCTCACTCAGCGAATTGAATACAGCGGCATGGCCGTGGATGGTGCGCTTCCCGTCGGCGCGGGTTTCGACTTTCAGGCCGTCGATAGTGAAACATCTGGTTTCTTTGTCTTTCATGGTGCGGCTCCCTGCGCTGGCGCTGGTTGTTGCTGATTTTTGGTGATGGCCTCAAGTAATTGGATCATAGCGAGGTTGGTTTGAACGGTGAATTCATCCATAGCCGGCTCTTTTACCGGGTTCATGCCCTCAGTTATGCGTACCTCATTTCGGTTAAACACCCCGTTTTGTAGCATCGAGCTGTTAAATGAAGCCCTAGCGGCAGAATCCCCGCGCATCAGCCCGTCGAGGTCGAAATAGATGCAATGTGTAAGGGCTGACGCACCATAGAGCAAGTCACGCTCCATTGCCTCCTCACGGCGTACCGATCCGGGCCGTATCGTGTGGGTGACGAACTCCATCCCCTGATGCTCGATGTTGTTGTTCGTGGAATTCGACAAATCGGCCAGCATATGCAGCGGAATACCGAAAATACGCGCTATTTCCGCGATTTGCATCGTGCGAGAGTCGATAAATTGGGAGTCCTCATTGGTCATTCCCATAGACTGCCACTCAAGGCCGTCCTCAAGGATGGCTGTTTTCCCCACGTTTCGTAGTCCGCTTTGGGCCTCGCGCCACGATTTCAGCATCCTTTGACGGCTTGGGTCATCTTTTAGCGATTTCCCTGCTGGCATTTTCAGGACGCCGCCCAGCCTAGTTCCGTTTCCAAACAGCCGTGCGCCGTGTTCTTCGGTCGCCAGTGCCAGCCCAACGGCCTCCCGGCACTCTCCGATAGGGGAAAGGGGGGTTATCCCGTCCTGCCCGGTGGTGAGTCCGTGCATAAAATGCATTTCGCTCTGTAGGATGATCCTGCGCGGGCCATCAACCGGCGAATATTCAAACGCGATACGCCCATCTGGGGCGCGGAACGGCCGGATATGGTCAGGATGCAACGGCACCAGCTCTGCTACCGACTGACCGCCACTGCTTATGATTTCCGCGTAGCATCGCCCACGAAGAGCGAAATGCCCGGTCATCATTTCCCGAAACTCGAAACTGGTCTGCCACTTATTCGGCGTCTTGCACAGTACCCGGTAAAGCGGGTGGTTCCTGTCCATTTCCTTGCCGCCGTTGTCCAGTTGGCGATAGACGCCCAGCGGCAAGCTGGCATAGGTCTGAGCAAGCACGCTGACGGCGCGGTATACAGCCGTCACGCGCATGGCGCTATCCGGGGTTACAGACAGTCCCGTCGCGGAGTTTGAGCTACCGCCGAACCATGCAGCAATCACTGGATCACGCGGCGGGCCTAATACCCCCGAAGTTGCGCGTAATTCCAGTTTATTGATGATCCCCACTTAGCGCAGCCCCAGCCAAGTCAGCATCAAGCCTGTAAATATCAGCCCGATTGGCGGAAATATCAGGCCGAAGCCGAATCCAGCAAGCGCAATTCCACCAAACACCATTACGTCCCGCGAGTCAATCACGGCAGTCATGGCATCTTTTATGCTGGATAGGTTCATGCGGAGTAAATTCCTTGTTCGTTGTAAATGCTTGATTCTATTCCTGTACCCAACTTGACGCCGATACCCATCAGTAAAGCCACCATATCATCTATTTTTTCTGGTGCCTTCTTGCGGTCTGGTGCCGTGTTCATGTTCTGGTCTGTCCTGGCGATCAAATTTGAAGCGCACCAGTTCAACACCGGATCGTTACCGTGCGCCAATTTCCCACCAACATAAGCCGCTTCAAGCGCCTGCATGGCTGGGTGATAACTTTTAGGCCCCTGAATAAACGCTTGCATCGGAACATCAGCAGCGATCAACTTTTGCGTCAGTTGCTTGGCGTTCCACTCGTCATATCCAATCATTTGCAAGTCAAAATTCTGATTTGCATCAAGGATACATTGCTCGATGGCATCGTAATCAGTCACCTCGTCGCCGGATTGTATCAATTTCCCGGCCTGCACCCATGCCTGATAAGGAACAAGCCCGCGCTCTGTCCTGCCATGCACGGCAGCGGTAGGGACAAATCGCCATCCATGCGTATACAAGATGCTATCAACGTCCCACACCAGACGAAACGAGGTTAAATCTCGCGTGCTCGCAAGGTCAAGCCCGCCCCAGCATGGGTATTGACGCAACCACTCAAGATCAACTTCCCCCGAGCAAGCCTTCCATTTGATGATGTTTATCCATCCACCAGCCGCCGAACTTGGCCGGTTTAGCCGCTTGATCTTAAATTCTGCGTGCCGACCAGGCATCAGCTTGGCTTCAATGGCTTCCTTGCGGATTTCCTTCATCAGAAGCGGGTTGACTTCCATCAGCGGATTAGCTTTTATCCACTTTGATTCGTCAAAATCCTCGTCAGCCGTGATTCCTTCGGCCTTGTTCTCGTCGTCAACGGCGAAGTAAAGCGCCAGAAAGTGATCGGCTTCGACAACACCTTCCAGTAGTTGCTTTGCAAAGTGGCGAATCTCACCCCACGGGCCGGGGCTTTCGTAACCCTCGGTCGTCGTGTATAGAAATAGCGGGTTGCGCCTCGCGCCAGCAGCCGATTTCAGCACGTTTAGCAGGTCATGCGTCTTGTGCGCGTGTATCTCGTCAATACCACAATGCGACGGGTTTAGACCGTCCTGAGTGCTTGCCTTTGCGTTGATCGGCTTGAATGTTCCGCCCACCTCATACCGTGCAATTGCATTCGCAAATGGCTCAAGCGTGAATGCTTCTCGCAAGTCCGCAGTTTTTTCTACAATTCGCTTGGCGACGTTAAACACAATCCGCGCCTGTGACCCTGTAGTTGCCGCGCTGATTACCTGCGGGCCGTTCTCTTTCTCACAGCAAAAACAGTAAAGCAGAATTGCTGAGCACAAAAACGACTTGGCATTTTTCCGCGCAACCGCGAAAAGCGCGGTAGTGAATCGCCTGGTGCCGTCCCTATTGCGAAATCCGAATAGGTTGACAACGAAAAGGATATGCGACGGATGCATGACGACGCACTCCGTATCCCATGTCCCCTCGACGTGTGGTAATTTCTCGATGAAGTCACAGGCGTCAACGGCGTGCCACTCATCAAATACGAACGGGTTGTTTTTTTGCTTTGCCCGCTTCAGATCGGCAAGGAACCTCTTTGACGCCAGCCGCACCCACTTTCCGAACCGCTTTCTATCCTTGTCATCGACCGCCGCCTGAGCGTAGTCGATGGCTATCTGGACAAAATCACGCTGTCCGATGACCGTTTCCTTTGAACTTGTTCCCTTTGTCGGTTTCGCCAACTGGTTTCACCTTGCCTTGTGCGACTGGCGTTAGGCCAAAGTCGTTTTCCATGTTGCGCAGCGTACCGGCCATGCTCGCAGTCGGAGCCTCGCCAGCAGCATAAAGCTGGACGATCTTGCCATGAAGGGCGCATAGCATACCAAGCGCCGAAAGCCCGCCCTCGGTCAATATCTTGTTGGCAGTGAGGATTCGTGCCAGCCTGTCCCATTCTTTTACGGCGTGAGAATTGGGCAACCAATCTGGTGCAGGGGGGGCTTCAGATAAGATCGGCAAGTCAACAATAGCTGCCTGTTCCCTATCCTTCCTTTGCGTACCAGAAACCACTTTTAAACTGGCTGGCTTCCTCCCTGGTCCTGCCATGTCGAATTCCCCAAAAACAGTTTTTCTATCCTGACTGTGCGATTAAATGGTTCCCCAACGGTCCTTTGCACGAACTCTCCAGACAAATTTACCTCCCCCGCCCCATCATGGTGCATCAATTGGCCATCCGTCCTCACCAATCGTCACTTTGGGCTTGAACGTCTTGCCCTGCTCTGCTGCGTCCAATCGCTTGTGGCAGTCATGAGACACTGACATGAGGTTGCTCAAGGCGTCTATCTGCGCCTGAGACCATCCATTGCGCTTACCTGATTCCCTGCCCACTATGTGGTGCACCTCATTCGCCAACATTAGCCTGATAGTTCCGCCTTGGCACCGATCACACTGGCATAAGCCTTGGTCACGTCTAAGCACGATTAGCCTGATCCTATCCCAAGAACTTCCAAGGCCTCGCTCATGCCGACTAAGTTTGCTCCAATTGCTTTTGCTCATGGCGTAAAAAAAGCCACCGAATGGGTGGCTGTTGCATTTCTTTCAGGGTCGCGGGGTGAACTTCAAGGCGAATCCTATAGGGTTATCATGCGCTTGTCAATACCCTTTGCGCCTCATAGTTATGTGCAGCGCATCATGGGCGGCGTCGAGCATCTGCTGATAGTTGTCACGCGGGAAACGCCACACGCCACAGATTCCGTATCTGCGATGAATTGCCGCCTTCTGCGCTGGCGCTAGGCTGTCCACGCTGGCGTCAATGGCCTTCATCTTCACCGCATCCGAATGCTCCAGCAGCTCCTCGAATGTTGGCGATCCGCCGCCTCCTGATATGATTGGCACTCGTGACGGAAATCCGATGTTTGGGTTGTAGCCGCCCATCCAGATTGCCCATTCTCCAAGCTCAAATCGCAAGTCGTCATCGGTCATAGTTTCCACTTCCTCGCATTTTGCTGGTATGTAGTAGGGTCGCCGAACTTCACGCCTTCCTGTTCGATCTGATCAATGAGCTTTGCGGATAGTCCGCATCTGGTCGAGAAATGGCGCTTTGTGAGTTCTGGATTGTTTGCCAGCGTCTTGAGGATGAACGCCCGGTCGGCTTCGGCCTTCTTACTCGCTGCGGTCAATGGTTCGGCCATCTTGTTCCTTTCTCCCAAACTGGCACCATTTTAATTTGCGTCCCTTGGTACAGAACCACTTGTCAAACGCCTTTGCTATGTAGATACAAGTAAGGCACGGCGTCCGCTCTTTCTCATATTTTACATGAAAAGAAGGGTCGAAATAGCAATGCCGGTCAAAGTCCACGCTTCGCTTCTGCCTTATCGACTTTCTCAGCGCACCGTGGGCAGATATACCGTGATGACTTCTTTCCGCCTGCCATGATTGTCGTTTTCTTGGTCGTCGTCGATTTGTCCACAAAATGCGAGCCGTATATGCAAAATACTTCGGCATATCGTGCTGGCTCTGATAGCGTTTCAAGCATCTTTTTCCCCTTCGTCCGATCCAGGTTCAAACTCGAATTTGTCGCACCGCTTATCGGCAATCTGCCCCCGCAGCGCGCATACCAGCACTGGCTCGTTGTCGCTTACCCTGTGGGCTTGCTGGCTGTGAGCGCATGAGTAGCAGGTCATTGGGTTTGGTTTGGTCATTTCCGATTCCGTATTGCAGCAGCGCAACTCCATGCCGTGGCCTTGCAATCGTCAGAAAACATGCCGTCAATTTTCAGCGGAACATCCATCGCGATATTTGCGCACGCTTCGCGCTCCAGCCTTGTAGCGTCATGCCATGCAGCAAACGCCAGCGCCTTTTTGGGTACGTCCTGAAGCGGTTTATTCGTTTCCAACCATTCGTAGAATGTCATTGCGCTCCCCTTAAAATATCGCCCCACTGTCGAAGCGTTGAAACCGCGCAAATTGCGTCCTCAACGTGGCGGATAAGGTAAACCCCGCCCTTCCATGTGTCGTGCCATTCTTGCTCGTCTGCGGTTAGTTTTTGGGCACTTAACGGCTTGCTGCCGTCCTTGATTTCTGCCAAAAGGCTTAAACCCGCATATCCAATGCAAATATCGGGGCATCCTTTCCCAATTGTGTGCAGGTGCAGGACGGTTGCACCTAGCTTGCGGATGGCATCAACTATTTCCGGTTGGTTCGCATCCGCTTTGCACTGATATCTGCGGCTCATTTCGCCACCACCAGTCCAGAATTAAGCCATTCCAGTTGAGTGCGCTCGACACCTTCCCTGTGCATCAGGTCAAGCTCAACGCGCCTGAAGCTATGCCGATTGTTGCGCCCGTCCAAAGCGTCATGGCATGAGCTACAGCAGAAAGCGCCGAACAGGTCATTTTTCTTCATCCCCATTCCGCCACCGTTGAGGTGAGCAAGAACAACAGTCGCCGGGTCGAAGTTGCAGACACCGGGGATTCTCACTAAGCAATCTTTGCCTTTTGCGGACTCGCGTAGCTTACTCATGCCAATACCCCGCAGATGAAATAAATCCCAGTTTTCCATGTTCTCATTTTTTCATCTCATTTGGCGAAGCATGAAACAATACGCCCATTCCAGCCCCATCGGCATGAATCTGCTCAAGGTAACGGCTGTACCCCTTGATCGTCAAACCCGTAGTGCTTCCGATACATTCCCTTTTGTCGCTCTTCGGCAAGTAGCCCCATTTTCGCCACGTCTCAGGGTCTTTCACTAGTTCCGCCAGGTCTGGGTCTTCATCTTCGGGCAGGTAAAGTATTTTGTACGTCTCATGCCACATTTCGGATGGGTACTGTTGATTATTGTGCCAAGCCTGTTCTGCAATGTCCCTCAATGGGCCTGCAAACATAAGCTGCTGCTGGCTTAATTTCCTCGCTTTCACTACTTCCCTGATAACAACCTCAATGTTTCGGTCAAGCGGTAGCTTGGAAACGGCTGTAGCGGTTATTTCTCGCTTCTGTGCGGTGTCTATGGTTATGGTGCGCGTGTTGAATTTCTCGCGCTTGCTCATTCCTTCGCTTCCCTATCTGCATTGGCCCTCAGCCACGCTTCCATCATCGCCCCTACCTCGCCCCAGTTGTCAGCGTGACGATCAATCAAATGCCAAGCCGTGGCCCCGTCCATCCCCGCCCAATCCTGCGCTTTGTCTGCCTCTTGTTGTGTCATAATCCCCTCCCCGCTATCGTCCGGTGCTTTTCTTTCCCGCACAAATCCAGATGCAAATTCAGCAGCGCCAGACCGTCACCGAACTTTGGCTCTGCAATCTCTCCTCGGGCAACATGAGCCAGCCAGTCCCGATGCCGACCAAGCTTCTCGCTGGCCTCGACTAGGGGCATGTGCCAGCGGATGTTGTTGGCTAGTTGCTGCCAGTCGATTTTCATGCCCGATCCCTCATGCGCTTGTGGATAAACATCGACGCGGTAACACCCATAGCGCCGCCCAATCCCATCAGAATACAGCTACCGCCATGCGCCACGCTAGTTATCATCACGTATTGGGCTGCGGCGATAGCCATGCTTGTTACCGCCGCCCACCAGTACCAGCCATGAGTTACGTTCTGCTGCTGGAAGCCAAGCAGGCCAACCGTGAAGAATGTGGAAATAAGGATTTCCATTATGCGGCATCTTCCGTATCAAATATCAATTCCAGATTATCCGAATCGCATTTGATGTTTTTTGCTGCCAGTTCNNGTTCGACATTCTTCACGGCTTGGTTGTAGTAGCTCTGTTTCAGCTCAAAACCGATTCCACGACGCCCCAACATTACCGGCATGTATACCTCGCTGCCGACCCCCATGAATGGCGTCAATACGGTTTCTCCTGGATTGCTGTAAAGCTGCACTCCACGCTCTATCACGTCAAGTTGAAGCGGGTGGACGTGCTTCTCGTCGTCTTTGTCCCTCGCGGCCTTGTAGGGCAGTACACGGTGCAACCGAATATCATCCCAACACGACGATGCATAGTTCCGCCATATCCAATGCGAATACCTGTTCTCGATCTGGTTTCCCGTCCATCCACGGTATTGATGTAATTCATGTGGGACTTCGCGCTCCCCAGCATATTCAAGCATCCCTACCGGGTGACCGACTGGTACGGGGTTTTCTCCACGCTTGCGAAACGTCAGAAGGATGTCCGCAGAGGCAATGCCGCAATCAACAGAATCCGCCACCAGAGAAGCGTGAGCGAGATTCTTTTGCATAGTGCGCAACCGAAGGGCCAACGGCTCCTTAAATATGTACCGACGCCCACAATAATTCCATCCAGCGGCCTCATGCGCCGACACAATCGCGCCGGGGAAGTCGATCAAAGCATCAGTACCAGAATTGCTCTTCGGTATGTCGGTGCAATGCACAAGCGATATACGTCCCGGCATGGTGATACGGTGAAGTTCCTTGATTACGAAACCATACATGGTCATGAACTCAGCATAGTCCACGCAGTTTGACAGGTCGCGCTCGTTGCTGCTGTATGTGTATAATCCGCCAAACGGGGGACTGTAAATGGACAGGTGAACAGAATCGCTCGGCAGTTCCATCATGCCTTCAATGCAATCACCATTGAAAATTGCATATTTATCGGTTATCGCCTGATTATTTACAGCCATGATATTTTCCCCTGTTCGGTGGTGAATTCTGTTGACCTGTTGATGTTCAAAACATTGCCCATTTCATTCACGAGGTTCTCGAACATCTTGTCGGCCTGGGTTGCTTTGCGCTGCAAGTTCTTGACTACACCGCTTTCCCCTTCTGTAGTCACAATATCGACCGTAACAGGACGTTTTTGACCGAATCTCCAGCAACGCCTGATACCCTGATAATACTGCTCGAAAGAATGGCTAGGAAAAAAAGTAACATGGTTGCAATGTTGGAAATTCAGCCCATTGGCGGCGATCTTCGGTTTGCTGATAAGAACCCTAACCTTGTTGTCAGCGAATGCTAATAACCGATCTTCCTTGGCCTCGTCAGAATCTCCACCGGATACCTGAACCGAATCAGGTATCAGTTTTTCCATGAGGTCGCATTCGTCGTTTAAATGCCCAAAGATCAAAGCGGGCTGCCCTGTCGCGTTGACTAAATCAGCAACTTTATGGCATCTTTCTTCAACGGTTCTACGCCTTTCATCTCGCTGTTCTTTTAACCCATGCGCCGGCACTGCGAACAGGAAACCTTCTGGTAAGGTGTTGGCGTTTACAATATGCTCGACTTCGCGCAATTCAGGCAAGATGAACCGAGAATCATCAAACCCTAAATCTGATGGCTTTCTAATCGCCCTGGCCCATGAACAAACCCAACGCCAAAACGGCTTTTCCGCATGGCCTTTCAGCCTGAACTTTACAGCCTCGCCACGAATTCGGCCTGTCGCAGAATTGTTCATGTTGTTGGAAAAGAAACGGTTAAGCATATCCATGTGGCCCAAATAGCCCAATGCTTCGCTTGATGAACCAAGCTCGATATAATCATTCGGTGAAGGTGTTGCAGTCGCCAGAAGGCGGTACCGCATCTTTCGCATAAAAGCGGTTATCTCGCCACGCAAAGCGCCGTTGAATGATTTAAGAATTGCCGACTCATCACAGACCACTCCGACAAAATCATCTGCATTAAATTTGTGAAGTTGCTGATAATTGGTAACGGTTATTCCTGGGTAGGACGTTCCATCGCGTGATATTTTGGCTTCAATGCCGAACTTTTCACCTTCGCGCACGGTTTGCGGCCCAACTGCAAGAGGAGTCAATACCAACACTCTGCCATTGGTATGCTGTACCACATTCTGAGCCCAAACCAAAAACTGAAAAGTTTTTCCTAACCCGCAATCTTCAAAAATAGATGCGCGGCCTTTTCGGATTGCCCAATAAATCATGCTTGCTTGAAAATCGATCAGCGTATCTGGCATAAATACAGGCGCGAATCCGTCGCCCGTATTCTGTTGCGATTTACTTCGCAAAAACTCTTCGTATTCCACTTCTCGCCTCTCATTCCGCCAAGAATGGGTGCGGGCGTGCTATCAAGGCGGAAATTCGATAGCCGGATGCCTCCGTTGCCCGCATTAAACTCATTATTTTTTACCCAGCAGCGCCTCAATCTCCACCAGCGAAAACCGCCGATGACCGCCCAATGTGCTCACAGCTTTTCCTTCTTCAGGTAGGCATACAGCGCCGTTCTGACCAGCTCAGACACCGGCAAGCCGGTCTGAATGCTGATCGCCTTCAATTTCCCCAGCAGCGCCTCGGGGAGATGAATATTTGTTCGTATCATGATTGGCTTTTTCATGGCGCTACTCTACACACCTTCCTTGGACTTTGCAAGCAATTTCGACTGAGCCGCGTAACTCATTGCGGCATCCTCTGGATGCTCCCTGGCACATACCTTGGCCTCTTCTGTCTCTTCCTTGGTGAATAGGTAATGCTTGGTCATGGTCATGAAGTCCCTCACAAATTGAGCTGGCATTTGAACTTTGGCGGTCATTTTTTCACTTTCTCTTCCTCTTGGTGTTTGGTAAAGCTTTTTCGCTCTTCGCGAATGTATGCCAGCAACCACTTCGGGTTTTTCCTGAAATTCTCACGGCCTATTTTATTGATTTCTTCGATCTCTTCCGGGGTGACGTAATTCGTCCGAAGGAATTGAGCGTAGGCGATAGTGTCAAAATTGGACATATTCTGGCTCATTCGTAAAATGTTCATCACCAATATTCATCATTTGCGGCCTATCCTTCGGGGATTCTGTGAACTGGAATGATTGCTTGTCAAACCAAAGGCAAATTTTCCCTTCCCAAGCGTAGTGCCTCTGCTTGTCACATATCAGCAATGTGTCAGGGTTGAACGGGTCGATTGACCTACCTGCCTCAATATCCAGCTCTTTCTGCTTGTTGCGCCAGACCGTGATTACGTTATCCACCTGATCTGTAATCGCGCCAGTGCCGCGAACGTCCATTTTTCCCGGTGCGCTAAGTTCGTCTCGTCCCTTCCGGCTATGGGCAATCAGGTGGACGTGCATCCCAGTATCCTTGGCATGTGCGCAAATCTGGTCAATGAATCGCTTGTTCCCGTTGTGGTCGTCATCGTCAATCCCGCATTTCATGAGGCTGTCGATAACGAACTGCGTTATTTTCAGTTCCTCGCTGCAATACCGCATGACTGCCAGTATTCGATCATGCTTTACGGTTCCGTGCTGGTCGTAAAGCCAGAGCTTACCGTCCGTCCATTTGTGCAAACCTCGAATGTATTTGATGGGCGGATTAGAGCATCCAGCGGCTTGTCGGCAAATCCTCTCCATCGTCGCTACTGGTGACATTTCCATAGACGCAATGCACGCGGATTCGCCTTGTTCCAGTTGACCTAGAATGATCTGGCCCAATACTACCGATTTCCCATGCCCGTTGGTTCCCGGCCACAAAGTAACCTCACCTGGGCGAATGCGGAAATTCGCCCTTGTGTTGTTCCACGGCAGAGTCAAGCCATGCACTCCAGGCTCGTCAGAGTAAAGCCGGTCTATGACGTCCTGTGACCAGTCAGAAGCGGGTTTGACGTTCGCACCTTCCTCCGGTTGTTTCAGGTATCTGTCGAAGTCGATCATCTGCGAATCTATTGTTTTCATTCTTCTCCGCTCCATTCCCGTTTATCTGCTTTGCTCCACCTTCTAATTTCCGGCGCTTTTGNNGGGGTGTAGCCTCCCCATGAAATATTCAGACCGTCGCATTTATCAGCCCACACGATACCCAGATAATCCGGTATTACTTTATGGATGGCGTCACGAACAGCAATTATCTTCGCCTTGTCCGTTTCCATGTTGCAGACAATCATCACGTTCAGACCTGTGAGGAACAGCCAGTCGTAGTCAGCATGAAAAGCCACCACGACCGGGTTAGATTCGTTCTTTAGGCTTCCAATGAGCGATACCAGCACCATATCCGCATGAGCCTTACCTATGCTGCGCAAATCAGCTATCTCTTGGCCTCCGTAGGGTAGTTTCATCTAGCGGCGTCCCTTTCTTTGGCTTTTCGAATCACGACTTCCATCCATTCCGATTGCGAAGTGCTGGCGGGGCTGTCTTTGCCAAGTTTTGCCCAGTCGTCTCGAATGGCGTTCATGAATGCCTGATCCCAATCTAGGTATTTTTTCCCGCTTGATTTAGCGTACCCGATGAAATGTTGTAAACGTGATTCCAATTGGAAATGGTTGTTTTCTTTTGCCCAGTCTTTCACCCGATCTGAAATTCCGAAGTCTTCAGGAAGTTGAGTCTGTTTTTTTGATACAGCTTTTGATGATGTTCGCGAATCGTCTTCCCTTCCCTTCCCTTCCCTTCCTTCCTTCCCTTCCCCTTGATCGCCACTTTCACGCGTGCTTGACGCGTCACAGTCGCGTGAAGGTAAAATGCTGATTGCCTCTCGATTGTTGATGACTTGATGTTTTTTAAATGTCGGAATGCACGCGTAATCAGTGCCAGAATTTTGGTATATCTCTATCAGTCCAGCGTCTATCAATTCCTTCCCCATGCTTTCAATGTCGCACTTATCAGAGGGAAAATAACGTAGCTTGAGCGTTTTTGTATTCCAGACAAGACGACCATCTCGATCTGATTCGCACCATAAAGCGATGTAAAAGAGGCGTGAAAGTGGCGTCAAAGATACGATATCTGAACTGCTGAAAAATTCGGGTTTTATGGTTCTTATTCGTGACATGTCAATATTCTTTCAGGAAGGGGGCGGTAGTAAATCGCCGGACGCAAGCCAAGACGGAGACACGAGGCGAGACGCCCTTTTGCCCTTCGTGAAAGAATACTGAATTCATTTGATACTCCGTGAGTGGATTCGGATTACAAGCCCGAATGCCTAAATAATACGCCTATATCCGATTAGGTGCAATGCCCTAGATGATTACGGAAAGTTACCTACTCGACTGGCAAAAATAAGGATTTTCCGTATTTTGCAATTATTTTAGGATTATTTGCATTCTTTGCTTTCTTTATTTGTGCAAGCGTGTATACTTAAATCACTGGGCAAGCAAACACAACTAAGGAGAGCAAAATGAAAACTCAACAAATATACGGCGTTTTTGATGCAGAAGAAGTTAAGCCAAATTTTACGCCAGAGCAATTGGCCGAACTCGCGAAAAACCGCGCTGCTTATGATGAGCGGACAGCGAATTCTAAATTCGGCGACCAATCAAAAGGTGATCTTGCTGAACTTTTTGAGCAAGACCTGACGAAATGAGCCGCCCGCAATCCGCTTCCGTTCTCGCCGCCATTGCCTCCATCCAGGTGGGCATGGCTTGGCGGGAAGCCGCTGCCCTGCATGGCGTTAATCAATCATCCATCAAGCGGGCCATTGACCGGGCCAATGCGCCAGTATGCAAATGCTGCGGGCAAAAATTGCGCGGGAAATAAAGCCTTCTCGACGGGCAAAAAAACCGGCAACGAGTTCCGGAAAGGGCCGGATTCGCACCGGCAAGGAGTACCAAATAGTAACATCAGAGAGAGAATTATTTATTTNNATTGGCAATTCGGTCTTGCAGATATTGCTTGTTTATCGAATTCGCTAATCGTAATGCTTCCAGTTCATCGCGGAAACAGATTACATCATCTGGCCCAGAGACCCTCATTTCATATTTCAAATCTGAGGGTTTCTGTGACGCCGCAGAAATCGTCTTCTGAGTAACCTTCTTTTTCCCGCCAGCCTTGGCCGTGTCCAGATGATTTTGCAGTACCGGCCCTGCGTTTTCGCCGTGCTTGCGTACCATTTCCACGGCTACCGCTGCCGACACGGATTTACCGGCGACCATGGCTTGCACGTCGCTGTTTGACTCGGCCAGCAGGATCATTTGTTCGACATGGGAAATCGACTTTCCGACGCGCGAGGCAATGGCTGGTTTCGTCCAGCCGAACCGGATCAAGCGGAGATACGATTTCCCGCACTCAAGCGGAGTTAGGGGCTTTCCCTGGGCGCTGGTGAGCATGTGGGCCACGCGCTCGGCATCGTTGCCGCGATACTGCCGAATATCGACGGATTCAATCTCAACGCCTTCGGCAATCAACTCCAGAATCGCACGGCGTCGGCAATGGCCGTCAACCACAATCACCCGGCCATCGTCCACGCGCACATCAATGGCCGGGATAGTTGCGCCAGCTTTGAATGAGTCCTTCATCGCCGCTATGTGCGCGTCAAGCTCGTCTCCAGGAATCCGCGCGTTGAATCCGTCCTCGACTTCCAGCTTGCGCGGGTCGATCTTAAATTGGGTCGTTTTCCCGATCCATTCCAGCTTGCGCTCGGCAAGTATTTTCAGAGATACCGCGCCAGCTACATTTTCATCGTTCATTTTTCCTCCGCAGCATAAATTAAATCATCGTTTATTTGTTCCTCGGTCGCACTCCGGTCGTAAACTCCCACAAGCCGATCCGGGGTGCATCCTGTGTACTTGCCCAGGATAGTCACCGCCATGACTTTCTCGCCGATGAGGTAGACATAGACCGGCTTGTCGTCGCGCTGGCATTTTGCGTGAATGTTCGCGGCTTTGTCGGAGAAACGGTATTTGTTCATGGCTTTTCCGCTTCCCTGATAGCATCGGCTATCCTCAGGAAATATTCCGTTTCGACAATCTTCGACGGCTCATTTTTTCCGTTGATTCTGCAAGTAATCATGGTCAGTTCAGGATGCACTCTCGCCTGCTCGTAGGTTACCCCATCGTCAAAAAGGGTAATTGTAAATGGATCGAATTTCATTTGTCCGCCTTTAGCTTGCCCTTGGTCAGCACTTCGATTGACCGCTGCTGTACTGCTGGTATTGAGCCAGCAGCAAGCCAGTTTCGCACGGTGTTTTCCTTTACCTGTGCGGTGTGTGCGGCAGTCGTCAAATTCCCGCCGCTGTATTCCATCAATTCATTTGGTGTCATTGTGATTCTCCTTTTGTAATTATGCCAACTATACCATATGACAAGACTATTGCACAATGCTTTAACAAATCTGTTGACACATTAAAAAAACAGGCGCAATATCCGGCTTAACGCTACCGAACACCACTCGAACGGTCTAGGTAGTAGCAGCAAACCGCCCTACCGGAAATGACCAGCATCAAGGTACAGCCCACGGGTAGCAGGCTCGACATGCGGCCAGGCGGAAATTAAGCGACGAAATAAGCGGATCAAAACCCAAGTAACTGGAATCCATCAAATCAGCGATGGGCGCGGAACGGCCAGTCGGCACGCAGCACGCGGGGAACGGGTTGTAGGGAAGGAAGTCAGAGCGAAAGCAGAAAAGGAGAAAACCATGCGTTATACCGCACTAATTTTAGTTTTGGCCTTCGCGGGGTGCGCCCCGATTACTGAACGTGTAGATCAATCATTGTCTTTGAAGCCTGCAACCTCTTTGCCAATAGTCTGGCACCGAGCCAGCAAGAACGAAGTGAATTCCGCATATATGCAAATACACGGTAAATCTAAAGAATTGGGCCATCTGGAAGGGTTTTTTTACGTGGATAAAGGGATATGCCACATATACGCCCCAGACCTCGACAACGCTGATGCTCTGGATACCCTCGGCCACGAAGTCAAGCATTGCTTCGACGGTTTATGGCATGGGTCTAAAACGGAATTAGGCGAAACCAGCCAATTTTACAACGTTCGGACTAAATGGTGATAGTGGCCTCGGCGGGAAGTAAGGAAGTCAGCAGTGATCTGGTGCGGCGCTGAAGGAAGCGTATATCTCGCCAATTAGAAGGGGGATAGGGAATCGCCGCCTCATGCGGATAAAAGATGTATGAGGAACGGTAGGCCAGTCGGTATCAAGCCCGGCCACCAGATCACTGCTGATTTAGCACAACGATGTACCGGACAACGAACCAACCAAGGAGAAAAACGTGATCAAGATCGACGGAGTTGAATACAAGACAATCGAAAGTGCAGCAGGAGCATTGCTCGTCGCAAAACGGGTAGAAATTTACAACCTGCCGCTGGTCACCGCGCT
>QGNH01000454.1_pt5 | contig 18469 bp, 25 predicted proteins | sample 1735481 | NCBI WGS metagenome assembly QGNH01 (sample SAMN09239004, study PRJNA386568) | Viral metagenome, whole genome shotgun sequencing project.
GCGCCCCGGCGGCCTCCGGCTTCAACACGGCTGCGGTCACACCCGGCGCTGCCGGGTTCAGCACCGACTCCGCGATGGCCTCGCTGGGCACTCCCCAGATGCCGGGGGGAAGCCCCACGGTCGGCGCGGGCACCACCTCGGTTGGCGGGTCACCGACCTCGGTATTCAACTCCGGGGCCGATCCGCTGACAGGACTCGGCTCGGGCGGGCAGCCGGGAGCGGCGGGCGCGTCCTCGGTCTCGGCGCCGGCGGGCGTGCAGGGAGCCATCGATCCCACGACCACGGCGGCAGGCCAGGTCGCGGGCGCGTCAGGCCCGACGTCTGTAGGCGGCGCACCGGTGGCCGGTGGCGCGCAGCCGACGTCCATGATTGACCAGCTACTGGGCAAGGCGGGATCGAGCATCACCAGCAATCCGCTCGGGGTCGGTCTCGGGGCGGCTGGGCTCGGCTATAATATCTTGCAGGGGCAAAAGCAGTCGGCTAACCAGAAAGCACTGGCGGGCGACGCTGCGTCCGCGACCGCCAGCGCCAATACATTGGCCGACCATGGTGCCGCGCTCGAACAGTATTTGACCAACGGCACGCTGCCTGCCGCCTATCAGACGCAGGTCGACCAGGCGATACAGGATGCCAAGACCACGGCGATCTCGAACGCCGCCCAACAGGGCCTGCCGACCGATCCGACCAAGAATACCGCGTTGGCAGCGACGCTGGCCAAGATCGATGCTTCACGGGCGCAGATGCAGACGCAGGTGGCGTCGCAGCTGTTCCAGTCCGGCGCGGGACTGACCTCGCAGGGCTTGCAGGCGGCCGGATTGAGCGGACAGCTTTATCAGACGCTGGTGAACAACGACACCACGCAGGCGGCGAACACCGGCAAGGCCATCGCCACGCTGGCGGCGGCGCTGAACGGCAAGTCGCAGAATTCCGCGGGCAATCTGACCATCAGCACGGGGTAAAATGGCCGATCCGCAGCCGCAGGACACGAGCACCACGCCTTCGCCCGACATCGGGTCGATTCTGGGCACGGACAAGTCTGCGGTCGACGACCTCGTGGGCATGCAGCAGGCCCGCACCAACGAGGATTTTGCCATCACCCGCAAGGCCGACGCGCAGATGTCGGCAGATCAGACGCGGGTCGAGCGCGCCTACAAGGCCGAGGGCATCGGCCACGACGAGTTAAAGCCGTGGGACTCCGACAAGGAGCACAAGAAGTTCGAGCACGATCCGATCGAGGGTTTCGGCTCGGTCGGCGGCCTGTTCGCGATGGTCGCGAGCGCATTTACCAAGGCCCCGATGGAAAACGCCATCAACGGCATGGCTGGAGCGATCAACTCGATCAAGGCGGGCGACGAGGCGTCCTACGAACGCGCGCACGAGTCGTGGAAAGAAAATACAAAGCTCGCGCTCGATCGCTGGAAGACGCAGCACGATCTGTATCAGGACGCTCTCAGCCTGATGGACCATAACCAGGCCGCATCGACCGCCAAACTGCACAACGCCGCCGTCCGGTTCGGTGACTCGCAGACCCTGATGCTGGCCGAGCACGGCATGGTCAAGGAATTGTTCGAGTTGCAGGCGTCACGCGCGCAGGCAGCGACCCAGATGCAGCAGATGATGGATTTGACGACCGAGAAGACGTTGCGCGACAAGGCATACGCGGCAGGCCTGAAGGATTTGCCGCAAACCGCCGATCCGGCGCTCGATGCCGCGCATAAACTGGCGCTGTACACCCGCACGCATGGCTTGCAGAAGGAAACCCCGCAGCAGGCGCTAATGGGGCAGTTCTTCCTGGAGAATCCGAAGGCGACGGCGGAGGAAGCCGCCAGCTTCGCCGACAAGCACGGCATTATCCGCCAGTACGGCGGTGGGGCGAGCGGTGCAAGCAATTCGTTGATCCCCGGACGCGCCGATCAGGCCATGGTCAACAAGCGCAAAGAAGAATTGATGAAGGAAGACCCGGAATTGTCCGAGACCGAGGCGTATACGATCGCCAAGCGGGAGATCAAGATACAGTCCACGCCGCCATCGGCGAATAGGACAGATGATCTGCGCTCAAAAATAGACCAGACTGACAACATCCTCACCGGCTCGCAGAAGAATCTCGACTTCCTGCATCAGTTCAAGGGCGGCGCCGGTCTGATGGGCAAGATCATGCGCGGCGAAGAAATCGCGTCGAACATTGTCGGCGCGGGCACACAGTCCGACCGCGTCGAGTTCAGGCGGCGCGTGCATGAATTGCAGGAGATGGTGCCGCGCATCATCACCGACTCGAACGGACGTCCGCTCAAGGCCGCGCAGGACAAGGTCGACGACTTTGTTGCCGGTCTCAACGCGGGTGACACCGGACCGAACACGATCCGGGCCTATGAAGAACTGATCGCGGAGATGAAGAAGCGCCAGAAGGATTATCGTGGCAGGATCGAAGGCGGATACGAGGCCGGTTCGAAGTCGTCGGGCTCGGCGGCGGGAGATGAGACTAAAACGCCTCCGGCCGACTGGCTCCAAGCCTATCCGGAAAAACACTGATGTCCGATCTCGGCCTTGATACCAATGCGATGGGCGCGGGCGATCCCGGTGCTGCCGGTGCCATGGACCTTGGTGCCGAAGCGGCGCCGAAAGAGAAGCCGCGCGTCTCGACGCCCGAGGAAGCCGCCAAATTATCGCCCGGTACCACCTTCATCGGTCCCGACGACAAGGAGCGCGTCGTCCCCTACAAGGTCGAGCACCCCGAGCAGATCGCCAACATCCCCGACGGCGCCGACTTCGTCGGGCCGGACGGCAAGCTGCGGCAGAAGCCGAAATACGAGGGCATCGATTTCACCGCGCAGACGCTCTACGACATGGGTGTCAACGACAAGGAGCGGAAGAAGGCTCTCGAACGCTCGTACCCGGGCAAGGTGCGCGACGATCCGTCCGGAGGGTTTTATGTCGAGGACGAAAATGGCGTGTCCCGCAAGCCGGGGCGGGGTGTGTCGAAAGTTACTGGCGCGGTTGCCAGCGCCGCGGCTCCTACCATCCTGTCAGTGCTGGGCGCTCTCGGAGGCGGAGTCGCGGGAACGGCAGCACCTGGCGCTGGAAATGTCGCGGGCGCTGCTGCGGGCGGAGCCGGAGGAGCAATACTAGGGCAGACCTTCAACGACGGCATCATGGCACTGGCAGGCACCTATGACCGCACCGTCAGCGAGGAGGGCGGCAACATGGCCATGTCCGCCGCCGGAGGCATGATGGGCGCGGGCGTGGGGCGCGGCATCTCGACCGTGGTGCCCAGCCTCAAGTCCGGCATCTCGGCGGCCACGGCCGCGGCTCCTGGCGCTGCGCGAAGTTTTCTCGGCGCAGGCGCCGAAGACTTGCACATGGCATCCAGCCTTGCCGACAAGGGCGTGGCGGTGCCGCCATCGGCATGGGCCAAGGAAGCCCCGCATTTGCAGAACGTGGTCGAGGTGTTCGATCCCGCGTTCCACACCAACCAGCCGCTACTGGAATCTGCGACCGCGCATTACGAGAAGTCGGCCGGAGAAGTGCTGACCTCGCTCGGGGTCAAGGACCCGGGCTCCCTGACCAAACCGATCTCGGATATTCCGACCAAGGAAGCCGGCGAGGCCGTCATGCGCCGCACGCTGGGCGCGCTTGCCGAGTCCGATGTCAAGATGCAGGCGGCACTGGATGCCAAGAAAGCGACGCTGACCGGGCAGCCGCAGGAAGCAGCCATCGCCCAGCGCGAGACGGTTCTGAAAGCCGCCGAGGAGTCCCGCACCGCCGCGCAGAAAGTGATCGATGCCGGATACAAGGACATCGAGGGCGACATCAAGACCGCGATGAAAGTAGCCGAGGCCGGGCACAACTCCGGCGATCTCTGGGGCGCCGTGGGCCAGAAACTGGTAGCAACGAGACAGGCGATCGGCGCCCGCGCTACTAAAATGTACGACGCCGCCGATCAGGCCGCCGGCAGGCATCTGCCGAACATTGAGGGCCTGCCGCACACCGCGCAGGAATTCCTCGACCAGTTGCCGCCGGACTTCCAGAATAAATATCCGGATATGGTGCGCAAGCTCCGTGATCTCGCGGGCGTCAAGGACCCGAAGACCGGCGAATTCACCAAGGAGCCGTTCAATCCGACGTTCGGGCAGCTGCACGACATCCGCTCGCAATTCCGCTCCAATATCAACTACAGCGACCTCACGCCCGACATCCGCGACGGTGCCTACAAGTTTTTCGCGGGCAAGGTCGACAGCATCCTGCACGACGTCAATGCGGTGCCCGAATTGCAGGAAGCCTCGAAGCTGCTAAGGGATGCCGACAAGTTTTATCGCGACAACATAAAAGTGTTCAACGCCCAGCAGGTCAAGGCCGTGATGAAGGGCCTTGAGTCCGGCGAGCCCGCCGACCCGCAGAACCTCTACAACGTTGTCGTTAAATCCGGGCAGAGCGATCTGACGCAGAAGCTGAAAGAGATGGTAGGTCCGAACCTGTGGGCCGGCGTCAAGGCCGCCGACATGCAGTCAATGCTCGATGCCTCGAAGACGCTGCAACCCGGCGTGATCGACGGCCGCACTTTTGCCCGCGAAGTGCTATCGCGCGAACGTGCTAACACGCTCGAAGTCGTCCACGGTAAGGAAGCGACCGACAAGCTACTGGAACAGGCGCGGCGGATCGAGATGCTGGCCGGACGGCTTGAGATTCCGGTACGGCCCGGCGATACCGTGACCCAGGTGATCGCCCGCGCCCGCCAGGCCGAGGAGCTGGCGAAGGCGGAAGCCAAGCGCGATCCGCTGGCGACGCTGGGCAAGGAGATGAAGAAGGTCGAGGTCGATCATGCGCGCGAGGCGGCCAAGATGAAGGCCGAGCGTCGCAATGATCCGCTGGGCTTCCTCTACAACCCGACAACCGGCGCATCCGAGGCGGTCGACAAGATTCTGGGCAGCGAGGACCTGATCCTCGCGTCCGCTGCTAAGTTCGGCGAGAAGTCGAAGGAATTCGAGATGCTGCGGCAGGTATGGGCGCAGCGGATGCTGACCGGCGGCATGCGGCCGGGGCAGGAGCTGGCGAAAGTCAGCCCCGAGGTGCAACAGATCATGTTCCCGGGCGTCACGCTCAACCAGATGCAGACGCTGGCAAAAGAGATGGACTTCCTGCTCGACACCAGAGCCGGGAAGGGCACCGCGCAGGGCATGGCGGCGATGGCCAAGGTCGAGCACCCGTGGGGCTCGGGGATACCCGGCAAGCTCGTGGGGACCGCTGCCAAGCTCATTCCGGGCTCCGATGCCGCGGCGCGCGCCTCTTTGGGCGCTTATTACAAGACTGTTCGCCAGATCATGACCTCTCCGGCCCTTTTGAGGTGGCTGGAGAAGGGCCTGAACGGCTCCAAAGCCGACCGGGAACAGGTTCGCCAGTCCGTACAGGCCGTGCTACAGAAGGGCGGAGCGGTCGGCGCGGGTGCCGGAGAAGCCGCTGTACAGGGCTCGGGACCGCCGCAATGACCGACTTCCTTCTTGAAATGGACCAGCTCGCCGCCGAGATCGCCAAGGCAGCCCGGCAGGACGTCACCGATCTCGACATCAAGATCGACGCCTTCAAGGCGCTGGTGCCCTATTACGTCCAGCAGATGAAAAAGGCCGGGGGCGAGGACGATTCCTCCGGCGACGATTTCAGTACGTTCACGGCAGCAATTCACGCGACGGAGAAAACAGATGGCCCAGCAGAACCCGGGGTTCGAGATAGTCGGCGGAACGGAAACTGAGGCCCGCCCGGCTCCGCCTGCCGAGGACAACAAGGTCGCGATCGCGCTGATCATGCTCGGGATCAAGGCGCTCAGCCAGCGGGCGCTGACTGCGGCCACCGACCTGTTCACGCTGATCACCTGCTTCGGCGCGTGGTATCTCTGGTACCTCACGCCCAATCCTTCTTACCAGCAGATCGTCCACAACTCGATCTTCGCGGTTTTCATCCTGGCCGCCAACTACATTGTGAGGCGCAAATGAACCGTTTCCTTAAAATAGTCGCTCTCGGTTTCCTGCTCTCGCTACCGTGGATCAGCGAGGCATCGGCGCAGCAGGTCAACCTGTATTGCCAGGTCTCGGCAGGTCCGCCGCAGATATGGGCACCGTGCTCGTCGAGCAACGCGCTTAACGTGACTACCACGATCACGGCGTATCCAACCGGGGCGACGGCAGTCACCGGCAACGGGACCGGCACGACGGGTGCCGTGGTCGGCACGCTGGCGGGCACGTCAGCCAAGACTACCTACATCTGCGGATTTAACGTCTCGGCGGTCGGGACCGGCGCGATTGGTCCCATCACGGTTGCCGGGTTGATTACAAGTTCGATGGTGTTTCAGCTAACCGCGGCGGCAGCCGGGGCGCAGTTAACCGTGCCGTTTCTGCCTTGCGTCCCGGCAAGTGCCGTCAACACCTCGATCACCGTCACGACTTCCGCCGACGGCTCGGCTTCCGCCGTCGATGTCAATTCATGGGGTTACCAGTTATAAGATGGGCACCGTTCGATGACAAAACAGCTGGGATACCTGATGATCGATCATCGCGCCTCTCCCGGGTTGCCGGAAGATGTCGCGCGCTGGGCTGGTTACGATCCCGTACTGGTCGGCGAAGGCAAGGTCTATGAGGTGGACACGCTGTGCTGCTCGCATTGCAATGCCTGCGTCGTGCCTAATGCGATGCGGACAAGAGCGCGGGCGAAGTGCATGGAGTGCGACAATCGCGAAGGGCACTACATCTGCGACGGCTGCGACTTTCTTAGAACCCAGCCGGGCTATGTTCATGCGCCTTTCAAAAAAACTATCGACACCGCCTTGAACCGCACCGTGATGGGCAGTCCGCCCAAATTACTTCTCCCCACCTAGAGGAAAACAAAAGCCATGTCCAAGCGCATATTCCAGGTTTCGTCCTTCACCCCGACCCAGCAGGCGGACGGCGTTCTGTCGGCCGGCACCTTTGCCGCACTCAAGGCGGGCTCCGCAACCGACATTCTCAAAATCGGCAAGGTATTGCTGGAAGGTCAGGCGTCCTCGTCCGCGGTGACCGCGACCTGCCTGGCCCGCTCCTCGACGCTGGCGATCACGCCCACCGCGCTGGCACTGCCGAACACGGATGGCCCGGCCAATATCGCGGCGACGGCGGTTTCGACGGTCCCGGTTGCGATGGTCGCGGCTGCTACTCCGCCGAACCGATCGGCCGCTGTCACCATCCCAAGGCTTAGCCTGACGTTCAATGCCTTCGGCGGTATTATCCAGTGGCAGACCAATCCCGGCTCGGAAGAAGAATGGGTGTCGGTCGGTGTTGCCACTACATCGAATTCGGAAACCGTACTTTCGTCGGCCAACGTCGGCACGGCTGGCCTGATCGGCGCGAACATCTTCTACGAAGTCATGTGATGCAATCTCGGTGTCCGGCAAAAATCAGAATGTTTTGTATTACCGGCCGAAGTGGAAAGGACGAAAGGTAGTCCGCCACTTCGTTGCCGCGCTTGCCATAGGCACGGCATCACTATCTCTCGGCTATATCTACCGACCGACCGATCAGGGCTGGACTCGTAAAACCGTTGTAACAACGCAGCGCTCCGATCACAGGCGCGAGCAGTTCGTTCTGGCGGTGACGGTATTCCTCACGTCGGGTTCGACGTGGACCGTTCCCGGCGATTTTGTCTCGCTGGTATCGGTCGAGTGCATTGGCGGCGGTTCGAGCGGAAATGCTGCCTCTACTGCCAACCGGGGCCACGGCGCTGGCGGCGCTTATGCCAAGATCACAGCCACGTCAACAACTCTTACTCCCGGTGTCACATCCATCAATATCGGAGTTGGAGTGGGAGGTGCCAGCGTCGTTGCTGGCAACGCTACTGGCAACGCTGGTGGAGATACATGGTGGAACGCGACATCGGCGGCCAACGCCGCAACACTGACTTCTGCGGTTGCTTGTGCAGCCAAGGGAGCGACCGCCCCGACTTTGGGCGTTGGTGGTGTCGGCGGCGCTACAGCTCTATCTACCGGGACGACGAAATTTGCGGGCGGTAACGGCTTTGCTGGGGGCGTAGGCGGCGGCGGAGGCGCTGCGGGTCCAAGTGGTGCTGGCGGGGCGGGAACGGCCACGCAAGGCGGTTCCGCCAATAACGGAACAACAGCAGGGCCGACCACGAATGCTGCGGGAAACTCTGGCACTGAATTTACCGATGGCGTGACAACGAAGGGCTGCGGCACTGGCGCAAACCAAATAACGGCTGGCATCGGAATGATCGGCGGCTTGTATGGCGGTGGTGGGTCCGGCGGTAGTAGTGTGGCTGTTTCGGGGTCTGGCGCAAACGGCCTGCTCGTTATCACTTACGTAGATGCCCTAATGCCTCAAATCTGGCTGTGAACGAATGACGATTCGCGCACCAGTAACGACGCCTATTGCTTCGAAAAACACCGTCACATCGCTGGTGCTCGGTTCGAACATGGCACTGCTGACCGCTGTTGCGGCAGTGATGCCCTTCGTAAATCCCGATACTTCGGACGGCCCCTATCGGGTCAGGGCATTCGCCCCGGATCAGATTTATCCCAACGCCAATTTGTACGGCAGCGGTTCAATTCCGTTCGCTCTATTCGCGTTATTTACTCCGTCTATCCCACGGCCCGCTCCGCCCCTTCCGCAATGGCAACAGCCCTATAACGCTAATTTATATAGCGGCGGTTCGATTCCGTTCGCGCTTTTTGCATTGTTCACGCCATCCGCGCCTTTCAACACGCCGCGCTTTCCTGTGTGGCAGCCGCCGTACAACGCCAACCTGTTCACCAATCCGGTTCCGTTCAACCAATATAGTTGGCGGCGAGTCCATGCGCTGGCGCCGACGAAGATCGAGCCGCAGCCCTACAACATTCTCGTTTTCTCAGGCGTCCCGTTTTATCAAACGAACTGGCTTGGGCCGAAGGGCATACCTCCGGCTGCGTCGCTTATACCTGCGTATAATATTGGCCTTTATGCCGCGCCTTTTACTCCGGCCGATTGGTCAAGGCCGTGGCGTGCAACGCCCGCACCCGCGGTGCCGATCCCCTACAATTTCGGCATCTACGAGATCGCGGCAATACCGTTCAGCCAGTTATACTGGACACGGTCGCGGTTTCAGCAATCCTTTCCGCCGCCGACAAGCTCGGTCCCGATCCCGCTTTTCGTGCGACCTACCGCACAGAAAATTATTGCGTTGGACGCGGCCTATGGCAGCGCCGACGTCGTCCGGTTCTACCGGGTCTCGGTGCTCTCGCAGGCCAATGTCGGGGACAATGTCGCGATCCTGCTGGATGTCGGCAAGCAGCTCGACCCCTCGGCATCGCTGCAGATGGTATTCACCCGGCCCGATGGAACCGTGTTCTCCGTAGTCTCGCCTTACACTTATGCCGGACAGCCAAGTGCCGCTACCGGCAAGGGAATTTTCGACCCCAGTACCTACGCGGTATGCGTGCTAACCGGAACGCAGGTCAACCAGCAAGGCATCTGGAGCTGCTACCTGCAAGCCGGGGTGTTCGCGAGTTCAGCGCAGCAGTTTTACATCGGGCCTCCGGCAGTGCTAATCTGACGGCGTACAAATAAGGGTGTTTGATCATGCGTATGCGCCTTGCTTTAGTCCTCGCCTTACTGTCATCGGCAGCACTTGCGCAGACCTCGGTAAGACAGTCCGGAACCGTCACGCCAAATCAAGTGCCGTGNNTCGGCGGCGGAGTGACGTCAGCCGACAGCCCGATCTCGTCGTTCGGAGTGACCAATTCCGGCGGCCAGGGTATCTGCGTCAATTCCGACCGCATCACGGCGGTGGGACGCAACACGCTCTGTCTTGGAGTAGCGACGGCTGGATCGCCCGCGCAACTGATCGTCCAGAATTACGGCACCGCTGCCCCGCTCGGTTTCCAGTTCGTCATCAACGGCTCTGTTATCACGCCGGCCGGCGGCGTCAGCACGGTCACGATTGGAACTTCGACGATCGCCAGCGGCACGCCTAACGGGGTGCTTTACGATGCCGCCGGAGTGTTCGGCAACACCGCTGCCGGCACCAACGGGCAGTTATTTCTCGGCGTGACCTCGGGCGCTCCCAACTGGGGCACGATGAGTGGCGATGCCACGATCTCCAATGCCGGGGCGCTGACGTTTGCGACGGTCAACGGCAATGTCGACACGTTCGGTTCGGCTACTAACTGCACGACCTTCACGACCAATGGCAAGGGGCTGATCACCGCGGCCTCGGCGGCGACTTGTACGCCTGCGGTCGGCAGTATCACCGGGCTCGGCACCGGCATCGCCACGGCACTCGGAATAAACGTCGGGACTGCCGGATCGCCCGTGGTGCAGAACGGAGCGCTCGGCACGCCGTCGTCGGGCGTCGGTACTAACCTCACCGCTCTGAACGGCTCGAACATCAGTACCGGTACCGTTGGGGCGGCGGTTGGCGGGGCCGGGACCATCACGGGCGCACTGAAGGGCAGCGGGGCCGGCGTCGTCACCCAGGCCGCATGCGCCGATCTGTCGAACGGAGCCACCGGCTGCTCGACCGCTACCGGCACTTCAGGCGCAACGCTCCCGTTGCTGAACGGCGCGAATACATGGTCCGGCACCCAGACATACAGCGCCCAGATTGTCTCGACGTTCGGCACCCCGACCATCGCATCGGGTGCGTGTGGGGCCACCACCAACGGGGCGATTGTCGCGGGCAGCACCAATCAATCCGGGCAGTTCACGATAGGTGCAGCGACGACTACTTCATGCACGATATCGTTTTCGACGACGATCACCGCTCCTGATATGTGCGTCTTCTCTCCAATGAACGCTGCCGCGATTGCATCTACTACACTGCCTCGCATCGCGGCTCCGACGACTGCCGGTTTCGTATTTACCGGCTCGGTGCTCGCGAGCACTAACTGGGGCTACATCTGCCTGTGAGGTAACATCATGGCCTTCATCAACACGCTGTATAATCTCTGGCCGCAAGGCGATCATGTCATCCCCGGCCTGCGCGACGGTATCGCGGGCACGGCGCCAACGGTGTTCGCGAAGTACGGGATCGACTCGAACCTGCTGATCGCGCACCTGATGGCGCAGATCAGCCTCGAATGCGGGGCCGGTACCGAGGTCGAGGAGAACCTGAACTACTCGGCCCCTCGCCTGATGCAGGTGTGGCCGTCCCGCTTCCCGACGCTCAACGGAGCCATCCCCTACGCTCACAACCCCCGGATGCTCGCCAACAAGGTTTACAATGGAAGGATGGGCAATGCATTCAAATCGAACGACGGATGGAATTTCCGAGGGCGCGGAGCTACCCAGACTACCGGTCATGACGGGTATAAAGCCCTCGGAACCAAATTGGGACTTGATCTCCTCAACAATCCCGATCTCGTCAACGTCCCTGGTCGTTTCCTTGAATGCGGAGTGGCCGATTTCGTGCTTTGCGGCTGCCTTCCATGGGCGCAACAGGACAACGTGGTGCAGGTTACGAGGCACCTGAATGGGGGCTATACCGGGCTGGCGGACCGGATTGCATGGCTCGGGCGCTGGAAGGCTGCTTTGGGGGTGTAGACACCCTCCGGCAATTGTGGCAGTTTGCCGCAGCAACCGGAGCATCACCGATGGGTCTCACCAGTAAGCAGTGGTTTCAGATCGTTAGCGGCATCAACGGTGGACTGATCACTGGTGCGGCACTACTGCAAACTCTATTCGGCCAAGACACTACGCTCAAGATCGTCGCTGTCCTCGGCATCATCGGCATCATCATCAACTCGATCGGTACGGCGCTGTCGGGAGCGGATAGCCCGGCTACGCAGATCAAGAATACTGCGGCATTGCCGGGGGTTCAAGAGATCAGAGTCAACGCCAGTGCTACGAATGGTGTCGCTGCTGCGGCACTGGACCCTCAACAACCCAAGATTGGCGCAATCAACCCCGAAACTCGCGCGGTGTTGCTCGCTAATAAAGGAACTTAGCCGTGGATCATGCCATCACATTGCGTGATATCTTCTGGCCGGTTATTATCATTATCGGCTGCATCATCGCGCTGGGCACCATCGCTGCAATTCTTTCGTTCTTCGCCGACGCTTTCAAAGATTAACCGAAGGAAACAGGACATGAAAAAATTTCTTGCTATCGCACTACTGACGTTGTCGCTCGGCGGCTGCGCCACGCTGCAAGCCGACTGGTCCATCATCACCGGCACCACGGTATCGCCGACCCAGATCATCGTCGCCGCCAATGCGTTCGATGCCGGAGAGGCCAGCGCCACGCAGTACCTGCTGTTCTGCCGGGCCAATAAGGCGGTCTCGTACTGCGCGCTGAAGACCCGCCAGTCCGTGATCTCGGCGGTGCGCGCCGGCCGCGCTGCCCGCGCCCAGCTAGAGCCCTACATCACCTCGGGCACCGCAGGCCCGTCGGCGATCTACAACACGCTGGTAGCGATCGTGTCGTCGCTGCAATCTCAAATCCCCCCGACCGGAGTTTCGAAATGACCCTCGCCATCACAACCCTGCTCTCCCTGATCGGGAACCTGGTCCCCTTGCTCACCAGCTCCGCCAACGCAACGCTGGTCTCCTCGATCATCGCCACGCTGGAACAGTTCCTGCCCTATATCATCGACGAAATCTCGTCGCTGTACCAGCCGGTGAAAAACATCATCGCCGCACTGTCCGCGACCCCCGCCACCAATGCCGCGCAGGCCGCCCAGCTCGCTACGCTGGACAGTCAGGTCGATGCCGCGTTCGAAGCGGTTGCCGCCGATACCGACGCCGAGGGTGCTGCCCCGGGCGCCAGCGCCTGAACTTTTGGAAGGTACTGACTTTGGAATGTCCCGGTGGATTTGGCGCAAGAGCTTCTTAAAGCGTGGGGTCCGCCGGGACTTATAGCCGTGATCCTCTGGATCATGCTTAAAAAGTCGGAGAGCCGGGAAGAGAAGAAAGACATGCGGATTCAATTGCTGGAGAATCAACTGACCGAGAGTTACGACGAGCGTATTGAAGCTGCGAACCAGATATCGAACGCCATCCACGACAACGCTACGGCCCTTATAGCGTTGACCAATGAAATCAGGTCTCGCCAGCATGTTTAATCAGATCAGACGCCTGTGGGCCGACGACGGTTCTGGCGACAAAGATTTCACGCCGCAAGAGCAGCGTCTAAAGGACGCGCTGTTACACATGCAGCAGGCGGCGGACAGCCTTAGCCGGGCCTCCAGGACACTCCTTGACGTCATAAATTCCAAGGGGTTCGGATAGCCCGTGGAACACTTTGGCATCATCGCACAAATGCTGACGGCCATCGGCTTGCTTTTAACCGGCTGCTCGTCGTCGGTTAACGTCTATATTTCATGGCGCAACGGCAAGAAGGTAGAGGGAGTTGGGCGCGATATTACGACTCTCAAGATACAGACCGACGGGATCAGCGACAAGCTGCTCAAGGTGACCGGCGAGGCCGAGCACGCCAAGGGGGTGCTGCAGGGCGCTGCCGAAGCGCAGCAGAACGGACACTGATATGCAGCCGTTCGAAGCGGAATGCGCAGCCATCGTAAAGCACAACGGCATCGTCAAGATTCTCCTGACGACAACTTCTGGCCCGCCCAGCCAGGACGAGCACGTACTGTGCAACCTGCTTAAATCGCGCGTGGACTTCGAGCAAGGCGATGTCGTCGAGATCGCGATGAAAGTGCTACGCCGGAAGAAAGACAAAAACGGGAGCGTAAATCGCTGAAGACGAATGCGGCAACTTCAAGGTGTTGCGCGGGTAGACAAATAAAAAGATACGTTTTAGTTTCCGCCCCTCGCAATGGGACAGGAAGCATCACATGATCCGCATCGCTCTGCTCGCGCTCGCCTGCGCGTTTTTCATCTCCCCCGCCGAAGCCCGACAACGACATCACGCAACCGGCATGCACGAGAGCTGCAACATCCTGTGGCCGTGCCAGGCTCCAATCTCGGCGGCTGCGGTGCGAGAGAACCAGCGCGTGGCGCGAGGCGAGTATGTAGCCCGGCAAATGGGGATCGGAGGCGTAGCACCAAGGCGTGTCCGCACGCCGGCGGTCCACAGGATTCCAGTGCCGGCGCCGAGAAAAATAATCATCGCCGAAAGAACATCAACTACGATAGTAGCCCATCCGGAAGGCTGCCCGCGCTCAGAATTTTGTGGGTGCGGCGCCGCGGTGCGGGTGTTCGGGCACGCGGTACGCGAGCTATGGCTGGCAGCTAACTGGTTCAAATTCCCCCGGACCTCGCCGGCTCCCGGCATGGCCGCGGTGCGCAGGCATCATGTGTTCGTGCTTGAAGCCGATTTGGGCGGTGGTTTGTGGAAAGTGTATGATGCCAACAGCGGGCACCACCTAACCAGGGTACACGCGAGATCGCTGGCGGGATACGCGATCGTCAATCCGAGGGCTTAGGCGCTTGGTGAGTCGATGGCATCGAGCATAGGGCCGCGCGAGCGGCGGCTGCATCGAGATACGCCAGCGGAGTCGCCTGCAATCCCAGCGCCTCGCATAGATTTAGGAAGGCGGTTTCGGTCTCACTCGTCGCAGCTTGGGCAGGCTCGCTAGGCGTCGATGGGAGTGCGGATAGGGCGGCGATAATTTGATCTGTCGATCCCTGAACGTAAGTTCCATCGGGCGATGTCAGTTTCGCTGCGATCAGTGCTTCTCGCATTGATCGTCCATCGCGCGATGCTTGGGCAGGATGGAGCAACCGATCTGCGATGGCATGCAGAACTTCCGGCGTCCCGACGATCCTAGACCAGCAAAGGTCCATTCCTTCGATCTGCAATCGAGCGCCTGGAATCCTGAGATCGTCCGCGATGCTGCGGATATGATCCGCAATCGGCGTTTTACATTCGGTTGCATCGCTCATGGCTGTTTCCCTGTGGAGAGGTCATCAGTAATGTCCATCATTTTTCCAAATGCACCAGTCGTTTTTCGATCCGCTTGCTGGGGCCGGGCTCCCGCCCGTGCAGCACCCACTCGCGCACGGTGGTGTAGGGGCAGTCGAACCACCGGGCGATGTCGGCGACGCGCATGTTGCGCCGCTTCATGGCTCGCTTGAGCCGCTTCTGGAGCGTCATTTTACTATCCCTTGAAGAACGAGTCGAGCATCTGGCTCATCTCGGGATTGGCCGCGGCCGGCTGCCCCGCCGCCATGCCGAACGTGCCTGCGGCCGTGTTTCCGGGCTGCCCGGGCGCCGGGAAGGCGTCGAGCTGCTGGGGCGCAGCATTCACAGCCTGCCCAGGGTGTGGGAACGGGGCCTGTGGAGCCGCCGCAGGGCCTCCCGGCTGTGGTTGGGCGGTCTGCATCTCCGCCGCCGTCCTGCGCTTCCTGCGGGCTGCCGGGGCGGGTTCAGAAGGGGATGTCGTTGCCGCAGGCTGGGCAGGATTCTGCGGCCACTGGCCAACTGGTGCTGCCGCACCCGCTGCAGGCGTAGCGACGAAAGGGCCGGGCTGCTGCACCTGCTGGTGCTGGCCGAACGCAGCCGGCTGTTGCATCGCAATCTGCGGCGCGGGCATCGGGCGGTTTAGATCGCCCGCGCCCTGATTCGGAGCAGCAGTCTGCGGAGCCGCAATTGCCCCCGCCGTCCTCGGCACGTCGTTCCGGCCCACCAGCGCGTCGGTCTTTTTCTCGGCATAGGCAGCCTGCCGGAGCACGGCGGTCGGCTCGTCGATGTAATTGACCGGGCTGAACTGCAGCGTGCCCTGCACCCCCGGCACGAACGAGATGCGGGTGATGACGTCGGCCAGGTTGACGCCGGAGCCGCGGCTGCGCTCGACATACTCCCGCATGAACTTGTGCGAGTTCGGCGGCACCGCCAGCAGGAACAGGGTCTGGAAGCCGGGGACCAAAAGGGCAGTCTTCTGTTTCTGGCTGCAGGCCGGAATCTTGCTGCCGAGGTTCGATATCTTGGAACCCCATACCGCCATCGGACAGGCAGCGCAGGTGGGCGACTGCGGCGACGAAGCACTGATTGAGGGCGCTGTGCCATTGTCGGACCAGCAATCTGGCGGGGAGCCTGCCGCTGCCGGATCGTAGTCGGCGATGTAGTACATCCGGCTCATGTGCTGATTGACGTCGATAATGCAGGCGTCGAGATACACGCCGATCGCCGGGTCGAAGGTCGGCACCGGAATCTCGTTGTTCGAGGCGTCAATCAGCTTGAAGCGACCGCCCTCGATCGAGACATGCGGCGGCATGGCGCTGCCGAGATTGGCCGAGAGCGCGGCACCGACGTCGGGAGCCTGGAATCGTTGAAGATGGGCTGGTAGCTGATTCATGTTAGCTCCTGTTAAAAACAAGCAAATTCTTTGTGATGTTTCTTTGCTTCTGCGATATAAACAGCAGAAGCCTGTTCAGCGCTATCGAACATCCCAAGATAACGCTGTTTTTTATTGTATTGAATGTCAGCTCGCCATCGGCCGTCCTGAAAAATTACACCCTTGAAACCGGACTTATTATTTTTATACCGTTTGCCATTCGCTTGATTTTGTCCGTGCGTAGCAAGTCGAATATTTTTCCAACGATTGTTGTTTCGAACTGTATCGCGATGATCCAATTCTTTTCGTGGCCACCTACCTTTGACGATAACCCGCGCAAGAACATGGGCCTGATATTGCATTTTGCCGAACCAAATTCGTACATAGCCTCGATGAGTAGTGCCGGCGGGTTTTGTTAAATCGCGGCCCGTTCCACTATGTCTCCACCAAAGTAATCCCGTAGCGCGATCATAGCGCAAAGCGGCTCGAACTGCTTTGGTGGAAGGCCGCGGATATTTGGACTTGCGCATAGCTACGACCTGCGCAAATTCAAGCGTTTGAAGAACGAATTGGACATGCCCGGCGGCAAGTTGCCTTCATGGCCGTCCATGTACTGACGCACCGTGCCGATCGGCACGTTGAGCTTCACATCGGCGCCGATCTCGTTCCAGTTGTCGGCCACGAAGTCGAACAGCGCCTCAGCGTTCTCGACCTCGGTCGACATGATGTCGGAGAAATAAGCGGTGCCCGCGTCGGTCTTGGTCGAGTCCGCCTTGCGCTCCAGCAGGCGACGAGATATCTCGGCCTCGATCTCCTTGACGCGGGTCTGCAACGGCAGCGCCCACTCGTTGAACTTGGCTTGACCGGCCTTGATCTGGTCTTCGAGTTTGAAGTTCTCGGCGATCAGGGCTTCGTCGTCGACCCCGCTTCGCTGCGCTTCGCCGGGCGCAGTTTGAGAGTTGTGGCCCGCCGGGGGAGGGGCTTGTTCGATTGGTTTAGGTGCTGCTCTTTTTGCCATGGAACCCTTCTAATCCTTGTTCGTAGTTTTTGTCAATCGTAATTATTACGAGGTTAAAACTCGCCCTTGCGTATCGCATCCAGCATCAGCCCTTGCATACTGGTGTTGTTCTCCAGTCGATCAAAAATCTCCTCCTCCAGCTTGTTCGACACCAGTTGGAAGCAGACCGAAGGAAAATTCTGTCCCGGCCGTCGAACACGGGCATTGCCCTGTATCCACGCCTTGGCCCGGTCGGTTGCGCCGAACCATACAACCGTGTCCGCGATGACGAACTCGTTGATGCCCTCGGTGGCGGTCTGCGGGTCGGCCACCACCAGCCGGAAGTCGGGATCGCTGACAAAATTGTTGATGACGGCGTCCCGCTCCTTGCCCGCCTTGACCTCGCCATTGATGAAGTCGCACTTCCACGGCAGCTTTTTCTTCTTCCACTCGGCGCGCAGATATTTGACGACGAGATGCACCACCGACGTGATCGGCACGAACACCACCACCTTGCGGGAGGTCGCTTCGATGATTTCTTCCAACTCCCGGTAGCGCGGAGCGGCGTCGATCAGATGCGCGACGTGGTCGCCGTCGTACACCGCGCCTAGCGACAATTGGATCAGCTTCTGGCGGGCCGCCGACTCGTTGGCGGCGCTGATGGCGTGGCCGGATTGCGACATAACCTGAAGTTCGTTTTTCAGGCGCTTCATCTCGGTCTTCTGCGCCTCGGTCAGTTCGACCTTGCGGCGCTGGAATGTCATTGGAGGCCCGTCCCAAATCTCGTCTAGGCCGAATCGAATTGCGGGCGTCAAGATGCGTCGGGCCTTGTCGTAACCGTCCTTTTGCGGGAGCCATTTGAACTCACTCACCTTGATCATCGTCTCCAGCCGGAATCCGGTCCACGACTTGCCGTAGGCGTTGTTCGACAGCTTGGCCATGCCGTAGGCATCGGTCGGAGCTGTGGCGTTGGGGGTGCCAGTGAGTTGCTTCAGCATCGGCCGCTTGCCCATGCCGAACAGCATATTGGCGACTCCCGACCGCGCCGAGGATGGATCGCCGAATCCATGGGCCTCGTCGATCACAACCATTTTTATATCCTCGCGTGCGGCAAGAGCCGCGGAGAAGCCGTCCAGCTCGATGCGCTTCTGTCTCGGATGCCGTGGATCGACCTTGCGGCGAATATGAGCGCCGACCTTGATACCGTCGTGGTTGACGATATAGACGTCG
>QGNH01001539.1_pt1 | contig 18464 bp, 19 predicted proteins | sample 1735481 | NCBI WGS metagenome assembly QGNH01 (sample SAMN09239004, study PRJNA386568) | Viral metagenome, whole genome shotgun sequencing project.
CCAAACGACAGCAGCAGGAATAGCGCAACCAGAATTCGCATAGAGACACCCACTACTGTTGTCCGTAGCCGCCAAAAACATGCCCCGCGAGCGTCGAGACGACCGACACGGCGTTCGCGCTGGGCAGCAGGACGATGTCCCCAAGCGGCTGGATCGCGATGTTGCTTCCGGATGAGACGGCACCGGACGCCGCGCCGATCTGATTGACGGTCATGATGGTGGTAGCATTCCCGTTCACGATGTAGCCTCCTGCGGTGCAGTGACCTGCGGCGAGCGCGGTGACGGCGGTGTTCGCCGTGGTGACGACCGCGACGTCGAGCGGGACAAGCGTTGTCTGCGCGGCCTTCGTCGGCATCCCGTTGGTGGTGTCGACCTGGGCGCCGTTGACTCTTGGCGTTTGCTGGAACGTGTAAGTGGTGCCTGAATTGACGGTGACGTAAAACGTGCGAGGCGTGCCGCCGCCGTCGAGCAAGGACAGTGTACCTTGGGTGTCATCGGCCATGATTCCTACTCTCCTACAGCAATTCCGAACCCAGCACCAGCCGCGATGTAGGCGGACAGGCTGGCGCTTACTCTGCCAGTCGACAGGTCGGCGACGCCGGAATCAGCAGAGAATGAAGCGGTCTGGAGGTATGGCAGCATAGCAACGCCGATATCGACGGACGATGGCGCGGTTGCCAGCGATGCTTCCAAGATCGTCTCTATGTAGCTATCCGTTGCTGGCCTGACAGTATCGCCCATGACCGAGGAGCCGATCGTAAGGTTGAGCAAATGCGTCCCCGCCGCACGTAGCCGGTCGATCTGGCCCGTAATCGCCTGGGCATAGGCCGCCGGAGTGAGGCCGCCCAGTATCGCGTAGCCGATCGTGACATTGAACAGACCGTAAATTCTGGCGGCCGAAGCATTGTAGAAGTGGCTACCGTCGAATTTTATAGCGCCATCAAACCGCGGCTCTGGATTTCCGTAGACAACGGCGTTTACGCAGGTTGCAGGCTGGCCGGTCGCCGCGGTCAGAGCGTTCGAGATCGCGACGTTGTTCTGGCGAGGGAGAATGACTTCCGCCGGGATGCGTGGCCCGTACAGGACATCGGCCTCGGCCAGCTCGCGCGGAACCGCATAATAGGAACCCAGCAGATCGAGCCATTCGCCATCGGCCGTGGTGGTCGACATCTCCAGCGGAAGTTGCGTGATCATATATGTCGCTAGCAACAATTCCTGCGAACAGGCTGACATGTAAGCCCAGTTCGGATTGGTCGCGAGGTAGATGTGATCCCCGTTGGATTGGGCGATTGTCCCCGACCCTTCGACCAAAGCAAGCGGGGAGACGCCGGCATAACCGGTGTTGTCGAGGTAGAGAACGACGTACCCAGGCTGGGAGGCGAGGTAAGTGGCGAGCGCGGAAAGGGTCGGAATTGTCGTGAGGTCGACCGAGAGGCTTTGCCCAATGCCGCCGGTTACGACAGTGGTCAGCATGTCGTCTGCGATAGTCCATGTCATCTGTCCAGTCTGGTAACTCAACCGGATGCCCAGGATAGGTGCTGGAGAGCGGTCGAACTTGCTGGTCAGCCTGTTGAGCAGTTTGTTTACGATGGTCGATGCGAACGACCCGCTGAGCGAAAGACTCACGCGAGGACGCCAGAGGTTTGCGTGGTGACGGTCGTATCAGCAGACAGCCAGCCCAGAATCTGGAATGTCCCTGGCATGAGCTTGGCATTGATCGAGACGTTGACATACAGCGACGGATAGACCGGCACCCAGTTCCAAACCCCAGGAACCTGCATAACGAGTGAGTTGGCCACTGCCGGAAGGTAAGCGCCACCGACAGAAATGTTCTGGATGTATGTGAACAGGACAGCGGTGACTTCGGCAACCACCGATGCGGGGTCATAGGTCGGCCCGATCGTTAACATGCCAACCACGTTCAGCGGGATCTCCTGGGCCGCGTAGATGTTCAGTTGCGGCCCCGCCGCGACATAGCCGGCGATCGGAGTCCCGCTCTTGTCCACGTAGCCGTCGAGAATGTTGTACGCTTGCTGCACGAGGGCCGCCGACGTCCCCCCGACTCCGTTGTCGATATAGGCGTTGATCAGGCCTGGGGGTTGGGTCGGGTCGCTTTTCCATGGTTCGTCGATATTCGCCGTGGCCACCCGTTCGATGACGTTGCCCTGGGTATCGGTGACGAACGTCAGGCGGGTGAGGGCATAATAGAGAGCGGCAACGGTGCCTCGGCTTAACGTCTGCACATAGGCGTTAAACCTGACCTTTTGCGCCGATGGTGTTTCGGGATTGGCCCCATTGACGAACGCCGAAAGGTTCGAAGCGGAGACAAAGCCGGCAACGGTGATGCCGATGGTGAACCCGGTCAGAGCAATGACGTTGCCGATTGTGCCAGCCACAGTGCAGGCCACTGGAACGTCGCCGTAGGACGCCCCGGCGGGTATCGTGGTGTCCGCCGTGGCGTTGTACGTCAGGGAGCCGTCGAGAGTCGTAAACGGCGTGTTTGCCGAAACAAGCACAGGGGTGGACTGCACCGCGATAATCACGCGTATCAGGTTGGACGCCGGAATCGCCGGCAGGGGAGGAAAATTAAAGCTCGTGTAAACGGCCGTTTGAATGGCCTCAATCAAGCCGTAAGTCATTTGCTGATAAAGTTCGTCAATTTCCTGCGCCGGAGCCTCTACTAAAGTCCTCGCCACAGAACCGACATTGTAATCTGAGATAAGCGCTGTAATAGAACGCATCCGGTTGACCATGGACGCGACGATCGCCAGAAAAACCTTTGTCTGATAAGCCATTTATGTCGCACCGCTCGGCATCGCGACCGGGAGGCGCTTGCCGTTCACGGCGACGATGATCCCGTTGCAGGCCAGGACGTCTCCGAACGTCGTGGCGGTCATGCTTTGAATCGACGAGATCCGAGGATCAGCCAGACACGCCGCGGAAACCCATGACGCGGCCAGTTGCGCGACCGATTGCGTGTTCCCCTTTCCCAACAGAAGATACGCCCGGTTGCCATAGTTCCGGTAGTAGACCAGCTCGCCCTGGTGCGTATTTAGCCGCATGCCGATGGCCTGGTCGAGATTGGCCGGCCCCGAGACTGTCTGGATATCTCCGTTGCTGTTCGCTTGCAGTTGCCCCCGGACCAGGAGACAGTCGATCCCGAAAACGTCCGGCGCCGCGGCAACGCCGGTAGCTGGCGGGGACGTCGACGGGACGAGCAGCGTGTCCTGAGAGGACAACAGCACCGAACCGGGGACACGCAGCGCGGGGTTATCGGTGATCCACGGGGGTGCGAGGTGGTTGAGCGCCGCCAGGTCATACCACTGCCTTGCATCGCCCAGTTCGCGGGCGGCGATGTCCTCCAACCTGTCGCCGGGGCGGATGTTGACCGCGCGATACCCGGTGACCGTCTTGGTAAACGACGGGATCGGACCGGAAAGGATGGTGCCGCTCATGAGCCACCATCCACGGTGATGCCCTGCCCCGTCTCGTCCATAAGGCCAACGACGATGCCCTGCTGGCCGACAAGGGTAAGCGGATCGACGGTGAGCGCCGCCATGGCCAGGGCCGCGCCCGCCGTTACCTGAACGAGCGGGGCCGCCGATGGAATGGCGTAGGCGAACGGGGTGACGTCTTGCAAGGTGAATGGAGATGCCGGATCACCGCCGCCAGTCGATGAGCAGTTGGATGCGCCACGGAAGCCATCTAGCGTCGCGATGACGCCGACCAGGTTGAAGCCGTTTTCACAGGTGCACACGATGTCCGTGAACACGGATGCGAGCGCCTGAAGCGGAAGCACTTGCTCAATGAGCAGCGTGGCATCGTCCGCCAGGATCGAGAACCCCGCGGCCGCGGCCTGGGCGAACAGAATGCCCGTCGAGAGCAAGGCGTCCGCGGCCAGGACGAATTGCCCGGCCGTGTCCTGCGCCACCGCGACGATTGTCCCGACCAAAGCCAGTCCGGTGTTGACGAACGTCGTCACGATGGCAAACGCCGAGCCGAGTGCCGCCGCTGCCTGGACGAGAAATCGCGGGATGAGGATCATGATATTTTGGAGATTGACGACCGCGGCAATCCAGCGGGTCGGGTCCGAAAGGGCATCGAGGATCGGATCGTCGTCGACCTGGGGCTCTGATGCGTCGGCGAGGACAATGAGCTGGATATTGTAACGCATCATCAGCGGGGATGATTTGCTCCGATGCAGGGTGAACGCCTTGGGCGCGACGAGAGCGCAGATGCTGTCGAGCGAGTCGGTTAAGAAGAGCTGTACGGAGCTTGGATCCTGGCCGGCCGATATTGCCTGGGTGCGGTTATCGGCCCACGCCTGAAAAACCGTCGATCGAAGGTACTGAAACATATCCTCGCCCGATTGCGTCGATGTGCCGCGCCAGCCGGTTGTCCCGGAGAGGGTAATGGATGCGACCCCGCGATCGAACGCGTCCGCCCATGCGCCCCCCAACGTTTGCTGCACTGTCAGGCGCATCGGTTCGGTCTGACTCAGATCCTCCGGCCGAAGCCCGAAGGTGAACGACAAGTCAGGGCCAGCGCCGCCGGCCAGGTAAAACCCGATCTGGCGCTGGGTCTGATCCGGCGGAGGAGAGAGGAAGGAGCCGCTCATGCCGCGACTTTGGCATCACGACCCTGGCTGGGGAGGACCGCTTGTCCCTGTCCCCCCACCCCTGATGTGCCCGTGGTTTAGCAGGTCGACAAACGCGCCACCGAACGCAGCAATGATGTTTCCGGTTGCGGTGATCTGCCCGTTGACTGCGAATGTCGGCGTGGTGACGGTGACACCGTTGGGCGCATCGATGGCAACCGAGGCTTGGGTGTTGAGCGTCACGTTCCCCAGCGGATCGATTGTGAGACTGATCTTCGGCGCGGTAAGGCTGATTGTCGGCGCCGGAGCGGTGCTGACCTCGGTCCATGCGTTGTCGACGGAATACTGTGCCAGCGGTTCGTGCGCCGCGCCGGCGCCGATCCGGACGAAGGTGCCGGACGGGTGCCAGAGTTCGATATCGCCAACGGGGGAAATGGTCCAGTAAGCGCCTGACGCGTGCCGGTACACCTTCCGGCCGTCTTGGTCGAACGCCATTTGCCCGCCGGACGGGTGCAGGAACCCGGTCACGATCGGACGCCCGTTGGCATCGTCGACCACGGCGATGATCTGCCTGGCTGGGAGTTGCGGCGGCGAGGCGATAGTTGCAATCGACGTCGGAAGGGGAACGGGCGGGATGTCCCAGTCGCCAAAATCAGACCCGACGAGGGAGTCGAGCAGCTTCACCTCGGCGACCGGCATCCACGAGTCGGTGAAAACGATATCGCAGGAGCGCCGGGCGGAATGGACGGCGGTAACGATGGCAAGCCGGCTCATCGGCTGTACGGGCCTCTAAAGCCTTCGGCGACATAGGGCGCCCCGGGATAGTCGCTGCGCACCTTGAAGCCAGTCCCCCGGATAAGCTGTACCTGCGTGGTCCACGAGCTCAGCGGGGCGAACGTCTGGGTCACCGATTTGATGTAGGCCTCGGACATCAGCGCCCCCCGCGTCAGTTGCAAATAGAGCCCCGGAAGAATGTCCTCCGACCCTTTGACCACCGCCGAGCCTTCCTCGAACAGCGAGTTGTCCCGGTTCATCGCCAGTAGCTGGGCCGACCGCGCCTGCACCCAGGACACGATGCGACTCGCCGATTGCTGCTGGGCTGATGCCGGGACCAACGCAATGACCTGATTCTGCGACCCGTTATACAGCTTCGTCTCAACCTGCATCTTTCGCTGGCCGAAGATGATCGGCGAATTCGCGTCATGGTTCAGGTCGATCCCCGGCCAGCCTGTCACAAGGGCCATGGCGTTGATTGCCATAGACGAGTCGAGCTGCATGACCCCCGCTGGAACCCAAAAAAAATTGGCGACTCTCGTATCTGAACGCTGGACGTTCATTTCGACCACGTCCGAGATATCAAGGTTGACCGTTCCTGGATCTGTGGCACCGTTCAGCACGTACCCACCGGTGGTGTAATCCTTGTAGGGCGCTTGTCTGAAAACGAGGTGCGGGCCGTCTTCCTCATCATGCACAAACAGCTCGTTCCAGGGCCGATCGGCAAACATATCCATCAGTTGCCACACAGAGACGGAGTCGATCGAGGCTGCCAAGTTCGCGGAGACCATGCCCGGAACAGAGCCGTCCACCGTATCGACCTGAAACGGCTTGACGTATTCTCCGGTGAACTGAATGAGCCTTCCGATTCTGGGGTTGACGACGTCGGTGATAAGCTGGGTCATGAAAGTGGCGACCGGGACGTTTTCCGCCGCCATGCCGATCATGGCCTGGAGCTTGAATGTTTCAATATAGGATTGGTCCCCGGTCGCGACCATGAATTCGAACAGCACGCGGTAGAGGTCGAGCAGTTTCCCCGAATCCTGGCCGATGATCTGCACGGTTCGCGTGGGTGTGCCGTCGCTCGACATCGCCTCACGTCGCCCGACGGTGGTCACGAACCCGCGCATGACAAGGGGAAGCCCCGATGCCTGGTAATTCTGCGGTTCGCGCGCCATGCGGATTTCGATCATGTCCATCGGCTCGCACAAGGCATAGACGGTGTCGCCAAACTCCGAATGGATCTTGTCGGCAAAGGTGACGGAGAACGCTCCCGTGGGTTGATCGATGTCCTTCATGGTAGTGACTGATCCGGCCGTCCCGAGGTATGGGGTCAGATCGACCGTCTGAAAGGGCGAAGCGTAGGAGCCGCTCGCGGTCTGCGTCCGGTTCACAAGCCTCGTCAATGTGACGGACAGGGCAGGTTGATAGACCCGGATCGTCATGGAANNGCTGCGGGAATATCGTAAGCGGCGGCGCGGCGCGTGGTCCCAGCATCGGGGGCGGAGGGGGACCGGCCTGACTTGGGCGGACCATAGGCCCTGTCGTGGTTTGGTTCGGCGCGTTGTTCGGCGTGGGCTGACTCACCGACAGCGGCAGATCGTGGTGCACGGTCTGACCGTCCGGGGTGTGGATGACGATGTGCAGCGGATCCGCCGCGACCAGCGCGGGAGGCGGGACGCCCGCCGGAAACTGTCGGTCAAGCCCGGCCGCATGGTATCCGCGGTCAAACTGCGAAACCAGTTTCGCCGCCGGCCGTTCGTCCATCATCGTATCGATCCGCCCAGCCTCGTACGGAGTTGGCGCCCCGCGAAGCGCCTCGCCTGCGGCATGTTCCGGACCCTGAGTCAGTTCCCACGCATGCGCCTCAAGCTGCTCCTGATAGGACATCTCGGAGATCTTCTTGCCGGCGTGGTCCTCGATCGATTTGATCCGCGCTGCATCCGTCCACTGGAAGATATTTTGTGAAGTCTTGCCCAGACCGGACTCCGCCATGCCCCCCTCGGTGATCCCAAGAGCCCCCGCGCGCGAGAAAGATCCACCGCCCGGTGACTGAAAAAACGAGATCGCCTGGCGGATGCGGTCCTGTTGCGCCGAGTCCGTGATGTTCTCCAGCGGACCCGACGGTGCCCCCGGCCGACCTCCCAGACCGAGCAGGTTGTTCAGCCATTGGGTTGGGGTCGATACGCCGATGTTCGGATTCGACGGCCCCTCGAAGTCTTGTTTGATCTGATCCGGGGTTTCGGTGGACGCCCCGGCGAAGATCCAGGTGCCCTTCAGCCATGCCCACCCGGCTTCGGTGGCCTTGATCAGCGCGGTGGTGTCGGAGATAAGAGAGGTTAGCGGCACCACGAGAAGCTGGCCAAGCTCGGTCAGCGCTGTCGTCAGTTGCGCGGTTGCATCGCGCATCAGACTGGCCTCCGTTGGGGCCTGGCCGTACTTCGCATTGAGCGACAGGAGCATGTCCCGAAGCCCTTCGCCCGAAGCGCCGGCCAACGCTGTCTGCTCCCCCGCGTTCAGCGCCTTTCCCGCGCCACCGGGACCCGCACGGTTTGCCAGTTCCGTCCGAAATCCCTCCAGGTCCGCCGGGTTTTGTTTGCTGGCGATGCTGACCAGATCCTGCATCGACGACGGATTGAACCCGGGGCTCATGATGTCGATCCCGGCCTTCTGCAGACGGTCGAACGTCTCGGTCATCGGCGCCGCACCAGCCATGCCTTGCAGGTCTTCACCAAAGACTTTCTGCAACGCCATCGTCTGGGGGTGCGTCAGGCCAAACTGCCGTTCCATGATATGGCGGAAACGGAACGGGTCACCTTGGTTGCCGTATTCGCGGTTGGCCTCGCTCAGATTGGCTTGCAGAACAGTCGGACCACCGGGCCGAATAGCGGCAAACATTCCGCGTTCTCTGATGTCCTCGACCTCATACGGGTTTTTGACGCCTTCGGCGGCGAATGCGCGAGCGGTGAATATCGCGCTCGCCGTACCGGCGTTTCCACCCTGCGTAACTGATTGATTGAGCGTGCTGATAATGCTTGATGCGTTCTCCCCACGCAAGCCGGCAAGCCCCATTCGATCGCCGCCGGCGTTCATCGCCGCATAGAGTCCCGAGAACCCGGCAAGAGATGCCTGGATACCAACGTTGTCGACGACGCGCTTCGAGGTGTCCTCAAGCGCCCGCATGAACGCCTGGGTGACTTGCTCGATCTGCCCCCCCTGCCCCCCTTTCTGCATCGCCTCACCGAGCATCAGCGCAAACCGGCGTGGATCTTCCCCCAGGAAGGAGGCTTTGCCGAGCGTCGCCGCGCCCATTTCCGGCTCAACACCGAACGCCCGGCCGAACCCTGTCCCGAGCCGCATGCCCGCTATGGCCGACTCCGGTGTCTGGTCCCCCGCCATGCGCGCCCAGATCGACGCGACCCGCACGCCTTCCGCCCCGGTGATGCCGAGGCCTTTGGTGGCGCTGTCGATCCCCTTGCGGAGACCATCGAAGTCCCCGGCGGTATCGTTGATCCGACGGATGAGGGTGTCGACCGCGATCCCTTCGGACTGGGCGAGCTGGAGCGCGTGCGCCGCCATTGCGCCGAGACTGCCAATGCCGACCATGGACAAGACGGGTCCGAGGACCGACATCGACATTGATGACGCGCCGGCGAAGATGCTGCCAAGGCCAGCGGGGGGCTGGGCCGGCGGAGGGCCGCCCGGTGCGGGCTGTGCCGGCGGCTGGACCGGTCGCGGCGGAGGCGCCCAGCGCGTCCCTGGCAGCACCGTCGCCCCGAGTTGGTTGAGGGTCTGATTGACCGCCCCCGGGCTGCCGGGGAAGCGCGCCGCTAATCCGCCCGAGAGCAGTCCGCCCGGGCCGAAAACGTTGGTAGACCCGCCCGCTGGGGTGAAGCTCCGCACCGTCGCCGCGAGCGGCCCGATACCCGTTCGCGCGATTTGCGCGAGGCGTTGCTGGACGAGTTGCAGATCAGCGGCGAACTTTGCGAGTTCCGGGTGGCTTAGATCTAAACTCTGGAGAGACCGGCCAGCCTGTCCGGCCTTCTCGATCGCGTCCCGGATTTCCGCAAATGCGGCGGTGACCGCACTTGCATTTGCACTGATGGGGATTTGGACAGCCATCCGGCGATGCTGCCATCACGACGGGAATCGCGCCCTCCGAGCCTCATTTCGGAAGAACGCATCCTGGTCCCGCGTGGCGCCGGTAGCCGCCCAGATCAGGCAGGACAGCCACACGATAACGGTCCAGCCGAAGAAGGTGCAGACGAAGGCCAGCGCCCACCGGGAAGAGACCCGGCGCCTGAAAGCGATGATCACGGGCAGGAGGTAGACGATCACACCGAAGATCAGCAGGCACAAAAGAACGAACGAACCCGGCTCCATCACCTTGGCCTCTTCACGTGGCGCTCAATGAAGGCATCCGCTTCGATCAGACACCAGAGCAGGGTGACCGTCCCGCCTATCAGTTCGACCGAGGTGACCCATGTTTCGAGGTCAAGCGCCTGGATGACGGGGACGAGGGCGACGAAGACCGCGAGGCCAATCAGCGCAGAGACGGTGCCGTAAAACGTGTTCATGTCGGAGAGTCCTTTTCGTTGATTGGATTAGTCAATATTATAGCGACAGCTACCAGGAGTTATGCTCCAACTCCCAGTCAATCTGAGAAAGCTCGCGCTCTAGATCAAGCTCGTCGAGCCAAGAAGGCCCGCAAACAGGCGGATCGGTCGAATCCGAAGAACCGCGCGCCGAAGCCCCCGAAGGAGTGACCGTCTTGGCGCCCCTCTTTGTGGATCGCTTGGACGATGCGCCCTTTGATCGCGCATCGCCGCTGGTGGTGTCAGTTCCCATGTTCGAGTTCCTTCCAGTGCGCATCCGCGTGTGCAGGAGCATCCTCGCATTAAACAAATAGGAAATCAACTAGCGTATTTCCGATATAGGCAGTTTCCACTGATCGGAGGCAACTTCTTCCCAATCGTCCGGTGCCATCTTCTCAGCCTTGGCACGATCCGCAGCGTCCTGGGCGGCTTCCATGGCCAGCGCCTCCCGCTCCATCTCGGCGTAATCCTCCTCGAAATTCGTGGAGAAGATCTCGTCCCTTAGTTTCGGGTTATCAACGTGTGCGTGCGCCCATACGTCAAGATATACGTCTTCGATCGTGGCGTTGAGCCACCGCGGATCGGTCGGCGGGAGGTTGTATCGTCGTCTGAACGCAAAGCCATGGGTCTGGCTAAGCTGCAAGCCCCGGTCGCGCGCCGTCTTTCGCAGGTTGTCCGCGAAATCGATCCTCGGCGTCTCGCAACGCTCCATGAACCTTGAAGAGCTGCGCCGCCGAATCCGCTGGGTCGTACGGATCGAGCGCCTCCAGATCCCACCCCTCCGGATGCGAGACGGTCAGAACCGAGAGTGTGGCAAACGCCAAAGCCCCGGCGCGCAGCCGGTCATCGTCGCACGGGCCGCCCAGCAATTGCGTTGCCAGCGCCTCAATGCGGAACTGGTCGCGAAACCGGCGCTTGGCAAACGTGAACTTACCGATGCCCCCCACGTCCACTTCGAAGTTGGCCACAGGCTAGTCCTTATAGGTTCGATCCCGTCATGTTCAGGGCCTTGAAGACACCTTCCTGCATGACGATCCGGTGCGCCTCCACCGCAATCGATCCGCTGGCGTAGGAACAAGACTTTGCTGCACGCAAAGGCAGTCCGCTGTCAAGCGAGTAGGCGACAATGTCAAGCACCAACCCGAGCATAGCTTGAGCACCGTTCAGCGTGGCAATCCCCTGGTCGCGGAGGTTTCCCACGAACAGGCACATATTGGACACGTTGAGCGTATGCACGGCTTTGGCCGGGACGTGTTCGATGACGTGGATGTCGCCGATCCCAGACGCGTCCTCCAGCCCGTAATCGTCGGCCCAGCGGACGGATTGGATAAGGCCAACCGGAACGCCCCCAAATAGGACTTTGATACGATTGCCCGAGAATGTGTTGACGTTGGTGGTAAGACTGGCCTGCGGCAACGACGTTGCTCCTGACTAGGTGATCCCGGTTGCGGTCACGCCCTGTGTGCCGGATGCGGAGCTGTAGGTTCCCGCAAACGGCACAATAGATACTGTGATCGGAACGAAATTCGTGGGGATTACCGGACTGCACTGGAACGAAACCGCCAGCACGTCCCCGGTCATCGTCGCCACGATGTTCTGCCAGGGCGGGTTGGCCGTTCCGGGAATCCCCACAAGCGTCCCCGGCCCGGCCGGTGCCGGTACGGAAAGCTGGTCCAGCGCGGTTTCGGTGAGGGTGATCGCCCGCCCGAGCGCGACCGGATCCTGCCGCCCACCCTTGAGCGTCGAGAGCGCGTTGCGGACGTTGCGCACGGTAAAGTCCACAGCCGCGCCGCAGGATGTCTCCACCCTGTTAAAGTTGTTATTTTGCAACCAAGTCGAGACGGACCGCTCGATGGTGAACCCCGACGGCTCCTGCATCACAGGGCAGATGCCGGACAGAATCAGCGCATCCGTGTCTGAGGGATTCTGAAGCGAGAGCTCAAGGCCGATCACGGCAATCGACTTGTTCGTCATCGGCGTCCCGGGGGACGATCCAGCGAACATGGCGCCCACCAGAGCCGCGGTGTAGAACGAGTCGTAAAGCGTCCGCTGGCCAGACGAGTTGAACTGATAGTAGCCTGGAAAAACCATAGTCGTGCGGTCGGAGTTGATTTGAATGCCCAGCGCTTCGGCCGCGGCAATCGTGGTTCCAGCCGGCGGCCCGCAGATCTGCCGCCGCTCTTTCCGCCCTGCGCCGGACATGAACTGGCAGTGCGCATCCACGGCGGACTGCACCGACAGCGTCCCCGTCATCGCCACAATCCACTGCACGTCCTGCGTCTGGAGCGCCACCAAGGCGTTCGTCCAGTCGCCCGTGATCGGCGCCGGCGACGTGCCGCCCGTCATGTATGTGGTGCCGAGCACCGCCGGCGGTGCTCCGGCACCGGCATGGCGAACCGCGGTCACGAACAGCTCGCCCTGGCTGTTCAGCCAGTCGACCACGGCCTGAAGGTTTGCGAGGCAGGAATAGAGCGAGGTCTTCACGTCACCGGGGGTGGTGACAGTGTCCAGTCCGTTTGCGGTGATCGATGCCCCGTTCTGCCCGTCGGCGATCGTCGCCTGGAAGCTCGGAATGGCGTTGATGGCGGAAACGAGCTGGGCGACGGTCGGATAGTTCGCCAGCGTGAGCGTCGCAACCGTTGTGCCGGACGGGGCCGCCAGGATGACCGTCGAGTTGGAGACCGTCATTGTCGCAGACGCTTGCGCGCCGGAATACTGAATAGTAAACGCCGTTCGAGCCAGGTTGTCTTGGAAGTAATACGTGTTGCCGTTGGTAATAGTGACCGCCTTGCCGACTGTTGAGCCGGCGGCAATTTTCACGGATGTTAAGTTTGCCGACAACCCATACTGCACCGTGGTCAAGTCAATGACGTCCGCCGATGTCGCGTCCAGCAAGGAGAGCGTCGCTTGTGTGGCCTGGCCGACCCGCACCGCCATGACGGTGGCTGGCGCGTTGGTCCCCGTCGACGGCGCGAACGCCCGCACTACCGCGTCACAGAGCGGCCCTGACTGGAGCACCGCGAGGGCAGCGGAGGGGGATGAGAAAGACGTGGGCACCAGGGGTGTGCCACCGGCGGACTGGCCGATGATGCACAAGTTATTGCCTACCGACAAATTCGCCGGCTGCATGGCCGAGTCATTGACCAAGCTCATTACGCTCGGCGTGACCCATAACCGGCCGTTGAAGAAGTAGCCATCCGCCATCGTAACGAACTCCTGCTAATCGTCTACGGCGGGAGAAGCCGCGATGTTATCGAACCGCGCGCGGTAAGCGTCGGCGGTGTCATGGTGGCGGCCAGCCTTGGCTTCCCGGAAGCGAAACACCTCGATCAGCTCCGGCGAACGCACCTTTCGCGACAGTTCCGTGCAGAACTCGGTCAGCGGAATGGTCGGATCGGGGTCTTCAGCCTCATCAGCCATGGGCGTTATCACCTGCGTTACTACCAAGATTCAGGCTATCGTCACGACCGAGAAGGCGCTACAGAGGGCCCCACGTCCTCGATATCGGAGAATTGGGAAAGCCTCATGGTAGAGTCGCCGGCCAATACGGTTGTGGCTCAAGCGATGGACCAGGCCATTATCGACTCGCTCGGGAATACATGGGGAATCACCCAAAGCGGACGGACCATGGTGAACGGCCGCGCCGATACCGATCCCGCCCAGGTTCTCATCCTGCTCTATGTAAACAGCCTCATCTGGCGTCAAACGACCGACCTCCGATGGCACTGCAAGCGGCACTGGTCCGATGCGTGGTGGCCCCCGGGCGGAACCGATATATCCCCACAGTCCGGGAAGATCGGAGAGCAAACCGGGCAAATCGAACGGGCCATCGGACAAGTTATGGGCGAGATCATCGCGTGCCGGGCGGATTTCGACGCTTATAAAAGCTGGGCCTTCCTCGCGATGACCGAGGTCAAGGCTTTGGTAAGTGCGGGAGCAGCCGATCGAGTTGCGATGATCGCGCGGCTTGATGAGATCCTGGCCATGTTGAAAGCGCAGGCCACGCCCACCAAGATCGTGCTCGACATCGAGCACGCAACCGACGCCAAGCAGGCGATCCCGCCGGCGGAAGCGAACAACGGAGTTGATGGAAATGCCGAACTTTGAATTGCTTGACGATAAGGTTGTCACCATTCCGATCCTGACACAGACAGCATCCGGGACGACCGAACCTCCACCGGCCGGAGACGTCTTTACCGCCCTGTCGTCGAACACGGGCAGCCTGAACGCCGTTATCGGCACGACCGCAGCCGGTGCGCCAGCGCTCGTCCTGAACGCCCTCGTCGCCGCGAGTCCAGGCCTTACGGTCACCGTGAGCGACTCGGCCGGACTCGTGGTGGCAACGCAGATCGTCGACATCGTTGACGACAACACCCCGACAAACGTGGTGCTCGACCTGGCCAATGCGGTGTCGACATCCCAGCCGGCCCCGACCGCACCCGGCCCGTAACTGAGACTTAGATCGACGCGACTCCGTAGTAATCCGGTTGTCCACCCGGAAACACCGCGGCGGGGTCCAGAGTGATTGCCGCGATATCCCCGGCCGAGACGTCGATGAAGGCCGGGGCCACGCAGGAAAACGCCCCGTTCGTAAAGTAGAGCGGGACGTTGTCCTGGGTGAACTGCTCAGAGTCGGTCTGGTGGAACTCAACCAATGCCATTCCCGTGCCGGCCCAGACGGGGAAGTTCGCTTGCACGATCTGGCGCAGCACCTTCCGGAGTTGAATGCGCTCGTCGGCGTTCTGCGAGACCCCGACCACGTTGAGCGCCACGCGTGCGAGCCAGCCAGGTTCCGCATCCCAGAGCAGGCTTTCGGGATCCTGGAAATCGCCGATCTGATCGCCGATTGCGCGCACCTCCGGCGCAGTGCTCTCATGATGCACGGACACTGTCGGAAAGGTGGTGTTCTCCGCCAGGCTGAACGGGGCCGTCGTGACTTGGATCGCGCCGCTGTTCGGAAGGAGCCAGCCAGCCGTTATCGCCGCGTTGAGCCCGAGCTGCACCCGGTCGCGGACGAACTCCTGCGGATCGAGCCCGTCCTGACCGAACGTCGTCGCCGGAGTCACGGGGAACGAAACGCCCTGGTCGACCCAGACGCCGCCGACGTTATCATAGCAGCGATACACGACGGGTACCCCGTTCACCAAACTATCGCGCGCATCGACGAAGAACGGCGCCGGCCAATTGTCAACGATGGTGAGCGCATTTGGATCGGCCGGCCCCGTGAACGTATCGCTGGATTTGCACAGGATGCGCATATAGGTCGCACCGGCGGCGAGCGGGGTGACCAGCTTTACGGCGTTTCCCGCTGAAAGGGACTCGGCATAGGTGATCATGTTGGCATCGCACTCCGGATATCGTCCTCGACGGCCCGCTGAAACAGCGCCTCCGCAATCGGCCGGTATCGATCGGCCGTCATCTTGGCCGGCCAATAGCCTTCCCGGGCGGGCCTGACCCAGCCTTTGGACCCCTCAGACATCGTTCGAAAGGTGATGAATTGCGAGTGCGCCGCGCCACCGCTCGCCCCCGGCTTTCTGAAATTGACCATCCCGCTCATGCGTTTGGCCTGGCTGGCGGATACCCCGAGTGCGGCGAGATCCCGCGAGCGCAGCCGGTCGCCCCAGCTATATGTCCGGGACGGCGTCATCAGCACGCGCTTGGTCCGCCAGTCATAGACCTCCCGGAACGGCAGGATCAGGCCCTTGATGTCGGAGTGCACCGGCCTCTCACCCACGTCCTTCACGTAGGACGAGACCTTGCCGGCCCACCATTCATGGACAGCCTGGGGCATAGGCCGGCCGCCGGAGATCGCGTTGCCTACGTCATGCCGAAACGGAATGATCAGGAACCTCTTCCCAGAAAGGAAGGTACGCCGGACCTTGAGCGAGGAATTCAGCAGCGCGTGCATGTCCCATGCTGGGGCCCCGTGCTCAATCACGTCAGCTAATGGAAGGGCCGAAAATACCTCGCCGGAGAAGTCGCCCGACTTACGCTGGGAGATCGACCTTAGATACTCCCCGGTCCGGATACCGATCGATCGACCAGACGGCAGCGGAACCCCGGACGCGTACTCCTTCCACGTGATCTCGCACCGGTCCAAAATGGCCTGAACCGCGAACGCAAGATGCGGAAAAACCGAGGCATTCAATGGCCCGCTCGCCGGCATCAAATGCGAAAGATCCACCGCGATCGAGAATGTAGACATCGTCGCTCCCGAGAATGCACCGCTGCTGCATCATGCAGCGGACCGGATCAATGCAGCGGCCCTCGTTTGCAAAATCTGGCATGTTGTGTGTTTTCCCCTTAACGGAATCACACAATAGCACTTTACATGGAGGCGAGCGCGTACTTCCGCAGCACGACCCGGCGCGGCAGCGTCAGACCAGCGGAATGGCTGCGGTCCTGGGGAAAATCGGAAAAACAGTAGTACGCTGGCGACCGTCGGCCCGATACTGAATACTGCGTCGCCGTCGGCGGTGCCGCAGCGCTCCACGTTAGGCTGTTGTCGGCATTCTGCACCGGGATTCCGCCCTCGATCAAAGCCCGCGTCACGGGATCGCGCCAGCATACCCGATCGATCGAGAGCACCGGAAACGGCAAGACGTCCACCCCGCCCATGACGATTTGGGAAAACGGCTCGCTGGAATTGACGAATGCGACCTTGTCCGACTCGCCGATCGCATACATCGCCGAGTCGCTGCCGATGGTGCACACCACGTCACCGAGTTGGAACTCACCGAACTGTTCCCATTGGCGCATGATCTTCTGGCCCGCGAGCCCGGTCCATGTGGAGACCCCGAGGTCATAGAACACGCCCTTGCCCAAACACACCGGGCACCCCTGCTGCGCAGCCCCCGAGGTTGAAGACCGGCACGGGCAGGACGTCGCGCGGGACCACACCACGTTCTGGCCCAAGCCTGGCCGGGCAGAACCGAGCAGAGCGTTGAACCTCGCCGGAGACAACACCAAGACCATCCTAAACGCTCCACATCGGGATGCCGAATAGGCTTTGCTTGATCTTGTCGATCTTTTCATCGAGAGTTTTTGTGTAATCCTCCAGCTTGAACCCCATGGAAACCGACTGCGACAAACCATCCGCCGAAGTGCTCTGCGACAGGTTGCTTGGCACAAAAAGGTCTTCCATTATGGAAAGAATCGCTGACCGTTTGATGCAGTCCAGAATTTCCGGATATTGTCGGGCGCAGTTCGTTAATCCGGCCTGGTAGCGGATTTGAAGGAACTCAGGGATCAGCCGCCCGCCACCGAGCGCCGATAGCAAATAAGCATTCAATGGAAGCATCATGCTGTCTTGGATCGGAAGAAGATTGATTACGCCATATTTGCTGTCTATTCTGATCCAGTCCTGCGGGATTGTAAAAAGCGTTGATGTGGGGGCCGGATACACAAAGGACATCGAGTGAACGACGTTTAGCGGACGCTGCCGTGTCTCTGTGCGGCCCCAGGTGTTGCCGATGAACATGGCCGGGTCATAGTCATAAGGAGGCTCCGTTGCCCATGGCGTCGGCGGGATGGTCGCGTCGAATGCCGCGAACTCCGACGCCAACGCCGTGTTGGGGAGCATTTCAACCGGCGTCAGGAAGCACCGCAGCCTGTGCTGCACGTAGGACGTGGCGGACACCAGCTTCTGGAGAAGGTAATCGTCGTCCAGCGTTCCCCCCGGCATGTAATAGGTCATGATGCTGTAGAGGCGGTCCCGCCGGAGCGAGGCAATCGCCGCCGGCAGGTTGGGAAACGGTGTGACGATCCCTGCGCCAAGCGTGGCCGCGTCGCTCACGTAGAGCCGGATCGAGGACTCGTGGGTAAGGCCGGTGTTTCCCGTTGCCACGTTTTCGAGGATATACCACGTCTGAGCGAGGCCACCCGAGACCACGATCGTGACCTGGGAATTGCTGAAGGCGTTGCCCGACAGGACGAGCGTTCCGGTGGACTCGGTCCAGACGCTGTTGGTGAGCGCCTCGCCGGGGCCCATGTCCGGCGTGTAATCGAGGGTGTAATTCAGCGTCGCGGCCGCGCCTTTCTGTGCCAGCAGTTGGCCCATGACGTTGCTGAAAGTCTCGCTCATTACTCGACAACCTCCATTATCCGAGCACCACCAGCCAAAGCCGTTCGCGGACCGCCGACAGCGGTAGTCCGCCCGCCCTGGATGACTCCGACCCGCCCTGGACTTGCTTCGACCGACGCAAATCCGAGTTGACCGATGCCTGTGTCGGACGACGAGCCGAAACCCGACAATTCTCCGGCGAGCGTGACCGTTCCGTTCGCCGCGAAAAGGCCATATCCCGAAAGCTGGGCCGCGCCGGTAGAAACGACTAGCGCGTTGCCAGCGAACGCGCCAGATCCGACAAAAACCGCGGAGAGGACCGTGATCCGGATCGAGGCATTGCCGGCGAATGTCCCAACACCAGACAGGGCGTCCCTGAGCCCCACGGTAAGTGTCGCGGCGCCGCTAAACGAGCTCGATCCTTGCGGCGCAGCGG
>QGNH01000034.1_pt1 | contig 18451 bp, 20 predicted proteins | sample 1735481 | NCBI WGS metagenome assembly QGNH01 (sample SAMN09239004, study PRJNA386568) | Viral metagenome, whole genome shotgun sequencing project.
CCCGCAGTATTACCCCCCGCAGTTTTAGTGGCTCCTGCCACTCCAGTATTACCTTTATTATTAAGATCTTGATAAAACTGATATAAAGAGTTTGCTCCTAGTTGTCCTCCACCTTGTTGCCCTCCACCAGAAGAAGATGGAGCTGTTGGAACCGAGGGAACGTTTGCAGCGGGTGCTGGTCCCGAACCCTGGTTTTTTTGCATTTGTTGAAGTATTGCAAAGATTATTGGTATTGCCGCCATAAATTTCCTCTTAGCTTATTGGCATGCTACTTTGTTGATTATTTCCTTGGGTTTCTCCCCCCGAAGTGGTACTTCCAACATTGGAAGTATTACCAAAATAACTATTTAAAAGATTCGTAAGTGTACTGCTAGTTGCAGTATTTGAAGTATCGGTAGTTCCAGTACCGGTTGCGGCGGTTTGGCCAGCCTGCGTAGTAGTCGTACCATATGGAGCTTTAAATCCCATTCCCGAATTCAATAAACTATTTGCGTTGGTTTGCGAGAACTGCGCGTTTTGAACTGGAACATTCGCTAAATAACTACTCATCTGGTTGGCTTGGTTTATACCCAACCCTGTCATAGCTTGAGTAGCTGCGCCACTATTTAGTTGCCCGCTTTTTGCGAGTTGAGACATTGTTTGAGTTTGAGCGGCCCCAGTTTGTTGGTTTAATCCCTGTTGGTAGGCGGCTTGTTGTTGTGGGCCAAGAACTGGTGCTTGGGCCTGCGCCATCTGTTGATTGTACTGGGGAACCAAGCCTTGAAGAAAGTTGTTATACCAAGACGGTAAGTTTGGAGTAGTCGTACCCGCACCTGTCGATGCCGTACCAGATGCATTCGTGGAAGTACTAGAACCTTGATTTGCACTTGTAGAAGAAGTTTGACTCGTTCCACTACTTCCTCCACTACTTGTTCCAGCTTGTGTTCCAGTACCAGTATTATAATTATTACTCTCCCCCTGAGTTGTAGTATTTGAACCTAATATGCTTTGACCCATATTACTCCTTACTAATTGGTGTAGTCTCTACCGAAGTTACTAGCGAGGTCTGAATCTTCTCGTAGTTTCTTCGAGTTATTCCATACATAATTAGATTTTGAGCTTCTCCATTAAACGTAAACGCATCTTCCTTAACTCCCTCACATTTCCATCCCATTCGACGCGCAAGACTCTTCATAGGTGCGTTACGTTCGTTAAACATTCCCGAGAAACGAAGGAGCGTTGGAATTCCATCGAATAAATCCCTCATCATCAAAGGAACTGCTTCATCTACTAGTCGTGCTTTCCAACTTCTTCGGGCGGTAGCAAGATGTACATACCCATCCCGAATTGCGTTATTAGGCATTAAGAGAGGTTCAAACGATCCATACCCTACCAGAGGGGCTTCGTGGTTGTTATTTGTAAGGTGGTTTTTATCTATAATACCCCAACTTACTGAGTGAGCCATTCGTCCTGCAAGCCACTCACAATATTTATCTCTCTCTTTAAATGTATCGTCGCTTTCTGTGAGAGTACGATAACAATGCATCCAGCCATAGATTCGATTTATTTCCGAGACTGGAAACGGCATAATAAGATCGACGTTGGTACCGATAATTGTGCGTAATTCCATACGAGTAGATTCCTTAGATTGTAGAAATTGTAGCAGAAGCCTCAAGATTAATCAGACTTGAAGGAAGCTGCCATCCAAACAAACAATAGTGATCCCATGCCCATAATTTAAGCAGTGGGATTTGATTAGTAAGACTTGCAAAATATTCTAATACCCATGGCCACGCAGCCGTATACCATCCCATTAAATACCTACACGATTCCCGGTTCCAACCAAGAACTTTAAAGGGATAACTCATACAGATCTTTGCTTCATCTAAGTTTTGATTAACACCTGCATATTGATAACCTTCAATTATAAATGTAGTAAATCCTGCACCTCCTTGAGACTGCCAACTAAGAGGAAGGTTTATGTAGTAATTAAGTTGTTTAAGATTCGGATCGTTAACGTCTAGTGGCCATAAAAGTTCAAACACTACCGAGGTACATATAGATTTAATAAGTACTTGGAGATCTGTAACATAACTCTCTAAATATCCGCGAAGAAAATTTGCGTCTGTAAATCCATAAAGCGGAATAAAAGGATTATCGTTTGGAGTTAAAAAGATATGTAGAGATCTTCCAAGACTTATATTTGCCGCAGAAGTAGTATCCGTATCATAATACGCCATACTTGCAGGCGCTCCTCCTGCATTAAACCACCATCCTATTTCTCCTAGTTGAAGTTTTGGTATAAGTCCTGCTCCTACCATAGCTATTCCAAGCCACCCATAAACTGAAGCTATATAAGTTTTAACTGTGGAACTAAAATTACATTGGGTACTACTTAGGATTCCAAATCCCGTAGCAGTTGTAGCGCTAGTGCCATCATAAAATCTTTGCATCCAACTTGCTGGAGGATTTACTAATTCTTGAGATACTGCACATACACAACTAATATTTGCAGTCTTTAAAAGACCAAACCAATCGGTAAGCCAATCGCGAGTTGCACGATTTATTACTGGGCTAGCGGCAGGATCGGGACCATAATTTCCTTCGACTCCTCCACTCAAAGTTCCTCCACTTACAGTTGTGGTAAATAATATATCATTAGTATTTATCGTGAAGGCTAGACTATTTCCTGCACTTCCTGGAGTAGTAGCAATAAGAGTTAGAGTAGTTCCTGTTGCACTTGCACGAAATGAGTTTGTTGAGGAGTTAACTAGTAATGCTAGAGCTGTAGCAATACTTGTAGCACTATCGGTAATTAGGTTTAGATGTGTAATAACATCCGTTCCTGCAAGAGTTAAAACTGTAGTCTTTCCAAAAGTTGGTGTACCACTAAATGCAACCGTTCCTTCTGCATATTGATAATCGCTTCCAATTCGGGAGGGCCACCAAAAAACTCCTAAATACAAATCGATCTCTCCTACCATCCCACTATTCTGAATAGACCAGAGAAGTCTTCCAGGAGAGAGTTTGTAGGTATTATCGGTATCTAAATCACATGCAACCGCCAAAGAAGTAATAGGTGAGTTTATAGGTACATCGCTTAAAACCGCGAGATCTAAAAAATCAAAGTAAAAATACCATCCTGAACTTGCGGGATTTTTTGTAGCAAGTATCCTAATTACAACCGAGTGCTGTCCAGGAGAGACATTTGAAAATAACAATACCCTTCCTAATATCCCCGCCCCATAGCAATCTATCGTAACTGTAGAACCTCCATCGAGAACTGCTTGAATCTGTCCGCAGTTATTATCAAAGTAAGTTCCTACATATATATTATGTGTATTTCCACAATGAGTTTCAATAGTTAGAGATCTTGGTTGACTTCCCGAATATGCCGAGCGAAGCGCAAATCCTTTTGACCAAAAAGGATTTATGATTGGCGAAGTAATTGCAGGATTTTCCCAGTATCCATTCTTTCCCACCCACACATCGTTTTCTTCAATTCTAACCGATCCTTCTCCTGCAACTTTAAGACTACATCGATTATTTGGATCTGTAACGCTCCAGTTTGTTGCAATAATACTAAACTCCCCCCGAATAAACTCACCTATTTGCCAATCTGGAACATAAGTTAACCATAATTTTTGAATAGTAGTTGGAACCGAAATACTATTTATATCTACAAGTGAGCTAAAGGGAAGCGTAATTTGCCAAACTATTGGCGATACACCACCACTACATTGCACTGTAGGGATAACCCAATCTACTGAAGCTCCAGTACTAATCGTAGCATATATCCCAAGGCGATTTCCATTAGAGCCAATCCATGCCGCTCCCGCCGCTCCAATTCCAACCGTTATTATAAGACTTGTTCCTATAACCGATGCAGTTACACCATTGGTTGTAGTATCCGCATTAATTGCCGCACCAAGATTATTTATTGCGCTTACAAGCGTATCGCCAGGAGCTATCACATAATAATAATGATAACTCAACCAAGCAACCTCGATATAATTCCCTACGGTTGGGGCTCCCTCAAGCGTAAAGGTTGCGGAAGCAGAAATATAACTATCTATTGGCGAGGCATAGTTTATAAGTGGTACAAGTTGGAGAGTATTGTCTATAGTTAAAACGCTTAAATATGGCCATGTAACCGCAGGGTATAATGTACTATCAAGAGGTAAACAATTTGTTCGCGTTTCCTGCCAACTAAGCACTACTCCATCAAACGCAAAGTCTGGAAGATATCGAGAGGCCGGATGCTCAAATTGATTTTGAGCGTCCCAAAGCTGTAATACTGTAAACGATGTAAGCTGACTTCCCCACTCTCCACTTATAGTCCATCCATTTTCTGAAGCATGATGAAATAATGCCGTAGACGAATAATCGTCAAACCCCTGAAGTTGCATAGTTCGATAAGGTTGAAGTTTAGATATTGCAGAGGTTGGCATAGTATTACTGAATAGTTATTGTAAGTCCCGCTCCTGGAAAAGTAGAACCTACTGAAGTAATATCGACTCTCCAATAATTTCCTTTTATTACAGATGTAGAAGGAGAGATTGTAGAGAAATAAGAACCTGCTACGATATTAAAACTTCCCACTAAACTCGTCGTACTCATATCAAAAGAACCATAATATAAAGAAATCTGGAGCGCTCCTCCTATAGGTGGCTGTTTAACTACAGCCTGAAGAAAAATTGGAGTCATACTTTGAAGAATATATTGCTTAGGGCAAAGATCGCTTCCAATTGCTAAAGGTACAAGAAGGCTTAAAGAATATATAATTGAGTTTGAAGAAGAAGTACTAGTAGTAGTAGTACTATTGTTATTAGTTGTTGCAGTGTTTTGGGTATTTTGAATATCATTTAGTTGCTTCTGCAAATACCCCAAAGTCACCGCATCTTGTTTGTCGTTTGGATCTGCAATATTAACCGCCGCCAACCCGCTCCCGTTTAATTGCGGTCCCGGTAGAGCGGCGGTAATTGTTTCCCCCATATTTGCAAGCACATTTCTTGCCGCTACCCAGTTATTAAATGGAGGGATTGAAAGATTTAGACTTTTAGCCACGCCCGCCCTCCATTCCTTGAGGCGTACCACTTAGAGTAACTCGGGATAATCCCTTAATCCCTACTCGATCAATATCTATATTCGATCTCCAGACCTTAAATCCCGAGGTTGAAGTCATTTGCTGTTGAAATAAATACCCTCTTCCCCCTGGGGGGAAGGGAATTTGATCGTTATAAATCCTTGCCAATCCCGTACCCTCTCCAATATTTGTCGCAGAAAGAGTGAAGGTATTTGTGGTAAATGCAGTACCATCTATAATCCAGGTATTTGTTATAGTTGCATTCATTGGACCTTCAAGATCCATTGCGTAATATCTGGCTAGATCTAATTGTGTCACTCCCCCAAGTTTCTTATATGTTACCAACCATGTAAGTTTATCGAAGGGTTTTGGCTCAAACTCAAAAGCGGTCTTCTCTCTCTCCCAATACTTAAATGGTGTAGTTGAACTAAACACTGCATGACAGGTCTTCGCGACAGTTACGTTTGGCATTCCAAACTCATAAATATGACGAACCGTGCCTGTCATAGTCTGAGTTGAGACCGCCACTCCGTCTAAAAACAATGTCCCTGTAGTCGTACCATTAAGCGGGTTAATATCCGCAAGCCACGTTTTTACATAGGTCTCGGAGGGAAGAGTAATAAGAGGAGTTTCAAAAAGTAGCGCACGAGTGGGTTCTGGGACGAAGTTATAGTATGTTTGATAGTGTTTAAAAACTCCGCCTGCCGATGCATTGTAAATTGTCCATGCCACATTTCCATATGTTTCTGATGGAAGTGCAAAGTTATATCCCTCCCTTCGCGTTCCAGTCATGCTGTAAGTCCCGATTGCCGTTCCATCTAGCATTACTGTTGCGGTTACAGTTCCATTTAAAGGATTGATCTCCGTAAGAAAATCGTGATACCATCCTTCCATATCGGATTTCCACCACGCAAGATTATGGGGTTGGAAACGATCCGAAACAAACTGCGCTACCCGAGACGGTTCTTGACGGGCAATATTATAGTCATTATAGATTTGGAAGGTAATATTCGAGAACGTTCCTACTCCATATGTAGAATATACCGTATTCCCATAGGTCTCGTTTGGAAAGGCCTGAGGAAATAATATCGGTCCACTCCCACTCATAGTTCCAGTCTGCGTCCCATATGGGAAGGGGAATGGCTCCTGACTAACGATTGTTGGCCCAATAAACGTATTCGTCATTACTGCAACGTTATCGACAAACGTTACACACGTAACCGTCCCCGTTCCTTGAATAGAGAGTTCCGAATAATGTACATCCCAAATCTTCTCCGTCTTTCCTCCACCTTCATCGAATCCCGTTCGCCAATACTGTACCTTTGCGGGTTGAATAAGAGCATCCCAAGTTGTCTGATAGATCGCTTGTTGTGGACCGGTCCCGGATTGAAGGCCGTAAAAGTCTAGCGCAAAATTATTTGCAACCGTTCCTAGCATTGGGGAGGTATACCATTGTTTAATTCCTGTAGTATAAGTCCCTAAAAGCGTTGTAGCCGTTCCGTCAACGATAGATTTCGCTCCAATAGTCCCCGTTCCAACTTGAGCTTCAATATTTAAATTCTCTACAACCATCGTTCGATTTGTAGACCAAGCTCGGGTACGAACATGCCAGGGGATAGGATTTCCGAGATCCGTCTGACCTGTATCTAGTTGGATTATCTGCCCAGTTGTGGTTCCTGCCATAAGGCGATTTCCCACATAATCCCAAAATAGACTTGTGATATAGTATCCAAAATTCTGATACATCCATATCGCAGATTTTGAGAGGTCCAGAACAAAAATCGTATCGCACCCTTGAGTGGTAGTATTTGTCGGTACGGCTAGATAAATCCTATGATCCACATAAATCGCGCAGCTATTTTGGATAGCGGCTATGTTTAAAGCGGGAATTCGGCCTTTTTGAATAGCAGGACTATTTGTGCCCGTACCTCTCCATAAATCTCCAATCTTTTGATAAACCCAATCCAACGGAGTATCTACTCCATATCCCGGATAATACAACGATGCCCCATCGACTCCAAATAGAAATATCCCATAAGGAGTTTTAATACACGTTTTTGGCGCGGCACATCCTCGTTTACACCCAGTTTGGCGAAGCGTCCAGTCTTGATTCACCCCTTCCCAGATCGAACCACTCATCTCATAAACTGAGGCATTATTAACAATCTCCAAGTTTCCCCAAGGAATTAACGCAACTACTGGATCTCCCGATTGAGATACCGTGGCTCCTGAGGTGGCTTCGATAGCTAGAGGATTGCCTGGATAAGACCAATACACCTGGTTACCCGAAGCGATAAATACTCTATCTTGGAACGGTTCGGAGACCGCATTTACTCCTGTAGTTGGCCAACTATTCCACAAAGATCGAGTCATTGTAGAATTAGCAACAATCTGAGTATCGGGGTAAGCGTAGTCATTAAAAACTACCGAGTCCACTCCTCCAGACGGTAGAGGGGCAATATCTACTTGATACGCATCTCCCAAATATCCCCCCGCTCTATATACCACTACATGATCTGCTCCTGCCAGTTTCGCGGCAGTCCAATCCCCTACGCTTCCAAGCGACAATACGGCTCGACTATATTGAAGTAATACTCCATTTGTATCTGTAGCCGTTCCTGTAGCTTCGGAGGGTAGAGAAGGAGAACTCTCTGCGGTGATAATCGTTCCAACTCCTGAAATATTCGTTGTGATAGCCCAAGTAGAATACCAGGTGATACCTCGAACAATATCCGTAATACACCCACTTAATCCCCCATATGTCTTTGGCGTTCCTATCACCATAGCAGTTGCATCGGAGGTTTGAATCGATAAACGAATCGCCTGAATATTAGACCAACCATTCGTTATAGGAGCGGCGGGAGTCCCTCCAATATTTCCAATAAGCTGATAACTTGTTCGAGGAATAGCCCAAGTCATAACCTGGCTTCCCGGGATATTTTGGATTAAACTTAAAGCATTCGAGACATCTGCGACGTTAACCAGAAGTTGCTGAGAATTTGTATATCCCGTAAAAGATTGATTACTATCTTGAGAAAGTAACTGCGCGATTGGATCTGGTGCGGCACTTTGAATTAGTCCTATCGTTGTTTGAGCGTGCCAGTAGTTGGTAAAAGTCGTATCTCCAATAGAATAATCCACGCTAATTGCCTGAACGGCACTAGGATTAGAGAAACCTATCGGAAGATAATCTACTCCAAATGGCCCTATTGAAGTAACCACAGTACTTGCCGCTCCAAATACCGTCCCTCCAGGATTAGGGATTGGGTTAATCCAAGGCTGATTAAAGTCCGTATTTTGAACCGTTTGGGCTCCAATTGTTTGCGCGCCAATAACCGTAGCAAGCGCAATAATCCCATTATCGGTACTTGTTGTTGTTCCTACGGTAGTAGTCGTAATTTCAACATTCGTAAACGTGGAAAGAATGGGTACTCCTCCAGCATGAACAAACGTTCCTACTCCACTCGATCCCGTCCACGTTCCACTAAATCCTCCTGCTCCACTAGAGATCGAAAACGGAGCTTGTCCTCCTGCAAGACTTGTTTGGTGAGGATATGTCCCCTGAGTTCCAACTAGTGCATATGGTTGGGGAGGAGAAGGCAATAACCATGAAAATGCATTTGTACCGTTATCTCTAATCCCAAACGATCCATTCGTTAAATACTCCCATCCTCTATATGAATACCCCCAAGAAGGTGCGTTAATAAAATTCCCACTATTCCATATCCCTGGGATTTGCGTAAAACTTATAGAGTTTGAACCCGATCCTCTATAAAATCCATCCGTCCCAACCGCATACCAAACCGAATTATCTAGACTTGATTGGGTTCCATTATAACATCGGGTTATTAGTGTAATCGGTCCTGTGGCATTTGTACTACATGTTCCAACCTGAATACTTCCTCTTCTACACGTAAGCGCTCCCCATTCAAGCGAAAAATCTATATTTGTCGAGAGTTGCACTTCTCCTGGAGCTAAAAGATGCGGCGCACTTTGGGCATTTAATCCTCCACCATAATCGATCTGGTTATTAACGGCATCTGCACCGGAAACGGGATTGGGCATTTAGATTTAAGCCTCCAAAGGATAATACACCGGAAGTTCTCGGATTGCACCAGATTGCTGAAGATCGAATCGCTTACCGGGAACAAGCCTACGAATATTATGGGATTGTTGGGTTCGTAGTTCCCGCCGAAGTTGTTGGATTTGATCTTCCGCAATAGCTAGATAAGCTGCGGCTAGATCTGGACGCGTTGCATTTAACAGAAGAGCCACTGTGGAGTTTTGGACCGCCATAATGTATGTTGGAGGCCCGGAAATATCCACATTTACACTAGTAACCTCTGGAGGATATCCCACTCCCCATAAAGTATATGTATAACTTTGGTCTGGACGAGGAAAGATCCTAAAATTAAATGCGTCCCAAATCGAGAAATATGTAGGTTGATCTAACCCCGCTCCTCGCCAAGTTCTTAAAAAATGCTCTAACTTTTTCTGTGTTGTAGGAAACATTCGAACGGATGAGATCGATCCATCAATATTAGTACGAGTTCCCTCAATCCATCCAGGAATCAATACTCCTGTCGGAATAGTCAATAGATCCTCTCCAACACTCATCGATAAAGACCAACTAGTTCTTGCCCACTTGGTTCGCGCAAACACCCACATTTGAGCTTCATTTATCGCGTCAAATACTACATTTGTGCCCGCTGGTGTGGGCCAAAATATCCCTGCGTCATTTATAACCTGTTGAACCTGAGTTACAATACTCATTATGTACTCCAAGCCGGAGGAGGATGAATAATATTCCAATCATAATGATCGGAGGGTTCAAGCTTTCTAAAGCGTTCGGGAAGCCAATTATCCCAAACCAACTTTAAGTCTGCCTCTTCTTTTTGAAAAACCTTCATGTATCTAAGAGCTTTTTGGAGATCGTTTGTAGGTCCGGGACGAAGGAAAGCCTTCCAACAAACATAAGGTTTAAGTGACCACTGTGCCCAAATAGGTAATCCTATTTTATCCGTATCGTTCACCAAACCCATCCGTAGAGGATACTCAAATACATACGTCGAGGTCCCGTTAAAGCAGGGCCAAACAATTGCATTTTGAGAATCATATTGAATAATCTCCCGAGGAGTATCCGGAAGAGCGCTTCGCCACATAGGATTCTCTCTCTCCAAATCTTCTAATAATCTCCCTGCAAGTCTAAACCCACTCGATGTTCCCGTTCCCCAATATACTGCCTCCAACCTTTCCATTAAAGGAGTAATACTTCCAAGAGGGATTATATCGTAGGAGGCGGTAGAATTTGTGGTTAAAACCGTACTAGTCCCCCAAGCAAGTTCGTACTTCATCTGAAGCTCGTATTGCCAGTTGGCAATCTCAAAATTTAGATATGCCGTCGGCCACCACTGAGCGTTTGGGTCCATCAACTCTCGCTGAACGATTCCTCGGGCTTGAGCAAGAGTCCATTGTTGGTATAAACTCATATTTATGCCTTGTAGTGCTTTTGATAAACCTCTTCAAGTCTAGCGAGAACTCGAACTGGAAGGATTGCAATCGGGCAGATTGGGGCGCGGCCTAGTTCTTTTCCCGTCTCAGTATCCTCTACCGTTCCAATCGGACAACTCTCTCGGCTATAATGTAAACAATGACACGGATAACATGGAGCAAGCGTTTTATCCGGCTCAAGACAATAATCGTTCTTCCAGTACTTACAAAGATTCTCATGAGAAGAGTGGGAGAGAAGAGTGATCTTAGGAGTATCGAAACATCCTGCGGCATTTGTTACCATCGTCTCGGGTCCAATCACGCATGAAACATACTTTGTCGCGATAAGGCTCTCTCTAACCGACCACTTTCCCGCTTTCTCAATTACTTGTGGATGTTCAAATTCCAGCAATCTTGCAAGATCGTCTCCTACAGTCAGGGCAATAGCTTGAGGATGTTCCGCAAGAAACTTTCTTAATACCGACTCCATCATAGGATAAACTTTATGATGAGACGACCCATTTAGCGCCCACATCACGATAAATTTATTAGTTAGAGACTGAAAAAACTCTCGTGCTCTACGCTCTTCAGCTTCGGTAAAATACAGTTCCCCAAGTCTTCCTTTAATCTCTGAAAGCCCACATCTTTGAAGAGTATAATCGTAATAGTTTTTATTACATCTTTGATGCCGCCAAGCCTGGGTAGTATAAAACTCCTCCCTTCCTTCAACCAATAACAAATCTCCTTCAAGCGATTCCGAGAGATTTATAAATCGTTCGTAGTCTTGAGCCCACATTCTCCAATACGGTCCAAGCTCGTTATTTGGAATTGCATCCCTCTCTTGAAGAATTATGTTATCTATATAAGGATTATTTTCTAGAGCTGGCCAGGAGTATGGAGTCCCAAGAAACGTAATATGAAATCCTTCTTCCTTTAAAGCGCGAAGTGCAGCGGACAAAATAATTGCGTCCCCTAATGCACCAAATCTACAAATAGCTACGCGCTTTTGGGAAGGACAAGATTTGATCGGTAATATCCCCGAACTTCCTTTAAGCTTTTTAAGAATTAACAAACTTACTCGTTCATGTTCATACTCTGCCTTAAGTTGCCAGCGCCCAACCTTCGACAGAACTTCCTGGATTTTTAAAGGATTTAAAGGATAAATCCCCGGTCCCTCCTCATAACGAATACAGGTATTTACGATTAGGTGTTTCCCAACTTTTAATTTTTTTACGAGTGACCGAAGAAACTTTTCAAGATTCTCTATATTTTCGAGTCTTGGTCCAACAAATATATGATCTAACGACTCCTGCGCGAAGATATCAAACTCCGAATCCATCGCGGCAGTCCGTCCGTTCTGTCCTATATCCACAACTACCGAGTATGCCCCCTTTGCGGTTTCTTGTGGAGGAAGGATTGGGGCTCCAAATGTAAGCCCCTTTCCCCGAAGATACACAGCCGAACGATAGAGGGGCCAATGAGAAGGCCATCTATCCATTATACAAACTCCTCATCCTCTAATTCTCCTTCTAACGCTTCAGGATTATTATACCCCAACGTCATACAAAGTTGCTGAGGGTATATATTAACCCGTAGTGCCCCAGGATGAGGTCTTAAATGAAACTGTAAGTCTCGTGGGGTCATCGAAACAAGATGTCTACAATGTGGGCAATATAGTTGTTGAATCTCGACTCCCGCCTCTTCTAATTCTCTCCAAATTGGATTTTTCCCTTTTGCATCGGTCTGGCGAAGTTTAAAATAAAACCATCCCCCTCCATGCACGGGGTCCATATGATGTTTCACACTATCCGTAGTACAGAGAATATTTGAGTGGCAACTCATGTCGGAGGGATGACTTCCTAAATATCCGTTACACGTAATCCTCGTTGGAACGAGTCCTGCCTTCTCAAATACCTTCCAATTCGTAACAGTCTTTCGCTCACTGACAGGAGTCTCAACTTTAGTTGAGGTTCCTTTTTGTGCGTCCATGATATATCCTTTAAAAGTTAGAGGGGAGATATCTATCTCCCCTCTAAGGTTAGATTAACTTAATTAACAAACAAATTCTGCATGAGAACATCAATCGCATACGTACCAAGACTTGAAGCTGTAGCTGTCGCAGTATTAGTCGTAACCATTGTTAACTCATTTGAAGTTGTGCTTGTCATTAACACTGCACCAGTTTGAGCCCCGTTACTCGCGACAGTCACAGATGCCATAGTAGCATCTGTAAGTTGTCCAACGGCGGTTCCCACATTTGTTGCAGTCGCAACGAGACTGGTACCGTTATAGAACTGGAAGTTAACCCCAGTTACGCCAGTCCCGGCCGCACCTACACAATACACCCTAATCCCAACTAGCTTTGAGGGCTGCTTAAAAATAGGGAATCGATACCATCCATTCCCTGCCGTACCAAGCGTACCAGTATAGGTAGTTGAAGACGTACCAGTCCCGGCATTCGTTCCGAGCGCGACGCCTGTAGCAGGGCCACACCCTATCACGGCATCCTGAAGTGTTACTTGATAATTCGCATCAACGTAAGCCATAGTTTTTTCCTTTCTTACAGGCTGGTCACATAAACAATATGTTGCTCCGCAGGAGTAGTCGCGTAGTTCCACACCGTTTTCCACCCGCCCAGGAAGTACCAAGCCAAACCCTGGTCGCGTCCATAGTCTGTTGACACTTTCACGCGAAGCTCTTCGGGAATTGCCACGGCCTCATAAACCGCATCTGCCCCAAAAAACACCGCCTGTCCATGTATCGAGCTATTTCCAATCGTGTTCGAAAGATATCCCGTCTCTTCCACGAATCGGGTATTGTAGTACTTCCCAATTTCCCCGTTAAAAATATTCTTCGCAAAATCCACGGTATACTTCGAAACATCCACCCAACCACCAGTCGCAGTATCGCTAAACAGTCCACTCAGAGCCGCCGTAGAAGCAATACAGATATAACTCTGCCCATCAAACTTCGGGATAAGTTTCTTCTTCATAAAATCCACAATCGCACGAACGTTATAGCCCGTGAGATCTGCGGACGCGGTAGAGCCTGCGACGCTATTTGTAGTAATAACCGTGCTTGCCGTTCCATACATAACTGCGATAAAATCGGTAGTTACATATTGAGAGCCAGCCGCGCTTTCTAGGGCCTTAACCATATCGTCTCGAAGACTCTGCTCAACGGCAGGCTCGATCATAATTTGGCCAAGAGCTTCCAACTTTCCGGTGTAGGGCACGGAGTTACCGTATTCTACGATTACTCCCGTCCCTTGTCCAACTGTAAAGTTGGTCTGAGGCATTGTGTTAGTTTCCGCAAGAATCGTTCCTTGCGTCGTCACATTTCCTCGCTTATCGAAAAGCCACGTATCGCCCCGGTTTTTACCGATGCTTTCCTTCACATCGACAAATTGCCGAAAGCGAAACTGAGGCTGCGCCTGCGCACGCAATCTTTGCGTGAGGTAAGGCTGAGACAAATAACCACCAAGGCTACCTGTCGAATACTGTTGACCTGCCATAGATCATCTCCTTTATCGTGTTGATTTATGCTCCTTAACTATTTAAAGTCCATGCTGTCTCTGCGACTGTGCGGATCGCCGAGCGAAGTAATCTTGGTTAGATTCGCCCTGCTGAGATAACTGCGGTGCAGGAGCAGTATGGTCTCCAACCTGTTGGGGAGCGGGCGTGAAAGCCTGGGTCACGGCAGTTTGTCGCGTCATAGCTTCCTGTTTGCCATCAGCACGATACTGAAGGCCCATGTTTCGTAATTCGTTTACCTCTGCGTCTACTGCGCTTGTATACTCTTTAACAAATTCTTGGGACGAGCGGATACGTCCATTACGTCGAGCTTCCTCAACGCGAGCATTAACGGGAGCTTCAAGGTAGCGCTCAAATCTGATAAGGTCTGGATTTTCCCGGCGAACCTTCTCTACATGCCGATCTATAGCAAGTTGAACTTGGGTTGCCGCGAGAGAGTCTTGGTAGGCTCTGGTTTTAACCTCTTCCACAATACTCTGGCGAACGGAGTCTGTAAGAACTTTTTCCGCTCCATCAAAGTCTCCCTGACGAATTTTATCTACCCATCCCTCTTTAGGAACGGTAGGAATTGGGGGTGAGACTGGAACTCTGTTTCTTAACTCTGCAAGCTCGCTTCGAAGCGCGAGAAGAGTCTCGGTAACTTCGGGGGGAATAGAAACCGGAGCGGCCACAGAGGGAGTCTGTGAGGGCGTGGGAGCTTGTAGGGTTTGGGATTGGGTTGGCCCACTATAAAGTCGTGCGTATTTTTGTTCGGGTGTTTCTAAATCCATCGAAGCCGGAGGAGTTAGGGGAGTTTGAACTTGTGGTTCGGTTAATTGAGGCGAAGTAGCCATAAGATTTTTTCCTTTTTACGTTAGTGAGATTCCATGAGAGTTTAATTCCGCGACGGCCTTTTCGCCACGAGTTAATACCGATTCAATTGTTGCAATGATAAAATCTATGCCATAAATTCTTCCGGCGAGTTGTTCTTTAGTAAGGCCTTCAGGAAGCGGACTTCCAAGAAGATGACTTACAAGAGCCTTAGAGTATTGCTCGCGAACTATAAAGAGCTTGGGTTTTAATACATCCGTCCAAGCAATATGCTGGAGCAAATCAAAAGTATCCTCCGCTTTCGCAGCAGCAACGAGATTATCGTGAGGGTCCATAAGGATTTTCTCTAATTAACTTGTAGGAGGAGGTGGCGCTATTTGTGTCCAGTTCCCCGTTAGATAGGGCGTTCCATCCAGATTCTTAGCTAAAGACCAATTATGAATTGAAGCTACCAACGTTCCAAGAACCGGATCGTTCAATACCATCCCATCGTAAACCTGCACACTCGTACCAGCAATCAGTCCAAGAGTCACACCTTGTGGAATTAGATATTGCGGTGTGGCAGGAAGTTGAGTATAGCACCACCCAACAAAAGCCGGAGGAGTTGGAGCGGGAGCGGGAGCAACGGTAATATTAAGATAAACCTTATACCCCACTCCATCTGCATTAAGAGCTTGAATGCACTGACTTTGTAGGTTAGCTATAATAGCTCCAAGTGCGGAAGGACCAAAGTTAAAGAACGTTAAGACCGCTTGTCCTGCATTTATCATTCCACCATTAGGCAATACAATCATAAGATTTGGTTGATTGGGTTGATCTGGGTCTCCAGCAGACACCCCCATTCCTGGGTATGCAGCCACAACTCCTCCTACGATAGCCGCCATTGTAGCGGCAGCCGTAGGATTAGCATACCAATATTGGCTTAAATGAGCGGGGCCAAGCGGAGTACTCTCGGTTGGATCGCTTATCCAAGCATTTGGAAAATAAGTTTGGGGGGTCCATCCATGCGGTAGGATCGTTGAAATCGTTGGTATTGAAGTCGTAATTGTTCCCATATTTTTCCTCTCCCGAATATTTCGGGATAGTTACTTATTAAACCACTCATAAACCAGACCGACAAACTTATCGGTCTGAAGTCCTGTCTGTCCTGTTAGGGGGACCAGACCACGAATTCCCGGGACTATAGTTAACCAGCGAGCTACCCGAAACGACATGGCAGCTTCAAATGTTACACTACCTGGAGTAGTAGTAGCCGTACTGTTAATACTTGCGCCAACTCCCGCCCCGCCCCATAATCCCACGCGTCTACCTTGCGCGAAGTGCTGCCAGATCTCAAAATCCACCTTTCCAGATTGCCCGCGATAAATCGCTTGCTGAAGAGTGCCAACAATAAACATCGAGCCCTTCACATTAACTCCAACTACTACTCCTGGAACTATATGAGAGTTATAATCGGAGAATACCATGGCAAAATACGCAGGTTCTGTTGTAGCGGTTAAAGGTGCAGAAGTTGAACTTTGTGCCCACGCAACAGACATAAGTATAAAAAAAGTTATAAGTTTCATGGTATTACTTGAATTGGCAGGGAACCAAGCGCTAATATACGCCGATACTCTTGGATAGGAGTTGTTTCTTTTACTGTTTCAATCGAGGCTGTGGGGTCTGTAACTAATCGTAAACACGCCGAACATACAAGATTGTAATTCCGTAGTAACTTTTTTGCAGCCCAGCGTAAAAATCTGTGCATTAAGGTATAGTCAATAAGATCGGCAACTAGATCTGTCCTACCATACTTGCACTGCCCCGCTCGTTGCATAGCTACTAGTTGTGCCGTAACGTTCTCTAAGTTGGTTGGGTCTGGGGCTGTTTCCTTTCGATACGGAATTATCACAACCAAGCCTCCATTGCTATATTCGTGTAGACGTTCACTAAATACGTTCCATTGAGGCCCACTAACATGCTGCCATTCGGTACTCTCAAATAACATAAGAACATCGCGTTGCCAACATAAATACCCGCAATGCGACCAAGGAGCATGGGTTACGTCTTTAATAATACCGCTTAAAATTGCTCCAAAGCCAGCTTTTAAAAGATCCGAACTTCCCGAAAAGAATACTGCCCCTCCATAAGGGAGATTAAATGGAAGTGTCATAGTATATTTCTTATTTTTTTTGTTGTATAATAGCTGCGGAGTTGGTTTGGGAGGAATCCTCCCAATGATGAATCTCCTGAGCAATAGCAAATGTAGTTCCACATGCAGCTAGAAGATATGCAATATACTCTCGTATACGCATTTTTACTCTAGCTTCGACTACTCGTTCTTTTCGCTGCTCCTCAAGTTGCTCGGTTCTTTTAGATACTGCTTCAATCTTTGTGCAGTAATCGTCTCGCATCTCTTGAAGAATACCGGGACGGCCATTAGGAAATAGCTTAGAAAGCTTATCTCGAACTTCTGCTAATCCTGCTATCATCTCCGCCATTCCGGTAGCAACTCCTACTTTTAGGGCCGATACCTCCTTACCTAAGTCAGTTACCGTATGATCGAGCGTATCAAAACGCCCTGCACATATCGCGACCATGGGACACATCTCCTGGGGGTCTACTACATTTACTGAAGTTAAATCCGACATAAACGCTCTTTTCCTACTATAAGTGTCCGGTGTATTTCGCTCGCCTATCTCTCGATCCCAAACTTCTTGGCTAATTGCTCAATCAACTGGCGTATGGATTTCTTCTCTTCCGCCATCTCGTTGAGCCTCCGCTCCATTTGAGCCCGCCTTGTGCGTTCTTCCCGCAACCTTGCTTCCAGTAGGATATACCGCTCGAACCATCTTTCGTCCATGTATCCTTCCTAAAACGCCGATGGCAGAATCGCTATCGACACCGGCCCAATATCGGATGGCTGAATGATTGGCACCAGCGATGCCGCCACACATCCGCCCGTGCAGGTGCCTGTAACCGCCACCGTTGCCGGCGTCGCAACCCGGTAGTGCGCGCCACCCGAGACCAGCGTGATCTGTGGCACGCCACCGCTGAACGTGCAGGTCGCGCTCGCCGCATGTGGCGCGATGGTGCCGCCCAAGTCCCAAGCGTCCCGTGGCGTGATCGTAACCCCGCACGTCCCCGAGTACCCACTCCCCAGGGTGCCACTGAACCCGATGATCTTCCCGTCATGGGCCGTGCCCTTGAGCGCAAGGTTTGTCGGCTGCCACCCCTGTCGGACCCAGGCCCACGACTGGTCGATGCAGGACCTGATGTCGCTGCATTGCCAGAGGGCTTGGAGATAACCGGCCAAACTCGATGCCTGCGATTTGACGCGAGATGCCCAGGTGTCGAATCCCCGCGTGGTGTCCACATACTTGGGACTCACGGTTATTTCGTGGGCACCAGGTCCGCCGATGCTGGCGCAAATCTGGTAGGGGCTGCTATTGAACGTCGAGGGGTTACAATTCGTATCCAGACCGCCGCTGAACAACGTCGAAGTGTACCCGTTGTACATGTTGTTCCAGTCCACAACACTACTAGCTCCGATCATCGTATTGGGTGCCGTGCC